>Ga0055584_100006025_pt1 | contig 11885 bp, 14 predicted proteins | sample OSDHelmetaG_FD_58716 | JGI IMG/M metagenome (GOLD analysis project Ga0055584, IMG submission 58716) | Pelagic marine sediment microbial communities from the LTER site Helgoland, North Sea, for post-phytoplankton bloom and carbon turnover... | ecosystem: Environmental > Aquatic > Marine >... | reverse complement strand
TGATGTGGATGATGCTCGCCGCGCAGGCCGACTATCCCGAAGCCGCCAGAATTGTAAAAGAAGTCCGCGCCGAACTGCCCTCCAAAGTCGAAAAGAAGGCCGAGCAGCTTGTTGAGGAATGGCAATCTCGCGGGGTAGAGCCGCCAGAGGAAGCTGAGCAGCCAGAGCAAACAGAGCAAACAGAATAGACCTGTCTACTGCAATTTGACGCGGGCTATGACATGCTGGGCGTCGCGACTCATGACCCGAATGTATAGAAATGAAATGATGGCCCTGAAACTGCTTTGTACGCTAACCCTCCTTTGCCTAATCCTTTTGTTTGGGGCTTCCACAACGGCGTCGGCCAGCCCGTGCTCTGCGGGGGTTGGCCAGTATGAAAGCAAGCAGTTTGAAGAGGCCAACGCCACCTTTACCGGCTGCATCGAAGCCGCGGACCTGACGACTGAGGATGAAGGCATTGTGTATCTGTACCGGGCCATTGCCCGCACGAATATCAATCAGATGGACTTGGCTTCTACTGACTATCTGAGCGCGGTTAGTCTGAACAAAGAGTTGCAGCACATTTATGTAGGCCTGGGGAATATTTTTGCAGCACGAGGGTCATTTGACGCGGCCGTGCAGCTGTATGACCGCGCCTATCGGGCTCATGCAAGGGACGGGCTTGATATTATGGCGGCCGAAGGCTCTTGGAGCTCTCAGTGCAAAGAGGGGTACATCACTATTGCGCTGGACCTGGAGGCCAAGGCGTATGCCGCTACGTCTTCCTCAGGCAATGCCATCACGGCAGACTTGTTGGCGTGGGGCGCCTCGGCACTGGTGCTGCGCTATCATGATGAAGACCGCCTTACCGATGCAGGCGACCCGGTTATCTGGATTTTGCGCCTGCAAGAGGATGATACATTCATCTGGCGCCAGGCCGACTGGACCCCCCACTTCGCCAGCACCCCCGCCCGCCATCGTTGTACCGAGGGGGAAATTGCCGAAGCCAATGCAGCTAAGGCAGCCAATGCTGAAATGTCAGAGGCTGAAACCCCTGAGGCATCCACAGAGAATTGATCATGAAAGCCAGCCCTGCCACGCAACTAACCCTGTTGCGCCTGCTCTTGCTTGGGGCGGCGGGTGGTTGGGGCGCAACGGTTATCGGCGTGTTCCTACCGTGGGATTTCGCTGTGGAACATCTGCAAACCCTAGGCGGCGCGGGGCCTATCCCCGACGACCCCATGCTGAATTATTGGATGCGCATGGCCGCCGGTGCCTTCGGCATTATCGGGCTGCTATTTCTGCTGGCGGCGTGGAAGCCCTACACATATGCCAATATCATTCCACTCTTGGCGCTGCTGAACCTGGGTGAAGGGCTGCTGCTCTTGACCTATGGCCTCATCCTCGACATCGGCCTGTTCCCCTTCGGTGTTGACGTCGCCATCGGTGTGGTGCCGGGGGTGGGGGTGTTGATGCTGGGCGGAGTTTTGGTGGCGGAATGATTTGGCTTATTTTTCGGCGTGAAAGGGGCAAGGTGAATTGAATTTTCACAAATGGGATAAAGCACGTTCAACCCTGGTCCTAGTGAACGGTCTATTGGGGCCTCTCCATGTCGTTGGAATGTTGTTGTGCTTAGTCTACGTCCCAGGCGCTTGGGCGGGAATGGAAATCGAGCCAGAAGATTTCTACGGAATAGTCTTGTTTGCGTTACTATTTTTGGCGATGGCCGGTGTATCTTTCCTCAATATTCCGTGGGTGTTACAGCCTCATCGCAACCCGCCACGCGCATTAATTGTGTCCAATGTACTCGTTGGCTTTCTCCTGTTCTCCACGACCTTTACTACACTTCGTGGCGTTCGATCTGTTGCGCTTGGGGTGATTTTTGCAGCACCATATATTGCCAGTGCGGTCTACCTGCACAATTCGAAAAAAGGCTGGAATCTTGATTTTGAGCGAGCGGGGAAGGGTTTCCATTGGAAATTCATATTATGGCGTTCAGTTATTCCAATGTTCCTAGCTGGTATTGTACTGGGGCTTGTGTCTGCGCCGATCTTCTATTTTGTTGAAGGTCGAAGTCTGGATGATGCTCTATTTTGGTTTCTATTAAGCGTCGCCGTTATGTCTGCTGGCGGCATTCTAATTCTACTACGGGATATGTTGAGCAAGGATTAGAAGGGTGCCAAAAGTGCCGGGGGTCGTTGTGTTGATGCTACGCGGAGCGTTGGCTGACTAGTTTCTGAAGACTGTGAGTCCCAGAACAAGACTGCCGATAATGACCAAAATGAAGGGCACGAAAGTGCCTAGGTGGAAGCCGACGAAGATGAAGATCATCGGCAAGAAAGCGAGCCAGTTCCAGCCGTAGCTCCATCGCCGTATTTGACGAAGCCATTCAGCGCACTCTTCATCATTTTTACCGAAATTCAGTTTCATCCCACTACCTCTACCGCCACCATTCCTGCCAGCCCGGCATCGTCGCCCAAACCCAGGGTGAAGCTGTCGCCGATAAAGCAGATGCGTGTATCTGTTCTGTCGTTGGCGTTGGTCATCCGGTTTCCTAAAACAGGTCTGGTTCCTCGCCGTCTGCGGGCTTGTCGAGGAAGGACAGGTGCACGCCGGGGGCCAGCGATACGTCGATGGTAATGGTTTGCAGGGGCATGTCCTGGTCTGCCATGGCGGCGTCCCATTTGGTGACGCGCAACAGGGCTGATAGAGAGGAGGTGATGATGCGACTGTCGGCATATTCACCCTTGATGGCCAGGGCGTTTTCCCGATCGAACCCAGGGCGAATGTGGAAAAAGGCCTGCAGACGTGGCGACAGCGTTAGCTCCAGCTGCACCGCAGCCAAGTCGAACCCGGCAGCTTCAAACACCGGGCGGGCGGCGACCAGTTCTTTCTTGAGGGCAATCAGCCCATCAGGGCCAAGCTTACGGACGTTAAAACCTTCAGGCATAAGCCCGCGGAGGAATTCGGCCATGCCCTTGCTCAACCCCATGCTGCTGGTGTTGGCGCGAAACGCCTCATAGCCGGTTTGGGCTTTGTCGGTAAAATCACTGAATGCCATATGCCTGCCTCCTGCTTCACTATATGGGAAGCGGGGTGGGTATTGAAAGGGGCAGGGGCCAATACCGGCCTTATCACCCAGGGTGTTTAATCTTGCCTTTTGCCGCCAGGCGTTCATGGCGTACGTGGCGGGCATAAGCGGGGGAATAGCCCATCAGGCGAATGGAGGGGCTCAGCATGCCACCAATGGCGACCATCATCATGACAATGCCAGAGATGTAATAAAGGCTTTCCAGCCCGCCTGCATCAATGCCCCAGCCCCACATGGCGGCAGAAATAGGCGCGACGCCCATCATGGCGAACATCATCACGCTCATCATGCGGCCCAATAGCGAGATATCGACGCGGGTTTGCATCCAGGTCATGAAGAACACGCTGGTATAGCCCATGAACAGGCCAAAACAGCCATACAGCACCAATACGCTGATCAAGTCGGTGAAATAACCAAGCGCCAGCATGGTCGCGCCCCTAAAGGCGGCAATCAGCATCATCATCGGGCCATAAAAGGCATCGCTGGGGCGGGCAAAGAAGCCAGCCACAAGCGATCCAATAACCGCTCCCACGCCAGAACAAGCGCCAAACAGCCCCACAATGGCGGCAGCAGGTAGGTCGTACATATCAACCCGCAGGGTGGCCATCATCGGTTGGCCCACCATGATGTTGCCCATCATGAACAGCTGCGACAGGGCGATATAAATAATGAAAGCCCGCAAGGGTGCATCCTGCCAAACGGCCTGAAAGCCGGTCAGGATGCTGCTGAGCATGTCTTCATGTTGCTCTACAGGTTCACTTGGGCGCACAACCACGCGCGACAGCATGAAGGCGGAAATAACAAAGGTGCCAGCGTTAATCAGGAAGGCATAACCATAGGCAACAAGTTCCTGCGCCGGGTCGCCCTGGTGGCCTTCGGCGGCCATGATGTCGTAGCCTGACAAAAACGCGATCAGGAAACCCACAACCATAGGGGCGAAACTTTGCAACGCCTGCTGTGCGGTGGTGTTCAGCGCATTGCCAGACGGCAAGTCGTCTTCCTCAAGCACACTGGGCATCAGGGTCATTTGTGCGGGGAACAAAAACGCCCCGACGGTGCCGCCAACGGTGGCCACTACATAGACCATCCACATTTCAACCATGCCCAACATGGCGACAACCGCCAGGCTAAGCTGGGTAACAGCCATCAAGATGCGGGCCAGCATCACCATCTTATAGGCAGAAAAGCGATCGATCAGCACGCCGCCCATAAGGATGAAGACAACACGGGGAATACCCGAAACCGCCATCACCGTCCCCAGGGCGCTTGCGTCGTTATCGGTCATGTTAATGATCAACAACGGCATCGCGATCATGGCGAATAGGTCGCCAAACCAGCTGATATTACCGCTAATCCAATAGGTTAGGAAGTTCTTGTCTTTGAGAAGCGCCAGCCGTTGGCCCAGGCTACGGTTTTCCGGTGCCCCGCCTGTTGGCAAGCCTACGGGATCGGACGGGGATTGGACGGGCGCATTCATGCGCGCATATTTAAGGGAGTGCGCCCCGATGGTCAATGCAGCGCGCCAGCATTAGTGACTTTTTTCCGTAAATTATTGTTAGGGGGGTGAGTGAGGCGGGGGTGCCCTTCGATACAATTTGGCCTTCGGCTCAAATCACTCAGGGCGAACGGGGTTCGGCAGTGTTAACAAAATAGTGTTCGTGCTGAGTGGCACGGCACAGCGTGCCGGGTTGTATCGGAGTATGAAGGCGAGCCCGTCTGGTCGATGTAGACCCCCTCAACAATTCACCACCACTTGCCCGGCGAAGTCGCTGAATACTTCGCGGCGGCGTTTGAAGTCTGGCAGCAGGACGATTTCTTTCATGCCATTGGCTTCCATGTCGTGGACGCGTTCAATCAGTTCGTCGCGGGTGCCCACCAGGCCCAATGTGGTGCGGACCATATCGGGGGTGACGAATTTGCGCTCGGCGTCGGTGACGAATGAGCAATGGCCTTCGTGCAGCAACTGGTGGCGACGCTCGACCGGCATGTCTTCGGCAACGTGGGTTTTATAGTCTTCCCACACGTCGCGGATCACCTCGGGAATGAAGTGTTCGGTGCCCTGTAACTGGTACAGCTCGTAATAAAAATGCAGGCTGGAAACAACCTGGCCGCCAATTTCGTCGATAACGCGGTCATCGGTCAGGCTGTCGCCAGGTTGCAGCACGCTGGCATAAGTTAGGCACATGGTGTGGAAGTCTTGCGGCAATGTACGGCCTGCATCGGCGGCTCCCGCCTCTATGCGCCCTAAATTGCGGCTGAACATTTTGGCCGGTTCGCTGCCAGCCGATATGCGGCCATCACCATAAGCGCCGGTAGCGGTCAGTGCCTTGGGGCCGTTGGCCGCCACGTAAAGGGGGATGGGGTCTTCAACGTTCACACACTCAAGTTCGCGGTCGATGAATTTGATCAGCTGTTCGTCTTTACCCGGTGGTGCATAGGCCACTTCTTCGCCTTGCAAGAGGCTGCTGATGACACGGAGATGATCGCGGAATTCATCAATTTTTACGGGGTTTTGCCCCATAATGCGCATAGCGGTGTGGCCAGTGCCGATGGCCAAAAATGTGCGACCTGGCGCCAGCTTGTTGATGCTGGCGATGGAATGGGCCGTCACGGGGGCCAGCCGCGTGCCGGCAATGGAAACCCCGGTGCCCAGGCGAATGCGCGAGGTGTGATGGGCGGCTAGCGCCAGCGTTGCATAACAATCAGACCAGATCATCTGGCTGTCAGGGGCCCAGCCGCTGTCATAGCCGAGGTCTTCGAGGAACGGGAAGATTTCCCAATCGTCGATCTTCGTTGCCACCATGCCGCCAAATTTCATGACCTTTCCCCCATCAACTTTCTGTGAAGCCTAGCGCAAGTGATTGAATTTGGCACTATTAGACACCAGGTTAGGCGAGGCCTATAATGGAGAGCCCGTTATCAGGCGCAATGTGGTTGATCGAAGAGGGGCAGGTCAAAGAGGGCATGGAGATGATCCGCACAGAAATGAAACGCGACCTCGATACCTCTGATGTTGTGTCTGGCTATAACAATTTGTGCGTGGGCCACTTGGCCCTGAAAGAATATGCAAAGGCGTTAGAGCAATGCCAGACCGCCACAAAGATCCGTGGAAATATGTGGCAGAGCCATAATAATATGGGCAATGCCCGGCTGGCGATGGACGACGTGGTTGGCGCTATTGCTAATTATCAAGCAGCCCTGGCGCTGAAGCCAGACTCAGCAACCATTCAGGGAAACTTGGCCCTGGCACAGCAATATTTGGCTGAAGATGATGCGAAGAAGAAGGCCGGGAAGTAGGCCTTAGAAGTAGTCCGTACCCCAGCTGTCCTTGTGCACGATATCAGCCAGCGGGCCACGCCCTACGGGGCCAAAGTTTCCTTCCGGATAGCCAATTGGTAATATTGCGAAGCTGGAAATGCCTTCTGGCAGGCCCAATACTTTGTCGACCTCGGTCCCAAACAGCATATGGCGCGATGTTAAAGTTGCCCCCAGGCCAAGGCCACGGGCTGCCAGCAGCATGTTCTGCACCGCCGGGTAAATAGACGCACCGCTGCCGCCATTGGCCCCATTGGGCCCCACATTCAGGCAGGCTACAATCATCACCGGGGCTTCGTGGTAGTGATAGGTCAGGTGCGCGGTGGCGGCGACCTGGCGTTCAAACTTGTCGCGCTCTGGGCCTGCATCCATGCCCTCTATAATGCTGGCGTAATGCGGCCCGACCATTTCATCATAGGCGCGGGCGTAATAATTCTTGATCTGTTCCTTGATGGCGGGGTCTTCCACAACAATAAAGCCCCACGCCTGGGCGTTCCCACCATTGGGGGCGGCCTGGCCGGCACGCAAAATCTTTTCAATAAGCTCGGCAGGTACGGGGTCTGGCTTCAGGCGGCGCATGGCCCGCATGTTGAACATTGTGTCGAATAAAGCTGGTTCTGTGTTGGTCATTTTGCCCTCCCTATGGTGTACTAAGCTTAACGAAAAGTTTTGGCAGGGGAAGACGCTTATGATTAATGGGGTTCATCATTCATCTATTTCAACGGGCAATCTCGACCGGTTGATCGCCTTTTATGGCGACCTTCTGGGTGGTGAGGTTGTGGTTGATGTGTCGCTGGAAGGCGACGATATCGATGCCGTGACCGCCCTGAAGGGTGTGAAAACCCGTGCGGTGATGGTGCAGTTTAATAATTTGCATGTAGAGCTGTTTGAATATGCAGCCCCCACGCCAGCCCCCCATGTGCCCAACCGGCCTGTGAACAACCATGGCCTGACCCATCTGTGCTTTGATGTCACCGATGTACAGGCCGAATATGGACGGCTGCTGGCTGCAGGCGTTGAGTTCCACACCCCGCCGGTGAATTTGGGGCCAAATGTCATCACCACCTATGGCCGCGACCCTGACGGCAATGTGGTGGAGTTCCAGGAAATTCTGAGCGACCGCGGTAAAATGGTCATGGACTTTAACGGCTCGCCAATTCCCTATCGACGGCGGTAAAGCTGGATAAGGAAAACTTGCACCCCATATCCAGAACGAAAAGGAGAGGGACCATGAAGACATTGAATAGACGACACGCGATTGGCCTATTGGCGAGTACGGCCCTTATGGCGTCGGTCCCTATGGTGTCGATGGCCGTTGCCGCCACAAAAATTACCGTGCACAAAACCCCTTGGTGTGGTTGCTGCACCGGCTGGGCGGCACACCTTCGCCGTGCCGGGTTTGATGTAACCGAGGTTAAGCACGATGACCTGAACCCCATCAGGAAATTGATGGGCGTGCCTGCATCCCTTACAAGCTGCCATACGGCCGAGGTGGAAGGCTATGCCATTGAAGGCCACGTGCCCGCCGCCGACATCCGAAAGTTATTGGCCACCCGGCCAGATGCCGCCGGGCTTTCAGTGCCAGGCATGCCCACAGGGTCGCCCGGCATGGAAAACGGCCACAGCCGCGACGCCTATGACGTGGTGCTTTTCAGTGCCAAAGGCATGCGCGTATTCAACCATTATACGGCGCGCTAACACCATTTATCTAACGCCCGATACCATCCCCAAGCATGATGATCTGGCCATTCAGGGCGACACTGTTCCCGGGATCCAGCGCCAAGGCAGATTCATAAGCGGCGGTGGCGCGGACGTTGTCGCCCATTTTGCGGAAACAGTCTCCACGTCGGGCAGTCGCTTCGGCGGCGAGGGTGGCATTGCCAGGATCTTGCGCCAATATGCGGTCGAAATCGGCTAAGGCGAGGTCGTAGCTATCGAGCATGAGATAGGCGAGTCCGCGTTTCATCAGGGTGTTGGTGTTGCCCGGTTCAGCAGCAAGCACGTCATGATAGTCGTCAATGGCCAGGTCATATTGCATGGCATTGTGATAGAGAACCGCCCGCTGCTTCAGCACCTCAGTATTGCCGGGCTGAAGCTGTAGGGCATGGCCATAGTCTGCGAGAGCGTGGTCCAGGTCACCCAGCGTGGCGTGGGCTTTGCCACGGAACAGCCAGGCATGCAGATAGCTTGGTGATAAACTGATGGCATGATTATAGGCCTCGATAGCGGCCGGTAAATTACCAGCCTGCGCATAGGCATAGCCCTGCATCAACCACTCATAGGCCTCTTGCAACCGGGCAGCTTTTGCTCTTTGCGACAGGTCTCCAACGTCACCATTGGTCACTTTGCCTTGCGACGGCTGGTGCTGTTGTTCGGGGGCGTCGCCAAAGGCAGACTGCTGCGCGCAGGCCGTGGTTTGGCTGGCAGCCAGTATCGTGGCGACCAAGCTTGCGGCGCTAAGGAAACGTCGTCTAGCCACGGGCAGCAGGCAGGCGTACCAGCATTTTCCCACGATTGCCGCCCTGGTATAGCTGTTTGAAAACACTGGGGTAATCATCGACATCGCCATCGACGGGGTTGTCGCGCATGATCAACTCGCCAGCATTTACCCAGGCAGACATTTGCTGGCGGGCTTCTTCGAACTGCTCAGCATAATCATAGACAACAAAGCCATGCATAGAGGCGCGCATGGTGCCGAGCCAAATATAATTCGACGGGCCGGTGACTTCTTCCTCGGTATATTGCGAGGTCGCCCCGCACAGCAACACCACACCGCGCAGGCCAATAAGGCGCAGGCTTTGATTGAGGATTTCCCCACCGACATTGTCGAACACAGCGTCGATGCGGTCTGGCGCGGCGGCGAGCATGGCCTCATAAATATCGCCATCATTGTAATTGATGGCCACATCGAAGCCGAGGTCTTCAGTAAGCCAGCGGCACTTTTCAGCAGAACTGGTCACGCCAATAACGCGGGCGCCATTGATGCGGGCTATTTGCCCGGCGATGGAGCCAACAGCACCCGCTGCACCATTAACCAAAACAGTTTTGCCGGCCATGGGCTTGCAAACATCCATCATGGCGAAATAGGCGGTAAGGCCCGAGACACCAAAGCCGCCAAGCCATGAGGGCAGGGGGGCAATCGCCAGGTCGCACTTTTCCAGGCCTTCGCCATCGGAGACTGAATAGTTCTGTACGCCTAATGATCCTGTAACTTGGTCGCCCATGGAAAAGTTCGGGTTGTTGGATTCCACCACTTCACCAGCGACAGAACCGCGCACCAAATCGCCGGGTTCTACCCGGAACAAAAAGTCGTCGCTATCTTGCATGATCAGCCGCAGGGCGGCATCGACAGATAAGTAGTGCGACTGCACCAAAACCTCGCCTGCGCCAATTTCAGGCACCGGCGCTTCCTTGACCTCGAAGTCCTCAGGCCCGGCCAGGCCTTCAGGCACTTGCTTGAGATAGAGTTGGTGGTTTCTGGCATCATTTGGAATATTGGTCATGGCTTTCCCTCCCCTTATTGTGTGGAGGAATTATAGACCGGACACGCGGGAAAGTTAATCCTCTATTCGGAAGCGGCCGCTTGCGGGAAATACAGGCTAACCGTTGTGCCAACACCCTCTTGGCTTTCCAACACCACATGCCCACCAGACTGATGAACAAAGCCATGCACCATCGACAGGCCCAAGCCGCTGCCCTGTCCAACGTCGCGGGTGGTAAAGAAGGGTTCAAACACGTGCTCTTGAATGTCAGAAGAAATACCAACGCCGGTATCTTTGACACTCACGACAACGTAATTGCCCGGTGTTATATCAACTGACGTGTCTGAGGAATTGGGAAGAACGGTGTGATTTTCTGTGCGGATGGTTAGGGTGCCACCCTGACGCATGGCGTGGCGTGCATTGAGCGATAGGTTCAGTACAGCATTTTCCAACTGCCCGGCATCAATATTGACCAGGTAAAGGTAGTCTTGGAAATCTGTTTTGACGTCGATGGTCGCCTCAAGGGTACGGCCCACCAAGGTGACCAGTTCACCAAGGCATTGGTTTACATCGATAGCCTCAGGGCGCAGCACTTGCCGACGCGAGAAGGCAAGCAATTGCTGAGTTAGCTGCGCGGCCCGGTTTATAGAGCGCAACAAAAGCTCGACAGATTCCTGGCTCTCAGCGTCGCCTTCCAATTTGGGCTCTAGGAGTTCCAAGTTCAATTGCATGCCCATCAGAATATTATTGAAGTCGTGGGCGACCCCGCCGGTTAGCTGCCCTATTGCATCCATGCGCTGCGATTGGCGCAATTTTTCTTCAGTTAATTTGTGCTCAGTTGTGTCAAGGAAGCTGCCGATAAAGGTGCGGGTGTTGTCGACGGTCATCTCGGCCACGGTTAAATCCATGGGGAATTCGGTGCCGTCTTTGCGACGACCCGTTAACTCGCGGATACCTTTGTTGATGATTTGTGATGCGCCACTGACCAGGTAATCTGATACGAAGCTATAGTGTTTCTCAGCATAATGGCGCGGCATAAGCATGTTGATGTTACGGCCCAAGACTTCTTCCAGGGAATAGCCAAATATTTGCTGTGCAGCTGAGTTGAAGCTTTCGATACGCCCATCAATGTCGATGGTAGCAAGGCCAACTGCAACGTTATCGCGAATGCCGTTCATCATCCGGGCATTGCGGGCCGCCAGACGTTCCGCATTCACCCGTTGGGTGACGTCGCGAGTGTTGCCGCGAAAGCCTATCAGCGTGCCTTGAGCATCATAGGCGGGGGTGCCGCTTAGGCTCCAATATCGTTTGGAGCCATCATCATAGGTTAACGAGCATTGAATGTCCCTGTAGGGGGCTTCAGCCTTAAAGGCTGCTTCAATATCTTCCCAACCACTGCTGTCGGGCGCAGCATAGCCAACCTCCCAGGGGGTGCTGCCCAATACCGATTCCGTTGTTTGCCCCGTGATTTCTGTCAGTTGTTCAGAGACATAGGTCATTTCTCCCAGGGCATTTGTTTCCCAGGTAAAATCTGACGAAACCTCGATGATGTCCTTCAGGCGTTCTTCGCTGACGCGCACGCGTGTTTCCGCCAATACCCTGTCAGTAACGTCTAGCGAGGTGCCGTGATAACCGGTGAAAGTGCCATCATCGCCATAGGTTGGACGGCCACTTGCACTCCAGTGAACGACTGCGCCATTGTCTAATTGATCGGCCAATAACAGATTGCGATAGGGCTCACGGGCTGCAATGGCACGTTGAATGTCCTCCCAGCCAGTTTGTGGCCCGCTGGCCATTGAAGTTTCCCATATGCGTTCGCCGATCAGGGTTTCAGCACGTTGTTGGGTTATTTCCGCATAGCGATCAGAGATATAGACATTGCGCCCGTCGGCATCGGTGCGCCAAATAACATCAGACGATGCCTCAACGAGATCTTGCAGGCTTTCTTCGTTCTTGTGTAGCTGGTCGCGCAAACGGCGGTCATCACCGACATCGCGGTTATGGAGTGCAATGCCATC
>Ga0055584_100006023_pt1 | contig 11887 bp, 7 predicted proteins | sample OSDHelmetaG_FD_58716 | JGI IMG/M metagenome (GOLD analysis project Ga0055584, IMG submission 58716) | Pelagic marine sediment microbial communities from the LTER site Helgoland, North Sea, for post-phytoplankton bloom and carbon turnover... | ecosystem: Environmental > Aquatic > Marine >... | reverse complement strand
GGGGGGTACTGGTCCAGGTCGACGGGTCGAGCAGCGCAGGGAGAGACTGCTGCTCGGTCCGTCGGCCTACCGCCGGGGCCGCGGCACTCAGCAAATCCGGGGGATTCGTCGGACCCCTCGGGTAGAAGCGAGTAGAAGCGGGCCGTAGATGCTTGGAGGTACCGGATGTCAGTAGCTGAACTTCCCCCGCCACCTTCCGATGCGCCTGGGCCGACCGAGGATCGGCTGCCGCCCCAGGATATTCCTGCCGAGCGTTCCGTGCTCGGGGCCATGTTGCTGAGTAAAGACGCCATTGCTGACGTTGTTGAAGAACTGCGCGTCGAGGACTTCTACCGACCAGATCACCAAACGATTTTCGGCACCATTCTCGATCTGTTTACCAAGGGCCAACCGGCGGATATGGTGACCGTGGCTGACGCGCTCACTCGCAGCGGGGATCTGAACCGGGTCGGCGGGGCACCCTATCTACACACCCTCTCCGCCGAGGTGCCGACTGCAGCGAATGCCACCTACTACGCGCAGATCGTTCATGGCAAAGCGGTGCTGCGCAACCTCGTTAACGCTGGAACCCGCATCGCACAGTGGGGCTATGCCGGCGAGGGTGAAGTTGAGCAGATCGCTGATCGTGCGCAAGCAGAGGTCTTTGAGGCAACTGTCACGCGGGCGGCTAATGACTACCGTCCACTGGGTGAAGTTATGCCGGACGCGATCGCTGAAATTGAAGGAATTGCTTCTCGAGGTGGCGAAATGGTGGGAGTACCCACCGGTTTCGTCGACCTTGACCGGCTAACCAATGGACTACATCCCGGGCAGTTGATCATCGTCGCGGCCCGGCCGGCCATCGGTAAGGCATTGGCGGTCGACACCCCCGTTCCGACTCCCCAAGGTTGGACAACTATGGGGGAGATTTCCGTCGGGGAGCAGGTACTGGCACCAGATGGCACCGCCACCGAGGTTGTGGCGGCAACCGAAGTCATGGTGGGACGCCCCTGTTATCTCGTTGAGTTCAGTGACGGCAGCCGGGTCGTCGCCGACGCCCAGCATCAATGGCAGGTGGAGACCACCGAAGGTAGCCAGGTGGTGACCACTGAGGTCTTGCACGAGCAGCAGGGTCGCGGTCCGTTCCTGCTGCCGACGGTGGAATCTTTGGATCTTTCCGAAGCGGTACTGCCGATCGATCCCTATGCATTAGGAGCGTGGCTTGCGCACACGACTGGGGAACTACCCGATGAGGTGCAGATGTTGGCGGCCGCCGCGGGTGGTGACCTCACTGAGGTGGCAGCGCAGGCCCGTGACCTCGGTATCAGCCATCGGGGCTTCATCCCGCCGCAGTACCTGCGGACTAGTCAGCAGCAGCGCAGAGACTTGCTCGCCGGTCTACTAGACGCGGGTGCGGAACTCAACGATGACGGCAGTATCGTCCTCGACACTGAGTCTCGGCCGCTGGCTCAGGGGCTGTTTGAGCTGCTTTCGACGTTCGGAACGTCAGCGACGGTCTCTGGCCGACCGCATCACGGCAGCACCGGACCGCAGGTACGACTCACGTTCACCAGCGACCAGTCGGTATTTCGGGTGACCGAGAAAGACCTGCGCCATAAGGAGTGGCTGGCACACAACACGGTGTCTCACGAGCGCTCCATCACAAACATCACAGCGATCCCGTCGGTGCCGGTGCGATGCATCGAAGTAGATCACTCCGCGCACCTTTTCTTGGCAGGGCGAACGATGGTGCCGACGCACAACTCCACTTTGGGTTTAGACATCGCCCGGTCTGCTTCGATCAAGAACGACTTGGCTTCGGTGATCTTCTCGCTGGAAATGAGTAGCCAAGAGATTGTGACCAGACTGCTGAGCGCAGAAGCTCAAATCCCGCTGCACCACATTCGGTCCGGAAATGTACAAGATTCCGATTGGAGCAAGATCGCTTCCCGCCAAGGTGTCCTGCACGGTTCCCCGCTCTATATCGACGATTCCCCGAATATGACGATGGCGGAGATCCGGGCAAAGTGTCGCCGGTTGCGTCAGCGCAATGAGTTGCGGTTGGTGATCGTGGACTACATGCAGTTGATGACCTCAGGAAAGCGAGTGGAGTCGCGGCAACAGGAAGTTAGCGAGTTTTCTCGGGCCCTCAAGTTGTTGGCCAAGGAGCTTGATGTCCCCGTGATTGCGATCAGCCAGCTAAATCGTGGACCGGAAGCGCGCAACGACAAGAAACCGATGCTCTCCGATCTGCGTGAATCAGGCAGCCTGGAGCAGGACGCTGACATGGTGGTACTGATCCATCGCGAGGACGCCTACGACCGCGACAGTCCTCGTATCGGCGAGGCTGATCTGATCGTGGCCAAGCACCGTAATGGCCCCACTGACACTGTCACGGTTGCCTTCCAGGGTCACTACAGTCGATTCGTTGATATGGCGCGGGAGTAACTGCGATCGCCCCGACCGACGAAGTGCTTGCCGGTCTTTGATTTGCCTGCCTGTGGTCAGGCACCGGCAGGCCGGAAATGCAAACTCGATCTTCTGTGGGCCGCCTATTGTTCAGCGACGCCTTTATCTGGGCTCACGGCCCGAGAAAGACATTGGCTGTTCCTGAGTCGCTGACAGGTTGTCCGGAGTTGGGCAAATCTCGTCCAGTTCGATCGAGTCCGATGTAGTTGTTGTCGAACACGTTGTCGCGAGTCCTCTCGGTCAGGGTGACACCGTTGCCGATATTGCCACTGATGATGTTCGCCGGATTCTTGGTCCGCAGGCCAACGAAGTTGTTATTGGCGTCATCCGTGACCAAAATGCCACCCTTCTGGTTCGGCAGCGCCTTCTCGCCGAATACTTCGGTTCCAATGAAGGTTTCCTGGATCAGGTTGTTGTGAACATCTCCTTGCAGCACCAGACCGTAACCAAGATTCCCGGAGAACAGATTCTGCGGAATGACGGATTCCCGGGTGCCACCGATGACGTTGTTGTGCGCTCGACCAGCCAGTACCACCCCATGCTTTCCGTTAGGCAGCGGACTCTGTCCGTCGGTGGTGGCACCGACAATGTTCGGATCGACGGTGACGCCGCGGGCTCTACCAGCGATCCGGATGCCATTGCCAGCGTTGCCGCTCATGACGTTGGTGCGGGCCAGGTTGTCGCCGCCAGTTGACGTAATGAGTAGACCATTGCGTCCGTTAGGGGCTGCCCCCTTGAAGGCCAAGAGACCACCGAAGGTATTGAAGGTAATGAAGCCAGTCACCTTGTCCTTGACTTCAATTCCGTTTGCTTTGTTGCCGGCGGAAACATTGCCGAGCGGGATCACGCCACCCACCTGCGTGTTTCGCGAGCTGCCTTCCACCAAGATGCCGTTGCCCTGATTGGGCAATAGGGCAGTGTTGTTGGCCCCTACCCCAAAGAAGTTGGCGTGGACGGTCACATTGTGGGAATCGGTAATGACCAGCCCATGGCCGCCGTTGCCACTCAAGACGTTGTAGTAGACAAAGGGATTTTCTACGAAGGTGCAGCCAATGAGCTTATTCCTTGGTGCTGCCACCATCTGGACGCCGTCACCACGGTTACCCAGCGCAGAGTTGCCATTGGCAGTGGTGCCGATGAAATTTCCGCTCAGGACATTCTTTCGTGCTCCGGATGTCAGGTGGACGCCATCACCGCGATTGCCAGAGACCAGGTTCCCTAGGGGCGGAACAACAAATACGGGTGTCACCTTGCCCTTGTCCCCAGTGGGGTCATTCACCTGACCTGTGGCTGTATCGGTGTACGCGTTGCCACCGATGGTGTTCTCGGCTGCTTCCTTTTTCAAGGTGATGCCGTGCCCGCGATTGGCCAGTTTGCTGGTGCCGGTGGCGTTGGTGCCAATGCGATTCGCCACCACGGTGTTGTTCGATCCGCCAGCAATCACGATGCCGCTACCGCTATTGCCGGAGATCAGGTTGCTCATCACCCCCGAATCTCCTGCGGGGTTGATGCCAATGCTGTTGCTATTCGAGGTGATGTGGATGCCGGCTTTGCCGTTCCCGTCAGCCTCACCCGACATCCGCACGCCGATATAGCTATCAGAGATGGTGGTCTTATTGCTTTGCAGGCTCAGCCCGTGGTGCTCAGCTCCCACGAGGGCCAATGCGGTGATGGTCGAACCCTTGGCGCCCTTGAGCAGCACGAGACCTTCGTTGCCGTTCGCATCCACTTGCACCACCGGGGCGCCACCCGCAACGTATTCGGGTGCCGAAGTGCCATCGATGGTGACCGGTTTGGTCACCTCGGGGAGTTTCTTGGTCAACCGGACAGTGCCGGCCACCGAAAACGTGATCGTCGTCGCAGAAGCCGCTTGATTCGCAGACTTGATCGCCGCGCGCAGTGACCCACTTCCTCCCGAACTCAATGTCGACACTGTGGCGCTGGTGCTCGTGGCCTCCAGATCACCAGTAGCGACCGGGACGTCGGTGGTGGCGTGAACCGGAGAAACCACGGCGAGCACGAGTATGCCACCGGCCAAGGGCGCCAAGCCGTAGGCCAACGGTGAGGATTTTTTTTGCATCATGAGCGCCTTCCAGAGGGTGGCGAGTGCCTACCAAGAGAAGTCAAGCAGCGCTGGCCGAGCTATGTCTACATCTGACAAGTGTTGGGCGTTGTTTTCACCTTAACGAGTTGAATTAATGACAAAGCTAGCCGCGCTCGTCTGTCAGTAATTGGCAGGGCCAGTTACTGACACGATTTCCGGGAGGCCGTACCGGCTTTGTTACCAGCGTCGATGCTGCCAGAAACTGTCGGTTTTGCCTCCGTTCGGACCAGCACTCGTGGGCGAACTGATACTCCCTAACCGTGGGGGATGTTTCGGACCGTCGGATAGGGTTTCGGACCGTCGGATAGGGTAGGGCCTATTGCTGGTAAGGAAGGCATCGCGGCCATGAATCAAACGAAAATCCGATCCCGACTAGGAACCTTGCTGATTGCCACGTGCGCAATAGTCGTGGGGGCAGGTGCTATGACACCGGCCGTAGCAGCAAAACCCACGCCTCGTGAATCCGAGAAACTCGCCAAGACCGATGCCGGGCCGGACGACATCACAGTTGACGCTTTCGGCAATATCTACACCGCCAACTCCCGTGCGAACACTGTCACCAAGATCACGCCGAACGGCAAGCCCGCCACCCTGGGAACCACGGGCAGCAAACCGCGTGGGATCGCAGTCGATGAGTCCGGCAATGTGTACACCAGCAATCTGGAGTCAAATAACGTCAGCAAGATCACGCCCGATGGTGTCTCCACGATTCTGGGTTCCACCGGCAACCAGCCGATCGATATCGCGCTTGACTCCGACGGGAACGTCTACACCAGCAACTACGTGGACAGTACCGTCACTAAGATCACAACCGACGGTGTCTCGACAACCTTGGCAACCACCGGCTCGCAGCCGCTCGGCATCGTGGTCGACTCGGCCGGCAATATCTATACCGCGAATGAGCAGTCCGACAACGTCTCCAAGATCACACCGGATGGTGAGTCATCGATCCTGGCCAAGACGGGCGGTTGGCCGCAGGCGATGGTGATGGACCGGGAGGGCAACCTCTACACGGCGAACTGGAACTCCCGGAACGTTTCCAAGATCACTCCGAAAGGTAAGTCCAAGATCTTGGGTACCACCGGGCGCCGTCCTATTGGCATCACTATTGATCCTTACGGCAACCTCTTCACCACTAACGATGGTTCGAACAGCGTCTCCAAGATCATTCCCAAGGGTGACTCCAAAGTGATCGCTCGCACTGGTAAACGGCCGATTGGCATCACCTCAGACGCCGCTGGTTTCCTTTACGTGGCGAATTTCCTGTCGAGCACGGTGACGGAAATCTTCCCGAAGCCGAAGAAGTCCCCGGACGTGATCAAACTCAGCACGGTCACGGTTAAGTCGCCGAAGAATCGCAAGGCCTGGATCATTCCGTTCTGGAATGACGTCTACAAGAACAAAGCGGCTTGCGAGAAAGCCTTGCCCGATGTCATGGCTAGGGTTGCGGAGAATGCCGATCCTGCCGTGCAAGCTGAATCCGCGAATAACTGCATGGGTATCGGTCGCGTTCCCTACCAATACCGGATCGCTGAGACCGAGTTGACGGTCGCACAGTGGGTGAAGTTCCTGAACACGGTGGATCCCAAGGGTCGAAATAAGCACCGACTGTGGGATGTAGCGCAGAGTTCGCGGGAATGGCCGAAGTACGGCTCAATCAACCGAAACAAGCGTGCACCTCACGGTCAGCACTACTACGTTGCTTCACCACAGTGGGCAGACAAGCCCTACAACGTCGCCGACTTCACTCGGGCGGCCCGGCTGGCCAACTCACTGGATAAAGGCAAGACCCTCTCGGTGAAGACCAAGCGCGTGAAGACGGTGACCGGCAAGAAGTTGGCGGTGACGACCTACAAGATGCGCATGTCGTCTAAGACCGAAAACGGCATGTACACCATGAGCGATCGAGAGGCCACGCGGAACGCAAAGCGCGGCTTTGCTGTCTCCAGCCAAGACGAGTGGATCAAAGCCGCATATTTTGACCCTAAGGGCGGTGGCAAATACTCCTACTGGGACTACCCAACGAATCCGGGGCTATTTGTTCCCTGCCCGGTTGATGACTCGGGTTGCTTCGAGGGGGAACAGCCGAATATGACCAAGTTTGACGACTACGGAAATGTTGTTGGGGCGAAGAAACGTCAGCCACTGGCATCGTTTGAGGCGCTGCCCGGTGTCGCCCCAGATTGGTGCCCGGAACCCTTCACTGATGCGCAATGTGCAGTGTCCCCATTCCCGCCGTTGGATGACATTTACACCGGCAACATGAGTTCAGTTGGGCAGGCGCTGACCCGCTCGCCATGGGGAACTCTCGATCAAGGCGGCAACGTGGTGGAGATTACCGACACGATTGCACCGCCGCCGTCACTTGAGGATCCGGACATTGTCTGGCGCCGCTGGCACGGTGGTGTAGTGACTGCGACTGCGTATCAGATGTGGCTATCCGCCGTTGGTGTCACTCCGCAGACCATCCCCGGCTACGCAGTGAATCCATGGCGCGGCATCCGGTTGGTTGTGCGGGATCGGGGAATGTAAGGCTAGCCCCTGCATTTTCAGCGAAACCAGGTAGTTCCGATGGTGATCAGGGGTTAGTGCTCGGCCGAAGTCAGGTTTGCGGCACTAGGGCGAGCTGGCGGGATTGAGCGATGAGACGATCATCTTCATCCCAGATCAGTCCGTCCACCTCGAGGCGGTCGGCACCCACGAATCTGGATCGGTAGTCGAGTTTCACATAGCCAGGCGCGGGACGGGCGCGGACGTGGACGGTCAGTTCCACGGTGGGAGTCCAAGCGATCGGAAGGCCAGCATTGAACGTAGTGGGGGGTAGGCAATCCGCAGCGACAATGAGAGCAAACGGGTCGAGCGGTTCATCGTCGAGTAGCCGAAACCACGCTCGCATTCTTGCGTGACCGCTCGGTTCACCCATCATGAAGCCGGCATCGGCGGGATGTAGTCGCAGTTCAACGCGGTCCATAAAGGGCGGTGGCAGCGGCGGGGTCTCATCCGTGGGCCCGGCCCAGGTTGCTGCGCCAGACCGGATTCGCAGGCAATCAGTCGGTTCGGGCAGCGTAGGCGGCTCACCGTCTTGGAGTTGCAGGTCGTGCGGATCCGGCCAGGCGCCAAAAGCGCCCAAAGCCTCGGTGAGAAGCTGGCTGTCGGCGGAAGCACTGGCGCGGACAGTCGTTAGCCTTCGCCCGGCTTTGGCCGTAGTTGTGGCGATTGAGATCGGGCCGGAGCGCGCTGGTGCCAGAAAGTGTCCCGTCACCGTTGCAGGAGCTTCTCGACCGGCGGACTCGGCCATCGCCTTGGCCATGACTGCCAGGATGTAGCCGCCATTCGTAGCGCCGAGAATGTCCCAGCCGTCTGCGAGTTGACCCTCAAAGCGGCCGTCGGTTTGCTGCGTCACCGCTGAGGCCGCGGCCCAAGACTCCCGTTGAGGCATCTGCGCAGCCTAGTCAAGGTGGGTGGCGGCTGCTCATCGAGAGACACTGAACAGGTGGAAGAGACCGAGGTCCGACTGGCAGGGCCATACAGCCTTTGGCGCACGTTGCGTTCCTTGCAGCGCGGCGCGGGCGACCCCACTATGCAGCGGACTGATACTGGGATGTGGCGGGGGATGCTCACGCCTGCCGGCCCCGCCAGCATGCAGTTGCAGGACCAGACTCGCGACCAGGGCGTGACGATTGTCGCTCGTACCTTTGGCCCTGGTGCGCAGTGGGCTGCGGGCACCGTGGCTGATCTGGTCGGAGCTGGCGATGATCCCGAGCAGTTCCGCCAGCGCCTTCAGGCTGCGTCGGAGGAATCCCGTTGGTCGCCGGAGCAACGGCGGACTATCCAGTTTGTAGCCACCGCCTATCGGCAGACTTCCTGGCGGTTGCCGAAGTCGCATGGAGTGTGGGAAGCGCTGTTGGCTGCGGTCTTGGAGCAAAAGGTCACCGGTAAGGAGTCCAAGGGCGCTTGGCGGTCCCTGGCACTGGAGTTCGGCGACGTTGCACCGGGTCCGGTTCCAGCAGGGCTGCGCCTACCACCCACACCGGAGCAGATTCGCCTAGTGCCGTCCTGGCGGTGGCGCAACTTCGCAGTCGACCGGCCCCGCAGTGATGCGATCCTGCAGTTGGCAGCGAGGGGAGCGAGCCTGGGCCGGTTGCTGGAGATGACGCCCAACGAGGCTCGCGCTGCGCTTACCTCGGTTCGAGGAGTTGGCGCTTGGACCTACGCTGAGGTGGCCCAGCGGGCCTTGGGCGACGCGGACGCGGTGAGTGTGGGTGACTACCACCTGGCTCACTGGGTGGTGTTTTCGATAATGGGCCGTCGCGACGGCACTGATGAGGAAATGCTGCATTTGCTAGCGCCCTTTGCCGGAGATCGATACCGCGCGGTACGCATGATTGAAATGTATGGAAGACCCATGCCCAGGCGTGGCCCGCGAATGTCGATTCCGCGGCATCGGTACGGCTGACTTCGTGACCAACCCTGTCGTGACGCCCGACGTGCTTGCGGGGCGGTAGCAGGTGTCACGGTAGTGGCACATCAGGGGCACCCTCCCGGAAACTGCGCGACGCATGTTGTTGAATGGGGGCGTGTGGCTTGTGAACTTTTTCTACGGGTTCCCGATTTGGGCATGCCTCGCGATAGCCTTTATCCCTGCTGCGATCACGGCCCTGGTAGTACGGCCGTTTGCCAAGACTCTGGTGGAAGACCAGGGCACAACCGTGCTGCGCGATCGGGTGTTTGGGCTCGCATCTGCTGCTTTCGTATTTGTTGTGGCGCTGTCTACGAACACCCTGTGGCAGCAGGATGTCGATATAGCTAGTGCTGCTAGAGAAATGGTCGTCTCGGGTCAGGAAGTTGTCCTGCAAGTCGACCAAGAAGAGTTGTCGAATCGGGACGAAATCGTCGAAGCGCTCAGTGACTTTCTTCGGGAGGTGAACGCAAACGAGACTCAGATGGGCCCACTGCTGGGGACGCCGGAAGTGAATCAGGCGTTGAAGGATGCGCGGAGTTTGATTTTTGCGAACACCGACTCGATCGACAACCAAGACTCGATGGACTCGGCTTTCAAGGAGCTCATTCAAGATCGGGGCGACTATCTGTCGGCACTCAATCAGCCTGGAATACCAGATATTTTGTGGGTGGCGGTCATCATTCTCGGGTTGCTTCTGATCGCAACCTTCGCGCTTTATCCGATCGCGCGATCTCGTCGGTTTAGTACTACCGCGACTGCAGTGGCGGTCTTTGCGGTGGGGCTGATTCAACTGCCGATGTGGGTGTTGAACTCGTCGACTCAGGTCGAGAAGATGGTCCAGCCCTACCTAGCTGACGGTGTCGGAGAAGCGATTCCGACTGAACCGCCGATCGTTGGGCAGATGGTGGCGGCCGTGGCGGTTGCCACCTTGGGAGTCGCTATCGCGGGAGCTCTCTTCTACTTTGGCCAGCGCAAGCTTTCGCATCACCACGCGGCACCGCCGGACGATAATTACCTCTCCCAGCACGACCTGCTGCGCCAGATTCGAGATTCGCTGCAATCGGTGGAAGGCGCTGGCGCGACCCGAGTTGGCCAGTCGGCGTCGGACGAGTCGTCGCCAGACGATCGCCAGTCCTAGATTCGAGTGAAAGCGGTATCTACCGGCGGTAGTCTCAGATCTGCTTCGTACCCCAAGATTCGCCGTGCTTCACGAATGCCCGAGCCGATCGCTCCCTCAACGAAGCCGGCGCGTTCGCGATAGGTCGCTTCGCCAGCGAACAGCAGCCGCCCGGCAACTGGCGCTAGCAGGTCGTCGTAGTCACCCGCCGAAGTCGTTAACGAGACAGTGGAGTAACTGCCGAGTGAGAACTCGTCGGTTCCCCAGGTCGTGACGTGTACCGCAGCAGGATCCTGGTATTCGTCGGTGAAGATCATGTGCAGGATCTCTGTCGCTCGCGCGACCGTGGCTTCCGGATCTTCTGCCAGTTGCTGGGCTTGGTCCCCAGTCAGGAACGCCACCAAAACGGGCCGACCCGCGGTACTGGATGCGTCGACGAACGCGGGGAAGTCTCCCTGGACTGCTGAGACATGAAAGATGCTGCGGGGTTGGTTAGGTGACTTCCGCCAAAAAGGCTCATCGAAGGCCAGGACGACTTTCTCGACGATTCCGACACCAAGATTCTGGATCGCTCGCTGTTTGCCGACAGGCAATGCTGGTTGAAAAGTAATGGTCTGGGCTTTCAGCACTCCGAGTGGAACCGTGACGATGACGTGAGATCCGCGCAGCACTTTGGCGGAGGTTTGGACTGTGACCCCGGCTGCGTTGTAGCTGATTTCTCGAACTTCGGCGCCCAACTTGATGTCGAGTCCAGATGCCAGCCGGGAAACGAGACGTTGGTAACCACCTGCAATGACGTAGTCACCACGACTGTCGTAGTCCGGATTTAGCGCCAGGGTGTTGGGGGCAAGCAACTCAGCTTTCTGCGCGGCGGTGAGATCATTCATCGTTCGCAGCATGAATCGGAAATACTTTTGTCCGATGATGCCGCGCACTCGAGACACTTCAGCGTCGAGACGTTCAGCAAGATTCGCCGCGGACTGTGGCGCCGAGATGTCCTCTCGACTCAACCTGCTGAGGACTCGATCGGCTCGCCAGAGGTGATATAACGCCCGCAGTTGATTTACCGATCGTTTGGTCACACCGTCGAACATCAGAAATCCGCCGCTACTGGCCATCTTGTCCTCGCTGCTGGCGATGCCCGCTTCCTGGGTGAGGTGATAGAGCGGATTGGCACTGCCGCCGTGAATCCAGTTACCACCTTCATCGACTGTTCCACCCTCGACATCAATCGTGTGGAGCCGGCCGCCGATTCGTTGACGACCTTCGACGACGATGACTTCTCGACCCTGGTCGTGAAGTACGCGAGCCGCAGTGAGTCCGGCTGCTCCAGCACCGACCACGATCACCGGCCCGTGGCCATCAGCAGCACCGGCGGTAACCCCGTCGATGAAGGAGTCGTGGTGCTTACCCGTCGGATGAGACTTGCGTTTGGTCACTTTTCCTCCGCAACACTTCCCCTGGCCGTTATCTCCGATATCAGCGGGTCGGTGCCCCAGGGATCTTCAACCTCCAGACTGCCTCAAGATGCGGTTACTGGGCTGGAGTTTGCGAGGAACTCGATCCTCTTTGTTAGCAGCCTTTCCCTGGTTGGCAAGACTCTGGCAGCGCGGGGGCTCATGGAGGAGATTGTGGTCGGGGGAATGTCACTACTCCGGCTAGCAAGCTAGCGCTGCTGGGCAAGGGCGGATCAGGCGTTAGCTCCCTTACTAGTGCCTATCAGGACGGAGCACCCCTCGGTCAGACGCAGTATCCG
>Ga0055584_100006020_pt1 | contig 11894 bp, 10 predicted proteins | sample OSDHelmetaG_FD_58716 | JGI IMG/M metagenome (GOLD analysis project Ga0055584, IMG submission 58716) | Pelagic marine sediment microbial communities from the LTER site Helgoland, North Sea, for post-phytoplankton bloom and carbon turnover... | ecosystem: Environmental > Aquatic > Marine >... | reverse complement strand
GAACCGGCGTAAACGGCTTTGCAGGCCGCTGCATAACCACTCTGCCATCCAGCCTTATTTCTTAAAAGTAGATATTGTATACGATAGCCCTGTCTGTAATGTAATTATTAATGCTGAAAATAGTAAAAAATGAGCAAGAAACTCTAAAAAACTATTATTTGCATACATAGAAAACAGAAAGCATCCAAATGCAGCAAATTGCACTGTGGTTTTTATCTTTGCTAAATATTTTACTTGAGTTGCAGCAAAGTTATTATTTCTGGCATTAATCTCTCGCAAAGCTGAAACCCAAAACTCTCTTGCTAGAATACAGGCACCTATAAATGCTAAAAATGAACTTTGATAATGAACTGTTAGTGTAATGATTAGGAATAAGGATAATATCTTATCTGCTGTCGGATCCAAAACTTCTCCAATCATAGACTCTAAATTATATTTTCTTGAAAGGAATCCATCAAAATAATCAGAGAGGCTTGCCACGATAAATATAATAAGTGAAAGGCCAAAGTTTTGAGTCACAATCACAAGCAAGAAAATTAATGGGCCAGCAAATAATCTAAACAAAGTAAGAGAATGTATAAGATATTTCATGCCAGTAGGATTTATTTCATAATGAGTGGATTATTGTAACCTTTCTTTGCTTATTGAAAAATAATGATTTTCACGCTAGGAATCATGAGGCAGGAATAATAAACAGAGATTACTCAATACCATAAAAATGTCTTTTCTTGGAAAATAGAAAAGCTCCGCTATTAAAAAATCTAATAAATATAGAGGGGCAAAAAGAAAGAATGAAGCCCACGAACTGTTTGAAATGTAGTAAGTTTTTTGGATAGAGCTTTAAAGCCTGAAGATAAAGATCTCTGGCATGATTCAAATCATCATTTGTTCTAAGAATATGCCATGCAGTATTCATCTTAAAATAAGATGAATGCTTTTGAATGTGCGGAATTGCATCTTTTGGTAATTCCTTATGACCTAGAATTCTTTTCATCAGATGATTATGGGCATTCGTATTACTCTTTACTCTCTTGCCTGCATTTTTTGCATGCTCTCTCATAACCACTAGCGGCTCATCTAAATAATAGAACTTATATTTTAAGGCAAATAATAAAAAGAGCCCTTCTCCTCCTCCTCCAAAAAAAACATCCTCATCAGCTTGATATTCTATGTAACATTGCCTTCTTGCCAAGGGAGCTATCGGATTACAAAAACCATCTGACCATTTTTCAAATAGCTCTATGAAGCAATGTCCTCTGACCTCAGCACAAGGCGAGAAAACTTTATTACCAGTTTCAACATCTTCTCTAAAACCTGGTCCATGAACAAGCCCATAACTATCGTCAAGTGTTTCAAAAATATCTACTTGTTTTTGTATCTTATCTAATAGGTAATAGTCATCGCCATAAAGAATTCCTATGTACTTGCCAGAAGAAAGAGTATTTGCTTTATTTTGAAGCATAGAAGCATTGATATTAGCGGGATAGTCTAAAAAAATTATCCTTGGGTCACTTAGATATTCTTTAATAATTTCTTTAGTTCCATCAGTTGATCCATTATCAGTAATAATGATCTCTAAATTTTGATAAGTTTGATTTATAACACTGTCAATGGCCGCTCTAATGTAGCTAGCTTGGTTATAAGAAAAAATTGTAATAGAGACTAACGGTTCATTCATATGGCATCAAATTAATAGGGCTGATATTTCATATTTCGATTGGGGGGTAATGAATATTATAAGCCAATCAGTAAGATAAATTAAGAGATTTATTTATAGAGTAAAGAAATTAACTCTGATTTTATATTAATAGTTATAGCGCATCTAATTTTTTAAAAATTACATGCGCTTGGTCATACGATATTCCTTTTATATCCATGAGCTCCTCTATATTTGCTTTTTTGATGGACGGGATGGTTTTAAATTTTTTAAATAGCCTCTCTCTTAATATAGGCCCAACACCTGGAATCGATTCGAGTTGGGAAAATTTTACAGCTATTGTTTTTTTTCTTCTACTCGCTCTAATGGCAAAACGATGAGACCCATCTCTAATCTGTTGCAAAAGTAAAAATCCTGGACTTTCTTTTGGCATCTCTATGATCCCCTCCTCAGCAAGGATAGTTTCCGTTGCTCTAATTCTTTTGGCTCCCTTGACAATACTAATAATCTTAGGAGATTTTCTTGCACAGCTCATAAATATTTTTAATGCAGCGTTTAATTGTTGTTGCCCGCCATCAATCAGAATAATATCAGGAAGTGACTCCTTAGATAAATTTTTCATTCTTCTTTCCAGTACATGTTGCATTGAACCAAAATCATTGCCCGCAATCTCTGCAGGAATATTAAATAGTCTATATGATTTTTTGTCGGGTCCAGAGTTTGTATATTTCACGCAAGATGCTACAGCATACTTCCCAGAATGATGACTGACATCATAACCCTCGATAATTAGATTGGTCTTATTGAGGCCAAGATGTTTCGCAAGATTCTGCATAGCATGATCAAATTTATCAGATTTTCCAATTTTATTTTCTATGACTTGGCTTGCATTGAATTTCGCGAGCTTGGTTAGCTGCTTAGTCCCAGGAGGAGTGGAACATGACATGCTAATTACTTGCTGAAATTTAAGATTTATCGCCTCGCTAATTAACTTTAAGTTTTTTGGCTTCACCGTAAAGATCATTTTATCTGGCAATGAGAAGCTATTTTGATAATAAGAGAATACAAGACTCTGAATTAGCATATCGGGATTGATTAACAAATTTTCTTTAAAAAAATAAGTTTTAGTACCTCTTATTTTTCCATCACGTGCAGATAAAATGCAAGCGCCAGTCTTTCCATACTTTTCAACGAAGGCGAAGAAATCAATACTGGCAAGATTTGTTGAGAAGGCTTGTTCTTGCTGCAAAATATCTAAACTTGCAATTCTTTGCTTAATCTCTAGAGCTTTCTCAAAATTACATCCATCAGCAAGTTTTTTCATTTGCGATAACATAAGTTTTCTAGACTTTTTACCTGTTGAGGCAAGGTAATTCTGGGAAGAGGAGATGTCAGTGCTGTAATCTATTTCACTAATTTGCCCCACGCAGGGAGCAGAACATCTTTGCATTTGATGCTCGATACAAGGTCTAGATCTATTTCTAAAAGTGCTATTACTACAGTTTCTAATTTGAAAGATCTTTTGCAGGTCTTTAATTGTAGATTTAACAGCATAAGCACTTATAAAAGGGCCAAAATAATTTTTTGAAACAGCATGTTTTGATCTCCTCATACTTATGCTGGGAAATTTATCATCCATTGAATAATGAATGTAAGGGTAAGTCTTATCATCTCGGAGTAATATGTTAAAACGAGGTAAATTTTCTTTTATCAGAGACTGCTCTAACAGAAGAGCTTCGGCTTCAGTTGATGTTGAGAAAGTTTCAATTCTGTCTGTTAATAGTTTTATTTTTTGCGTTTTTCGATCTTTAAGGCTATTGCCAAAATAAGATGAAACTCTTTGCTTTAGATTTTTTGCTTTCCCAATATATATAATTTTATCTTTAGAAAAAAATTTGTATATTCCTGGGGACTCAGGAAGGCTTTTAATATTCAAGTTATTAAGAAAAAATATTTCGCCAGCTATTGGTGTTTTTGCTTTGTTTGCTACCTATTATATTATATCCATCTCTGTTTTCACAAAAATGCTTGCTCCTGTAAAATTAAATTGATTTAAAGAACTCATTTAGCTAATTTTCAAAAAAGCTAGGGTCTCTATAGGTAACATTAAAATATATAATCAAGAGAATCATATGCCTCTAATTGAAAGTATTATCTCCCCATAGTAATGATTTGAAATAGCGTCTATCCTTTTTAAGGCGGATATACTGAATAATCGATTGGCATTAGATGAATGCAATAAATTTTGGGAGTATCAAAGAAGCTAGCCTCATTTTAAACACTCCAAATTACATTAATTTAGGAAATAATTGTAAAAGCTTCTGCTAGCAAGGCTTCCTATCATCAAATAAATCTGACATATTTAATCTTATGAAAATACTTATTTTAGGCGCAACAGGGCAAATAGGCAGAAATCTATTAAAACATCTTGTCAATAAACGTGAAGAATTAGCAATTAAGTCGCTCGGTGTTACTTATAGGTCTAATCACTCAATATTAAATTTACCCAGTCACATTGATTATTTTAAATTCGATATTATGGATGGCTCAAAGATTAATAAAATTTTTAAAGAAATAAAATATGATGTGGTAATAAACCTTTTGCATGATACATCCAAAGAGTTCAATCAAAGCAAAGAATTCTCAGAAAAGATTAAAACAATGTATAAAAACATATTCAAGGTTATAGATTTTGTTAAAGCCAGCAGAGTACTATTCTCCTCAAGTGGAGCAGTCTATGGGATGGATACTTCAAAAGAAAATGGTTTTGATGAGCAAGATATTGATATAAATTCAAAAAAAATATCATTAGATAATTATTCTCAATCTAAATTATATTTTGAGCAAAAACTTAATGATTGGTCGCTGTTAAACAAAAAAAGAACTTATTTAATTTTTAGAGTTTTTTCGGTTTATGGAGAAGACTCAAGGAAAGATGCCTATCATGCCCTAACTGAATTTGCAGACTTAAGAAGGTCTGGGAAAGATATTATTGTTAAATCCCCTTTAACAACTAGAAGCTATCTCCATCTTGATGATCTATCAGACTGGGTAATCAAATTAATTGATCACAAAAAAAATCAAATATTAAATTTTAGCAGTGATAATATTTATAGTATGAGAGAACTTGCAAAATTAGTAAGTTCTACGCAATGTGATTATAAAAAGGTTAATTTAAAAATTGAGTCGGATGGAACGTTACCAACAAGATATTATGGATCTAATTATCTAAGAGAGAGTCTTGGGCTTAGAGAAGCTAAAGATTTTGTACAGTCTATAAAAGATCAGATCAATAAAAGCTAATTAATAGTCTGGAGCATCAAACCCGTGCTCTTCCATTCTTAATTTGATCATAGGAATGCGTGACTCATCCTCAGCTTTAATTCTATGATAATATCTTCTCTTTGAAAGCAACCATAGATACTCAAAGAGCACTGCATGTAGGATAGCTTCTTTTGCCTTGCTCGTATCTAAACCAGCACTAAAAACTACTTTTCTTGTCTCAAACTTATCAATTAAAGATTTATCTATGAATGAGAGGATGGTATCTAAAGATTCAACTGCAATGCCTCCTCCAAGACCTGTTTTTAAACCCTTATTTTTTGCCTTTAAAAAAATTTCTTCGACCTTGGAAGTAATTTCCGGCTCATTAATTTCGCTTCTGGATAAACCATATGAGCCTACGAAGTCAACTCTACCAACCGTAATGCCTGAGAGAAGATTAATATCTTTTAAAGCTAAGATTTCATCAATATTTTCATATGCTGATTTTGTTTCAATATTTACAGCAAAATCAATATCTGATGCATTATCCTCAGGAATAAAATTCTTGATTAAACTTAAAAATTTTCCTACTGCAAACGCCGATTCAGCCATTGGGGCCACTAAACCGCTAACACCAAGAGTGATTCCATTATATGCATCAGTCACAGCTTCAACACCCCCAGTTTTTAGAAGCAGTGGTAATTCAACTCTTCCAATTACATCTTTTAACCTAATTAACTCCTCCATTCGACTGCCTTCAGCCTCAAATTCAGCTTTGATCTCAATCACACCAAAATCATTTTTGAGTTTCTTTAATACCTCAATCATTTCATATTCAACTTTATTCATCTGGATTCCTCATTAACTCTAAAGATCTCTCATCATCATAATCTGGTGACATAAGATTCAACGGATTGCTTTCCATGTTACCATTTTTTAATACTCTGCTGGTAATTTTTGGGAAATATGTTTGCTCAGGATCAATTGGAATTAGAATTATACTTAGCTCATTTTTATTTAAGATTTTAGATAATTTTTTCTTATTTTTAAAAATTTTAGGAGTTAATTCGTAGAACTTTATATCATAACTTTCAGCTAGCTTCCTGAAATCTGGCATCCCCAAACCAGTATTGCTGTCACAGCCAATATAATCGCCACCAAAGTAATTTTTTTGAGTCATTCTGATACTAGAGTATCCATTATCATTGTAGATAATTATTTTTAAATTCAAGTTATTTACTTTGGCAGTGCCAAGTTCTTGCATGTTCTGTAAAAATCCACCATCTCCTTCAAGTAAAATTACATTCTTATTTGGTTTCGCAAAAGCAACGCCAATTGCTCCCGACAAACCATAACCCATAGATGCTAATCCTTTATTAGATATTACTGTCTGACCGGATCTTTTTCTTAAAATCTGCATTGAAGATGTGAAAGATCCACCGCTACTACATGGAATAATATTAGTATCATCACTTATTAAATCGCATAAAGTGTCACAAAAATTAAAGGGTGAGATGTACTGCTCTCTAGTATAGTTTTTTTCGAGTATTGGAAAATGGTTTTTAATAGCATTACACCGATCTATCCATTCCTGATTACTCTTTTTTTTAATCATGGATGAAGACCGTATAAAAAATTCATTAGCATCACAACATATTTTATAGTCTGTTACCGGATGGCCTTTGTTAAGCTCTTCTTGATCAATATCTACATGAAAAATTTTTCCGAACTTATTAAACAATTTCCAATTAAACCCTGTCTGCTGCATGCTTAATCTAGTGCCTAAAGCAAGAACTAAGTCAGCTTGCTGGATAATTATATTTGAATATCTCTGCCCCCAGGTATTTGGTCTTCCAAAATTTAACCTATGATCATCATCTAAATTATTAATGCCATTCCAAGTGCACTGAATCGGTGCATTGAAAGCATTCAGTTTTGATGTGAAATTTTTAATCGACTTAGCATTCAAACCTGATCCTAAAAGAATTAAAGGCCTTTTAGCTTTATTAAACTCATGAACAAAATTCTCTAATTGAATCTTAGATGGATACTTAACTGGCGCAATTTTAATTTTTTGAATTTTTTTCACTGGATATTCTTTGGCTTGAAGGTCTAATGGTAATTCCAAAAATACTGGCCCCTTTCTATTTTCCCTAGTTAAAGAAATTAATCCTGGTAAATCATTTTTTAGTAGATTAGATTTCGCTCTAACAGATCTCTTTGTAATTGATTTAGTTAGAGATACTCCATCTATCTCTTGAATGCCTCTCTGCCTAAGTTTGCTAGATTTTAAATCAACTGTCTTTACTTGACCGCCAATTACAAGCAATTCCCTACTCTCAAGGTATGCTCCAGCAATAGCAGTAATAGTATTTGTTAGTCCTGGACCGGCTGTAACAAGAACAAAAGCTCTATGCTCGGAACCATTCCTATATTGATATTCATTAAAGTATTCTGCAGCAATAGTTGCAGCTACCTCATGTACAAAAGGGACCATTTGAAAATAATTTCTTGAAGACTCGAGAAAATGCATATTATTTCCCCCAGCAATAAAGAAACAATGTGTGTAATTGTTGCAAGAAAGAGTTTTACTTATGTATGAGGCGTATTTCATTTGATTTATTAAAAAAAGAAAAAGCTTTTTTCAGCTCTAGATTAGTTCTTGTATATGATATGACTTCAATAAAATTATAAGTTGGTAGTATAAATCTTAAAGACTCTTTGTCATGCTTTTTATCAATTTCCAAAGCTTTGGTGAAATCATTCAACTTAACTAAAGAAAGTAAATCAAATATATTATTCGGAATCAATGTATCAATAATTAGACAAAGGTTTAGTATAGAGTGGTTTGTTTGACACAGGCTATTTCGTTTAGAGAACTCAAAAGCTATGAGAATTCCAATACCAACTGCGAAGCCATGAGAAATTTTATGATTACTGGCTTTTTCAATTGCATGGCCAAAAGTATGACCTATATTTAAAAGTCTTCTTTCGTTATGATCAAATTCATCTTTTTCAATAATATTTTTTTTGGACAGCAAACTATAGGTACAAATCTCTTTTAAAGACTGTATATCTTTTTTTAATGCTTGCTTCACGAGGGATGCAGATTTATTAAAATATTTTTTAAATACAAAAGTAATTTTTAAGGATTCAATTAATCCTTGTTTAATTTCATTATCATCTAAGGTTTCTACAAGTCGTATGTTACAAAATACTTTATTTGGTGGAGTAAATGTTCCAAGAAGATTCTTGGTATTAACGGTATTAATGGAAGTTTTTCCACCAATACAAGAATCAACCATTGAAAGATAGGATGTTGGGAAAAGGTTCCAACTAATGCCTCGCATAAAAATACTAGCAATAAATCCTCCAAGGTCTTGAACGATCCCCCCACCCATAACGCCTAAAATAGAATTTCTTGAGAGCTGAAAAGAGGAAAGTAACTCTGACAGCTCTTCAATTTTTTTTAGTGATTTATTTTTTTCATCTGGATCTATAAAAATTATTTCTTTATTGCATTTCTTTAAAAATGTAGAATTTTTAAAATATGAATCACATATTATTATTGAACACTCATTTAAAACGTTAAAAAATTGTGTGCTTTCATCAGTAATAGTAACCTCATAGCTACCATAACTAGATAGAACTTTAAACTTCTCTGAGATTTGAGTATCCATAATCCAGTGTGATGAATTGAGCTGAGACGCCTTCAGCTTGTTTTGAGCAAATCCATGAAACTGCTTCAGCTACATCAGATGCTTTAACAATTTTTTTATATGGAGTTGAGTTTATAAATGAATCAAGATTTTTATCTGTAAGATTCAGCCTAGTCATCTTATTATCAATTGGGCCAGGGAGAATAGCATTTACGCTAATACCATATTTGGCAAGATCAGATGACATAGATTGAACTAAACCTTTAAGTGATGATTTTGTAATCGAGTATGATAGCTTATTTTTTCTGGAGAGATTTTGCCAGATTGAGCTAATAATACACATGCGTGCATTCTTACTTAATAATTTTTCTTTTAACAAAATTTGGCATGAGTAAAGAATATAGCGAACATTAGCATCAAACATTACATCAAGGTTAGATGATTTAAAGTTTTCAATAGAATCATTGATATTTTTTCCTTGAGCCCAAACAACAACAGAGCAATTCTGTTTAATGTTTTGTTTGAGTCTTTGAAGGTGAAGCGGATTGGAGATATTTAGATATCCTCGCCTTGAAGAGGCCGATATTTTGAAAACATTATATTTTTGAATAGTTAATTTTTTACAAACAGATTTTCCGATTGAGCCACTAGCTCCAAAAACGATAGCAAATTTTTTTTTGTTGTTCATATTAAGTAAAAACTAATCTTCGTTTAAGGAGCAATTTTTAAGTTGATAAGTAATCTACATATTTTAATTTATATTATAACAAGTCGCTTGTGAAGCTATATAGTTTTACGAAAATAATGAGCATGTTAGAACTATTTTTTTATAATTTATCAAAAGAGCGATTTAGAATACCCATTCACAGACTTATAAAAAAACTGAAATTATAATGAGCAATAATGAATCATCGAAAAATGAGCTTCAGTTATTAAATCTTTTTATTGATAGCAAAAGTTAATTTTTATCAATTTTTCAATAAATCTATGATTTGGAATTATATGGATCATTAAGAATTTTTTTTACAATCTTTTTACCAGCAATAACACCAAATTGATCAAAAGGATTAATTTGTAACATAGCGGCAGTAACAAAAACTCTATGCTCCCATGCAGAAATTAAAAATCCAAGGGATTTAAGTGATGAATTCTTTAACTCAAAAAGATTGACTGGAGAGTTGCTATTTGTTTTTTCAAAAGCTTCATTTGAGCTAGATTCTTGCGAAGATAGTAAAATCGCTTGACCTTTAGCTTGAGCGGATGAAAGAGAGCTGCCTCTATTATTAGAATAAATTATATCGGCGCAAAAATCTGATGTTCCTTGATGAAGTAGCTGAAAGTATGAATGTTGAGCGGTAGAACCAAAACCTCCAAATATTGACTGGCCTGTTTGTTTAAAAAAAGAGATAGGATTGGATTGTTTACCAAGTGACTCCATTTCTAGTTGCTGAACATAAGTTGGTAGTGATCTTAATCTCCATATATAAGACAGAACAACTCTATTTTTTTTATTATGAAAGTTGTTAAACCACAAATCAGAAAATGCAAGAATTTTTATAAATTTTTGATATTTTTTATCCTCTTTGGATTGACTGAGCATCATTTTATCTGCAATAGATCCCCCTTTAAGAAATGCTAAAAAATTATTTTCTATGCTGGTAATTAAAGATATTGGAGACCAAATTGAATATCTGCCTCCAATAGTTTCTGGAAAAGGAACAATACAATTTTTTTTAAATCCCAAAGTTTTTGCTTTTTCTAAATTAGACGTAATTACTATTGAATTCATAGAATTTATTTCCTTACCCATCCATCTCAAACATAGAAGAGTTTCATCCGTTGAGAGTGATTTAGATGAGAAAATATAAAAATTCTTTTGCCCTCTTATTGGTTTTAATATCGAATTAAATTCTTCTTTATCAGGCCCAGATACAAAATAATAATTAAACTTTGATGAGTGACTTTTTGTGAATTCATGAAGTAGTTTAGGGCCCTCATATGAGCCACCAATTCCAAAAGTAATAATATTCTTAAAGCCGTCTTTTTTAATTCTTTGGATAAAAGGTTCTGTTATTTTTTTAAAATTAAACTCTTGAGATTGATTAAGATTGCGGTATCGGTGATGTAGTGCCGGTCTATTTTCAGTCTTATTGACGACTTCTCCGCTAAAAAGATCTTCTAAAGAACCTTGAAGATCTAGTTTATTTGCAAGCTCGTCAAATATTTGGTAGTGCTGAAATGAGAAATCTTTTAAATAAGGCTGGTAGTTTAAAAATTCTGATTCAAATTTAAAAGACAGTTTTCTTTTTGCAGTTTCATTCTTGGGCAGCTTCTTTAGATCCTTAAAGATGCTTCGAATAGATCTGTTATTTTTCAATTGAATCACTAAAAGCTTTTAATGCTGCCGAAATATCTTGGGCTTGAGTGATTGGTCTGCCTATAACTAAATGTGTAGCCCCCTTATCAATAGCTTCTTTTGCACTCATGGTTCTGACTTGGTCATCTTCCACTTTAATATCTCTTATTCCTGGAGTAATTTTGATTGCATCAGAATTCAATATTATATGAGACATTTCCAACTCGTGGGGCGAACAAACCACTCCATCTAAATTTGATTGCGCAGCTATTTTGAATAAATTTCTAACTTGACTATTGATTTTATTATTAAACAAAGCCAATGTATCTGACTCTTCTAAGCTTGTAAGTATGGACACTCCGATTATCTTGGTATTAATAGATGTGCCTGCAAGCATAGCTTTCTTAAGCATCTCTTCGCCTCCAGATAAATGAACCGTCAACATATCGATGGAGCAATCATGAAAGCCTAAAATTGTTTTATAAACAGTATTTGGTATGTCATGCAACTTTAAATCTAAGAATATTTTAAAGCCATGTTTAGATACCTCTTTCAAAAATATTTTTCCAATTGAGTTAAAAATAATACTTCCTATTTTAATTTTACAAAGATCCGGATCGAGTTGATCTAAAATGAAATTAGCCTCTTCATGATCAGATGTATCAATTGCTACGATGATTCTTGGATCAGTCATTTTGAAGAAGTTTTCTTGAAGCTTTGAAATGCATAATAGATGTTTCACCTAAATAAGATTGTTCTTTTGTTTTAGGATTAATAAATTTTCTTGGTCTTATAGTTTTTTTTGAAAATGAGCCAAAGCCCCTGACCTCAACTCTATCATCTAGTGCAACGGTATTAATAATTGCCTGAAGTATTAAATCAATTCCTTCAATAATTGTTTCATCATTCAAGGACGGAAATTTTCTTGCTAAATGAATTGCTAAATCAGATTTATTGA
>Ga0055584_100006019_pt1 | contig 11895 bp, 10 predicted proteins | sample OSDHelmetaG_FD_58716 | JGI IMG/M metagenome (GOLD analysis project Ga0055584, IMG submission 58716) | Pelagic marine sediment microbial communities from the LTER site Helgoland, North Sea, for post-phytoplankton bloom and carbon turnover... | ecosystem: Environmental > Aquatic > Marine >... | reverse complement strand
GGAAAGCACTGATCCAATATCGATGTTTTTTTTCCAGTTTGAAACGATTTGCCAGAACCATTTGGATTACGACTATGGCCTACGAGCGATGGCAGAGGATGGAATCTATGACGACGTTTGGCGCCGGTGGATCTTGTCGATCCGGCATCGGGTTGGCCTGGTCGATCTGGCGGACCTGGTCTACGTCCACAGTGAACATTATCTATCACGGCGTAATAAAGGTAACCAGCTGGAAGAAATTGATGGAGAGGACGAGGTTCCGGAGATCGTCTTATTTGGAGAAAAAGAGGGGCGGATCGCACTGGCCAATCGTGGCAAAGAACCTATGTACTTGTTTTCTGCACTGCAAAGGCAGTTGAACTATCCCGCCGTTCCGCGGCCCACAAAGAAGGATCCGGTGGATGATTTGATCCCTAAAATGGTGAAGCAGATCGAACGACTGGAAACGCGGATGAAACTAATGGAAGACGAACAGCGGGATCGGGGGATTGATTTGAGCCAATTTTACAATAAGGACAAATAATCCCTTTGTTTATCAAAAAAACAAAGGAATTACTTTCTGTGAGGGGAAACCCGGAAAAGGCTTGTTTTACGGTCTTTTTCGTGTTTTTCGGATTGTAGGCACCGAGGATTGCCTTGTTTAAGGCAGATTGGGCGTTTGGCTCTAGCGGAGCAAACCCGTCAGGATAGAATTTCGGGTCGATCTCAAGGACGAACTTAGTGTGCGGCCGATGAGATTTAGTTTCGGTTTGCGAATTCCTAATAATCAATAAGCGTTGATGACCATGTCACTAGGACGTGAATGTATACCTGTTTTTAAAGAGGCAGTTCCAGCTGTTCTGCCTTCATTGTTGCTTTGCGACTTTGGAAATCTTGAACGAGAGATTGAGTTGCTAGAAGAAGCCGGTGTTGCCGGTTTGCATCTCGATGTCATGGACGGAGTCTTTGTTCCAAATTTCACTTACGGAATGACGATCATTTCTGCTTTGAGAAAGCTGACCGACTTGCCGTTGGATGTTCATTTAATGATGGTTCATCCGGAGAAATATATCGAGGCCTTCCGAGACGCTGGCGCTGACATGATTACAGTGCACGCCGAAGCGACCGAGGATGCATGCGGCTTAATCAATCAAATGAAAGAACTGGGGGTTGCTGCCGGTATTGCGGTAAACCCAGATACGTCTACGAAACAAATCGAAGCCGCGATCCCGCATGCAGACATGGCGCTTGTGATGAGTGTGCACGCTGGTTTTGGCGGTCAGTCATTTATTGAGCCAGTCTTGGACAAGTTTGATGAAATTCGTGAAATGCCAGGCGGTGACGATTTAATTCTGGAGATTGATGGTGGAATTAACGCGTCGACCATTGGTTTGGCAACCGAACGAGGAGCCCAACTCTTGGTTGCCGGCAGTGCGATCTTTAAACAAGAAGATTATTCCGTGGCGATGGAGTCAATGATGGCACAGGTTAAATACAATCAATGAGCGAAATCGAATTCAATGAAAGGCCTCGGATTTTTTTAGTCCGAGCAGGATCGACTGACCTTGACGAACAGGACCGAATCGTAGGGGCGCTTGATATGCCGCTTAGCCCGGAAGGCGAGCGCGAAGCGAGATCGATTGCGCTGGATTTAAAAGAGTCTGGGATCGTCGCAATTTTTTCAGCCGCTGGACTTGCTTCTCAGCAGACTGCCCGACAACTTTCGCGGTCTGGCGAGATTCGGGTACGGGTTGAGGAGAACTTTGTTAATCTGAATTATGGATTGTGGCATGGGAAAAGCCGTAGTGAATTAAAAGAAAATCAACCCCGGCTCTATCGTCAATGGCAAGATAATCCCGATTCGATCTGCCCACCGGATGGCGAGCCAATCGAAGCGGCACGCGATCGAGTGAGAGTGGTTTTAAAGAAGATTCTTCGGAAGCATAAAACTGGAGTCCTGGCGATTGTGGCCCCCGACCCTTTATTGAGTATCCTTCGGTCGGAACTTGAGGGAACCGAGGTGCGTGATCTGCTCGATCTTCGATGTGAGGAAAATGCCTGGTGTGATGTGGACTGGGTACCCAGTTCAGTTCTTTAATCATGAGCTCAAGCACCCAAATAACCAGGCAAATTTACGGGGAAAGTTTCTTCTGTTCATAGATTAGATGTCCGAAATTCCATTGCTTGGGCTCGAGTAGCTTGGCTGAACCCTTGCGCGAGTATGTCGCTTACGGGTGTCTTTTAGACTGATTTTCAAGTAGGCCCAGCGCGATTTATGCTCCTTCTAAAAAATCCGTGCTGCCTCGGGTCTCTCTGCCGAAAAAATCGGGACTGCTAAATCCGATGGTGCGGAAGTCGGGGTGGCGAAATTCGTCGGTTCCGTGATGGAATTCACCGGGAATTCATCGCTCGTTGTTTGAGATATTGGGGCAACTTATTGCGTTGGATTTTTTTGTGCCCGGAACAGCGTTGTCCGTCTCGCTTGCGTCGTTTACCCGAATGCCAGAGTTATTCCCTGATCCGCTCTTAAATGCCGGTTCTTGAGGATTGGGTTCGTGCGAAGCCAAGTCTTTGTGTGGGATGACGGTCCAACGGAAGCCCTTCCGGAGATGCAAAAAAACAACAAAAAGAACGGTTTTTTATTATGGGGAACGATCCATGGGCGGGGATACGAATTATATTGACCACGCTATGGTATTCTGGGGGTAAAAATAGGTTTGGCTTGCGATAAAATTATTCGTTTGATACCTTTTAGTTATTAATTCGGCGATAGTAGGTAGAAGAATTTTATTTCAAATCGCTGGTTTGACTTTTGTAATGGTTTAAATCAGTCCATGGACGACAAGCAACGTGAAACTCGCCGATCTCATTATCGATTGAGATATCCGCCTGCGTCCCAACCGACCATTGAGATTGGTGATGTCACTTATCAGGTTGCTGAGATATCTGAGGCAGGTGCTCGAATCGTCCTGCAGGGAGCGTTCTCGGTTGCCCCTTCGGAAGCTTTTTCCGGCGATGTGAAGTTTCACGATGGCGAGACCATTTCGATCGAAGGCTTGGTCTTGAGAACTCACGGCAACGAAGTTGCAGTCCAGCTCTCCAAAGGAATTAGCATTAAGCGGATGTTGGCAGAACAGATATGGCTCCGAAAAGAATTTCCAATGTTCTTCGATTCCGTTGAGCGAGCGCGTGAACGATGGCGTCAAAACAAAACGCTTGACCGTAGTTAAGAATCGGTTCCAACTAGCAGGCCGTTGGAATGCGAAAGCAAAGCGGTTTCGCAGCAAAATGTTAGACCGGTAGACGACTTGTCCCTCAGTTTGGCCTTAACGATTTGAAGAAGCTGGCAAGAATTTCTGTGCAGTCTATTTTTGTCAGACGTCGGGAGTATGAATCCTTATCGCCGCATACGGAGTTGAAGCGATGGTTCCGGAAATACTGATGGTTTTAAAAGGTGAGTGGATTGGGAGTTGCCGCACTTGGCTGGAGGCTGGAGTCCTCTCCGATGAGTCATCGATCCGGGGTGAGTTTTCCAGTGTCATGGACGGCCTCTGGTTAAGACATCATTATCTCGGTTCAATGGAAGGCAAAAAACGCGAGGGTGAAGAGTTGATCGCGTTCAATTCTGGTTCTAACGAATATCAAATTGCCTGGATTGATGATTTTCATATGGCCAACGGGATTTTGTACTCTACTGGAGTCTCCCAAGCTTCCGGATTTTCGGTGGTAGGATCGTACTCAGTTGGAGTTGGTGAAACGCCTTGGGGTTGGCGGACGACGTATCAATTTGGACTCGATAACCGTCTAAAGATCATGTCTTGGAATATTGAGCCCGACGGTACGGAAGTGAAGGCAATTGAAATCGAATATAAGAAATTGAAGAGTTGAGAGTCAAAATGCCAAGCAATCCTTAGCATCGGATTGTGCAAAGTTGTCGACGTGTGAATCGGTTTGAATTGGACCTGGTATGAGAGTCGGGGGTGGTAAAGAGTGGCTGAAGGAATCGTTACATGGAAATTAGTGGAATTGTTGATCTAGAGAGTTACCCACTTTTCGACCTCGAATTCCAGAGAAAATGTCGGATGACTTTAGATGGGGAGGGCTTACTTTCTTTAACTCAGTTCATTCAAAGTGATGCCTTAGCGGACATGCTTGCCGAATCTTTGCGATTGCGTGGGCAGGCTTATTTTTGTCAACAAACACATTCCGTGTATCTGAATTCGCCGGATGTCAGTTTGCCATCGAGCCATCCGCTTAATCGAACGGTTTCAACTTCCAAAGGATGTGTTTGCGATGATCTCATCGCTTCTAATTCGCCGTTGCGCAGCCTCTACGAATCCAGTCTGTTTCGTGAGTTTGTAAAAATGGTAGTCGGCCAAACTGAGATCTATCCCTATGCCGATCGTCTTTCTTCAATCAACATCCATTATGCTGAACGGAATCAGGAATTGGGGTGGCATTTCGACAATTCGTCATTTGCCATTACTTTAATGATTCAAAAGCCTGGAGCAGGAGGGCGGTTTGAGTTCATTAACGATTTCAGAATTTCTGGTAGCGGGGAAGAAAACTATTCTGGAGTCTCTGAGCTTCTCGATGGGAAAATACAACCCGATCAACTTGAGATAGACCCAGGCACCTTGATATTGTTCCGCGGTAAGAATTCATTGCATCGAGTTTCTCCAAATCAAAGTGACCAGACAAGAATTCTTGCTGTATTAGCATACAACTCTCTCCCTGGCGTCGCGCTTTCCGAAAGTGCCAGAAAAACATTTTACGGTCGATTGAATTAGTGCCTCAAGATTTGAAGTACTACCAAGTCTCATAACTTAAAAATCTTTTTGTTTGGACAGTGTCTCGTCAAGGACGCTGCCGGTCCACAGGCTGTTTTTGACTTTCTAAATGGGATTTGATCAAATTAGAAAACGTCTAAGTTCGTTGCAAAAAGCCACCAAAGAGTTGAAGGGGATCTGATGAGAAGCCTAGTTGTTCTATTGTTGATGTTGGTCGTTAGTTCGTCTGTTTTGGCTCAGCCGCCGCGACCCAAAATTAGTAAGTTGCCGTCTGAGCTGGCAAAAGAAACCAACTTCCTCAATCCAGATTTCCTTATATATACACTTTATTCTGACAATTCAAAAAATGTACCTCTGATAATTTACCTCCATGGAGCAGGGGGAGTTGGTGAGGACGTCAATCGAATCAAAGGGCAACCGATGGGGGTTTGTCGCGGAATTGAGAAGTTTAGAAAAGGACCCTGCATTGTTGTCGCACCGCAGTGTCTTCGGAATTCAAAGGAAGGCAAGAGAGGAACCTGGAATGAAAAGGATCTCAACGTTTTAATGCGGCATTTAAAAGCCACGCTTCCGATTGATGAAAGTCGTATTTATCTAACTGGAAATAGTATGGGCGGGTATGGTTCGTGGATGTGGGGAGGTTCTAACCCGGAACATTTTGCTGCAATTGCGCCTATCGTCGGAGGGATCGGCCCAGGCGGTCCCAAAGACATTACGGAAAATCTTACTGCGTGGGCTCGAAACTTGGCGAAGGTTCCAGTTTATGCGTTCGTGGGCGGGCAGGATAAAGTCGTTCCTGCTGATCGTTCGGAGACCATGGTGAAGGAAATTGAAAAAGCTGGTGGAAAGCTTGTGAAACTTAAGGTCTATCCAAACCAGGGCCACAATGCATCGCGAATGGTGTTTAACGAACGTGAATATTTTGATTGGATGTTTGACCAAAAGAAACAGATCGAAAAATGATTCATTTGTAAAAGATTGTTTCACTCCAAAATTGACGAAAAAATAGATGAATCGAAATCGGTTTGATTGTTCTTAAGGGAGATTGGTGTAATGAATTGGTTCCAGAAGCTCACCGGACTTGAGCAAGAGTCTGAAGCGAATGTTCGACAGTACCTGTCCGCGGGTGAGGGGGTTTTAAAATCGAAGGCCAACGGCTCCTCTTATGGTTACGGGAATCTTGAGGTTGTTGCGTTGCGAGAATTACGTAAACGCGTTTCAGAAGATCAAGGCAGTGAGGGCACCGAGGCATCTTTGCGAAAGATATCGGTTAGAGAAACCGTCGCAAATGTTCAGGATTTACACAAAGAGACTCATAATGAAAACTCAATTTTCCAAGTGGCGTCCCAGTTCAATTTATTAGAAATGGTTGGCCCAGGAGTAATTCCCGAAGCAGGAGTAGGAATTTACGAAAAGGATTTCACGCAAGGACCTGCGTGTGCGGTTGCGGCAGGTGCGGCGACGATTTATCGAAATTATTTTGTAGAAATTGATGGCGAAATTGGTCAAACCGCAGGTCGCCAAATTGATACTTTAAATGATCTGGGAGAGTTGCTTGGTAATAGGAATGAGCGTTTGTGGCGAATGCAAAATGGATACGCTTTAGCGTCTGCATCAGGGCTTGCTGAGATTTCGGCTCACATTGCCAACGCAACTGAGGGGGAATTGGACTGCCTGCGAGACGCATTGAGGATTGGTTTGCAATGGGGAGTGGAAGTTACTTTGGCAGGGTGTGGTAATCGGGTAACTCAGGCCTTTTGCTCGGCACTTCCCGTCGCATATTCTCGTCTTGAAATGTCGCAATGGGAAGCATTTGCGAGATTGGTGCTTGAAGCAAGTTACGAAGCCGTTTTCTGTTCTGCGATTTTAAATCGACGTGAAACTGGCAGCGGAAAACTATTTCTCACACTGCTAGGCGGAGGAGCGTTTGGGAATGACTTTGAGTGGATAGTTTCCGCAATCGAACGTTCATTAAAAAAGTACCAATCCTACGAATTAGAAATTGAAATTGTCAGTTATGGAGAATCCAAGCCTGTCGTGGCTGCGCTCGTTGCCCGCTGGGAAGAGGCCAGTTGATTCTGAATTTAAACTGTTTTTTTCCCAAATTTGAAATAGTGAGCTGAAGAAGCAATCGGTTCCTGAAATCTTGGTTCAAGCTCGGCGAGTCTGTTTCCTCTACAAATTTGAATAGACTATTGGCCGGGGTAATCAATGTCATCAATGAACTTATTCATTTCGATGGCCACCGGTCGCAACGCCTCGGTAAATTCGTTAAGGATGTTTTCAACCTCTGAAAAATCGTTCTGATTACCCATCTCTTCTAGCCTTGCCGCAAGTTTCGCACAATGAATGGCCCCGAGGTGATTGAGGGCACCTTTGATGGAGTGGGCTCTCAGCTTTAAGTCTTTACCGTCCTTTAACGTAGCCGCGTTTCGAACGGCGGTAACTAAAGACTGTTGGTCTTTGATAAAAACTTTCATGAGTTCCCGAAGTAATTGTCTATCCCCGCCTACCGTTTCAAGCGCACGATTCCATTCAATTGCAGAACTGAATTCCATATCTTTCCTTTGGGTAGTTGAGGCCTTTAGATTTCTCTGAATTGCTTGCCGGCGAATTAAATCGATCAACTCACGGGCGCGGAAGGGTTTGGCGATGTAGTCATCCATCCCGGATTCGAGGCAATGAATTCGGTCATTGGCGCTGGCATGTGCGGTAAGAGCAATAATTGGCACTCTTCGGGAGCACTCCGATTCCAATCGGCGAATTTCCAGTGTTGCCTGTATTCCGTCGGTATCGGGCATCTGGATGTCCATTAGTACTAAATCAAACGAACCGTGTGCGAATTTTTCAATCGCCTCACGACCATTGTTAGCCATCACGACGGTGTGACCAGCATTCTCGAGGATCGCCGCCGCCAGTTTCTGATTAACCAGATTGTCCTCCGCGAGTAACACATTCAATTCCAAGGCAGCAGAGCTAGTTACATCGGTCGAATGAGAAAGCAGCGATTCAGTGTTGGAGATGCCGAGTAGAGCTCTAATGGTTCTAAGTAAATCAGCTTCCTTGATTGGTTTTAAGACTCTTGCAACGTTTTTTATTCGGTTGTGATCGGGAATCACTTCATGTTGCCTGGCATTGGTGAGAACTATCATTCGGGTGTTGGCGAGGATTGCGTCCTTTTGAAAAGTGGTCGCCACGCTCGCACCGCTATTTGGATCTACGTCACTGTCAATGATTACCAACGGGATAGCGGCATTTCGCTCGACCGCTGTGCTCAGGAGATGTAATGCTTTTTCAATATTCGTCGCAGAAAACGTTTGCGCGCCGTAGGCGTGAAGGGTTTGCTCAAGATTGCTCAGCAGGTCGAAATTATTAATAATGAGAAGAACGGTTCGGTCATTGAGTTCTTGTTTAATCTCGGAGTTTATTGCGGAGTCAGTGCTGAATTTTGACGTAAAATAAAAGCGACTTCCATGATTGGGCTGGCTTTCAACTTCGAGTTTTCCTCCCATGAGCGATACCAAACGCGAGGAAATCGCAAGGCCGAGACCGGTTCCGCCGTACTCTCTTGTGGTTGAGGTGTCGGCTTGTTCAAATTCAGAAAAAATTAGCTTTTGCTTTTCAAACGGAATGCCGATTCCCGAGTCGATTACATGGAACGTCAATTCGGCCCCACCTTCAAAGACGTTAGACTTTTCAACAGCGAGCTTTACAGAACCTTGTTGAGTAAATTTCAAGGCGTTGATTACCAGATTAACAATCACCTGTCGCAGTCGGGTGAGGTCACCGATGATGAAGGCGGGGACATTGGGAGCGACTTCAAGAATCAGCTCAATATTTTTTTCAATACTTTTAAACGCGAGTGAACGAAGGGTGTCCCCGAGTGCTTCTTTGAGTTCGAAACGTTGACACTCTAATTCAATTTTTCCAGCTTCGATTTTAGAAAAGTCTAGTATGTCATTGATCAAATCTAGTAAAGATTCAGCGGAGTGCTGAATCATGTTGAGATACTCTCGGTCCTCGAGGTTGGGGGAGCTGGATAAGAGTAGGTCTGTGATGCCGATAATTCCATTCATGGGAGTTCGGATTTCGTGACTCACATTGGCAAGGAAATCACTCTTCGCCTGGCTTGCTGATTCGGCAATTTCTTTTGCGTGGTGCAATGCGACTTCCGCATTTTTTCGATCCGTAATGTCCCAGAACATCCCCTGAATTCCAATCCGATTGCCAGTCTGGTCAGTGACTGCGGATTTTAAGACTTCGACGTGGATCGGGCCGTCATTTGAGGGGTGGACTTCCGTGTCATGGAATAGAACCCCTGTCGTTAAAACGCGTTGGTCATCGGCGTGGTATTTCCTGGCGGTTTCCGGTTCGAAAAAATCGAAATCGGTCTTGCCGAGGACTTCCTCTCGCGCAAGTCCGAGGTCTACGCAGTACCGGTTATTAGCGAAAACGATTTTTCCATCACGGTCTTTTCGAAACACATTAATCGGCAGGCTTTCTAACAGCGAATCGTAAATCGCCAAAGATTCTTCCAGCCGTTGTGTTTTTGAGTTGCCCCGAGTGATCGCATGAGCCGTCGCAGCAATAAATTGCTTAGTGGGGTCCGATCCGTTAACTAAACGAAAATGCCCTTGCAGCAAATTAGGCTGATGATTCGGAGTGAGAATTCGAAATTTTTGGCTGAACGATTGAAGGGATTGGATCTTGCTAAAGCGATCGTTGAGTAAGATGCGATCTTCTTCTTGAATTAATAGCTGCCATTCTCGATCTGATTCCAGCATTGATTCACGGGAGCGTCCAAAAGCTGATGAGGCAGCTAGGTTGAGGTGGAGGAGTTGAAGCCCGTCGAATGAGATTGACCAAATCGGATCGGAAGCGACGTCGAGAAGACTTGAGAAATGCTCTCGACCAGGCATGGTTGTGCTCAACTCCTAAAATACTTGCTCAGTCATGATTTCAATAGTAATATCGCGAGGCGTTCAGCGACTCACAATCCATTTTTGAAACGTAGTCCTTAAGACGTTGTTATAACCGATCTCGTTAAGGGAACGCAAATTTTACCGCGTATCTTTAACTGCCGGTCTGTTTGCGATGCTAAAACCAAAGCAGGAGCGGTATTGAGTGACACCGCTCCTGACTTTGAATTCTCTCGATGGAATTAACCAATCGATGCAAGCGCGGCATCGTAATTGGGTTCGTCGGCGATTTCACCGACTAATTCAGTGTGGATTACATTCCCGTCCTTGTTGACCACGACTACAGCGCGGGTGAGAAGACCCTTGAGTGGGCCGTCGACGAGTCCAACGCCGTAGTTGCCTTCGAATTCACTGCACCGAAAGGCAGATAGATTCGTGACGTTCTCAACACCTTCAGCAGTGCAAAAGCGTTGTTGCGCGAAAGGTAGATCTTTCGAGATGTTCACAACGACAGTGTCTTCCAGTTGCCCGGCCTTAGTGTTAAAAGTTTTTACAGAAAGTGCACAAGTTCCTGTGTCAAAGCTGGGAACGATGTTAAGGATAACATTCTTGTCTGCAAAATCGGCCATCGTTTTTTCGCTAAGATCACCCGCAACTAATGTAAATCCGGGAGCGGCTGCATCTGCTGCAGGTAGGTCGCCGGTCGTGTTACAGGGATTGCCTTTAAGAGTAATTTCCGCCATCTCATTTTTCCTTTGGAATATCTATTTGAACGTAGTTGGATCGTTAGTTTTGTCGGCGGGAAATCTTCATCGATTTCCAACCAAGTATGGAGCTCTAAGTTTATTCGTGATTTGATTCGAAATGCAGGGGGGGAACGTTTGGAGGTATCGGAAAAACCGAGGATTTGTGTACCGTCACGTTAAAAATCAACTTGAATGTCGTCAGATGTTAGAGTTTGACGATTTCTTTTTCTTTTGCGATGGCCATGCCTGCTTGATTAATTTTTCGTGTTGCAGCATTGGCGGCCTGGAGTACAGGGTTGGTATGGTTGAAATGGATGAACCTAATTTTTTTTCTTTCTGTGGCTGGCAACGGCGAAAACCGACGGATCGATTCACTGACAAACGGGTGAGGAATTAATGCCATATCCCTGCCGGGGATTTCGCCGTTTTCAAAAAACGTTCCATCTAGATAGGCGATGTCTACAGCTTCGATCATCTTTTCGATTGATTGATTCCAGCGAGACCATTTGTCGATATCCGGAAGAAAGAGAGCAGATTTGTTAGGTCCATGAATTATAAAACCAACAGTCTCAGAAAACTCATCCCGGTGTGGCACAAGAAACGGTGTCACTTTGATGCGACTGTTTAGTTTAATGGAATCGCTGCCGGCCAGTTTCATGAGTTTGATATTTTCCAGCTTTACCAGTTGGCTCCATGGGCCGTTTTGGGAAAGAAAGCCTTGCATGCGGGGCATGCAATAAGTTTTGATTTGGCGAGCTCCCATGACTTCCCGCCCAAGATGAATCAGCCCTGAATAATGTCCGATATGCGCGTGGGTTAAAAAAATTCCGTCGAGGATCGGCGATTCGGTGCGCTCGGGGTTGTCCGGCGAAAGTTCGTGTAATAATTGTAGTTGTTGTGGAAAATCGGGCGTGCAGTCAAATAACCACTTTTGTCCGGTCGCGTGATCGACAAGTCCCAGTGAAGCGACGTGACGCCGAATACTTGGGTCTTTCCAGGCTAGTTTGCAACATGGCTTCTGGCAGGCTGCCTGGGGAAATCCCGCGTCCTGAGCAATGCCAAGAACGATCAACTCAACTGTTTGTTTCGGTTCTTCAATCTGTGCGATCGTCGAGAGGTTTAAGCAAAAAACAAGGATGACGGAGAGAAGCGAGATAGTTGAGTGGTTAGATAAAAGGCGCATGCGGAACTCTCGGGGAAAATTGCTTCTATTTTAAGAGGAATGGAATTATAGCAACTCAATAGTTCCGTTTCGCGTTGTTAAATAAAGGCGAATGGTTTTAATGGCCGTCCTTGACACCGATTGGGTGTGTTGATACTTTATCCGCTCACGAGAAATGGCAAAGGCTTTTCTCGAGATGCAATTTCGCACGTATCTATGCTTGACGTGCGACTATCCCAGGGCCCGTAGCTCAGCTGGGAGAGCGCTACACTGGCAGTGTAGAGGTCGTCGGTTCGATC
>Ga0055584_100006017_pt1 | contig 11897 bp, 7 predicted proteins | sample OSDHelmetaG_FD_58716 | JGI IMG/M metagenome (GOLD analysis project Ga0055584, IMG submission 58716) | Pelagic marine sediment microbial communities from the LTER site Helgoland, North Sea, for post-phytoplankton bloom and carbon turnover... | ecosystem: Environmental > Aquatic > Marine >... | reverse complement strand
GGTCGGCGTTATTCTGTTTGCCAGAAATCGATTTGATTGGACACGCGCGAATGACAGACGAGATTCTGCTTGAGGTCACTGATGGCATTGGCCTTATTACATTTAATCGCCCAGAAACCCTCAATACATTTACTCCCGGCTTGTTTAAAGGTCTCGGTGAGGCCTATCGTTGCTTCGATCAGGATGATGAAGTCAAGGTAGTGGTGGTTACCGGTGCTGGTCGTGCTTTTTGTGCCGGAGCCGATATGAGTGGCGGGGGCGAAACTTTTAATACGCCGGTCAGGGCCGATTTTAGTTCACTGCCACTGAGCATGCAGGCCTGGGAAGTCCGCAAGCCGGTGATTGCTGCATGCAACGGGCACGCGGTAGGTGTGGGGTTAGGTATAGCCTCTCAATGTGATATTCGGGTTTTTGCCAAAGACGGTAAATACGGTTTCCTGCAAAATCGTCGGGGTGTTGTTGCCGATTTTGCCATTGAGCACGTTTTACCTCGTTTGATTGGTTTTGAACGGGCCTTTGAAATGATTGTAGGTGCGGTAAGAATCAGTGGCGAGCAGGCCGCAGACTGGGGTTTGGCAAGTCGGGTTGTTGATGCAGAAAACGTATTGGATACGGCTATCGGTGTTGCCAAAGACATGGCCGACAATTGTTCACCGTTGGTTATGGGTTTACATAAACACCTGTTATGGAATGGTCAGGATATGTCTCGGGATGAATTGGCAAAATTGGAAACAAAACTATTACTGCACAGCATGGGTCGGCCCGATGCTATTGAGGGCGGGCTAGCTTTTTTTGAAAAGCGTTCGCCCAACTGGACCTCAAGTGTCAATGACGATTGGCCGGAGTGGCTATAAAAACTGGCGTTATTAATTGTTAACGCTCAGCTCTTGGCTGGGCCGAGATCGTTCAATTGATTGAAAAATGGGTCAATGTATAACCTCGTATTGGAGAGAAAAATGAAACTAGATGCATCCTTGATGTTTGGCCCAATCAAAAATGGCGAAATGGCCGCAGAGCTTGAAGAAGCTGGCTATGATGGTGTGTATACCTTTGAGGGTAAAACAGATCCGTTTATTTCACTGACGGTCGCCGCAGTAAAAACCCAACGCATAGATCTGATGACTTCAATTGCGGTTGCCTTTGCCCGTAACCCTATGTCGCTGGCTTATCTTGGTAGTGACCTGCAGCAGGTTTCCGAGGGGCGTTTCATTCTGGGTTTGGGCACCCAGGTCAAGGCCCATATCGAACGCCGCTTTGGTATGCCCTGGTCGAAGCCGGCAGCGCGAATGAGAGAGATGGTGCTTGCAATCAAGGCAATATGGGATAGCTGGGACGGCGGTGAAAAGCTGAACTTTCAAGGGGAGTTCTATTCTCATACCTTGTCTTCGCCAATGTTTAGTCCTGCAACTATGCCCTATGGTATTCCCAAAATTTTTCTTGCCGGGGTGGGCCCAAAAATGACAGAAGTTGTGGGTGAAGTTGCTGATGGCTATTTTATGCACCCCTTTAACTCCGAGCGCTCCACCGCTGAATTGTCTATACCTGCACTGCAACGTGGCTTTGAAAAGGCCGGTAAGACACGTGAAGATTTTGTGATTTCGGCACAGGTTGTGACCGCGACCGGTCTCAATGAAGAGCAAATGAAAGCGTCTGAACATGCGGCCAGAAATCAAATTGCATTTTATGGCTCGACACCGGCCTATAGACCTATTTTGGAGGTTCATGGTTGGGAAGATTTGCAGCCTGAAGCCAACCGTCTTTCCAAGGAGGGCAAGTGGGATCAGATGGCAGATTTGGTCGATGACAAAATGCTTCACACATTTGCGGTAGTGGGTGAGCCCAAGGATATTGCCCGACAAATGGCGGATCGCTTTGCGGGCACGGCAGAACGGCTTAGCCCGGTTGTTTATGAATCCAATACAGAATTATTGAAAACTATTCTCAATGAAGTGAAAGCCCTTGCGTAAATTTTTACAGAGAGTTTCAGATGAGTATTAAAAATAACAAACTGATTTTCGTAGGCTTGGTGGCTGCACTGGTTGCCTGTGGAACCGAGCTGCCACCAGAGAATGTCTATGACGCCAGGGATTTTAGCAGTGTATCTGGCGAGAGAGTTCGCTGCGGTCATTTCAATGAATTGAAAAACCCCTATTTTGGCGATCTGCATGTGCATACAGTCAATTCTAACGATGCGTGGGCCTTTGGTGTGCGGGTAACACCAGACGATGCTTATAACTACGCCTTTGGTGGCGAGGTGGCATTGCCGCTTGGTGATCAGGCTGAGGCGCGTAAAGTGCAGATAGATCGACCGCTGGATTTTGCAGCAGTCACCGATCATGGAGAGTTTCTGGGCGAACAGCAGATTTGTTTGGATCCCAACTCCGGGGGATATGCTACAACGTTTTGCGCAACCTTTCGCCAGGGCGACGGCAGAGCGCCCGATTTGGTGAAGCGAATCGCTGCGCCATTTTCCTGGCGAGATAGAGAAGTGTGCGGTAGTGATGGCAAAAAATGTGCTGAAGCCGCGAAACCTGTTTGGCAGGCAAATATCGCCACCGCTGAAAAGTGGAATGACAGGAGCGAAAATTGCCAACGCACAACGTTTGTAGCCTATGAATACAGTTCTCACCGTCTGGGTTCAAACCTTCATCGCAATGTTATTTTTCGTAATGCCATTGTTCCCCCGCGGCCAGTGTCTTATCTGGATGCAACCAGGGAATGGGATCTGTGGAGAATTCTGAAACAACGTTGTAAGGACAACGGCAGCGGATGTGATGTGTTGGCTATTCCACACAACTCCAATATCAGTAATGGGCGCATGTTTTCTGTAGATTATTCAGGCGCCTATAGCAAGCAGGCGCAAGCCGAACGCGCCAAATTGCGTATGGAAATTGAGCCGATTATCGAAATCATGCAGCACAAGGGTGATTCTGAATGTCGCAATGGTATTAGTTCGGTGCTCGGCACAACTGACGAGCTGTGTGATTTTGAAAAGTTTGAAAACCTGGCTTTTCGCACAGTGGCTGGATCAGAAGAGGTGGGTACTTGCTACGATGGGCCACTGCAAGACTACATTCCGCATATTGGACCTAATTGCATTAGCGCCCGCAGCTATGTTCGTTATGCGTTGGCTGATGGTCAGCAAGAACAAAAGCGTATAGGTGTTAATCCATTTAAATTCGGCATATCGGCCAGTACCGACACCCATAATGGAACAGCGGGTGGTGTTCAGGAAGCTAATTTCTCGGGGCACCTCGGTAATGGTGACGCGACAGCAGCTGATCGTACCAATTACAGTGGTGAAGTGGCGGGTAACGCCAGCAATAATCCTGGCGGTTTGATTGGTATCTGGGCAGCGGAAAATACCCGAGATGCCCTGTTCCAGGGCATGCGTGATAAAGAAGTTTTTGGCACCAGCGGCCCCCGTATTAAGCCTCGATTTTTTGGTGGCTTCGATTTACCCGAAAACCTATGCAGTGACCCGGAGATTATTGAGCAGGCCTATCGGCATGGAGTACCCATGGGCGGCGATTTACCTCCAGCAGCGTCTGCCCAGATGACGCCTGGATTTCTCGCGCTTGCGCAGGCCGACGCCGGTTCAGAGAAATTCCCCGGGCTACCATTACAGCGCCTTCAGGTAATCAAGGTGTGGAAAGATGGCGATGGAAACTACCAGCAGAGAATTCATGATGTGGCTGGCAATGCTGATAATGGTGCATCGGTAGATCTGGATAGCTGTCAACCCCGGGGTGAGGGGTATCAGCAGCTGTGCAGTGTTTGGCGGGACTCAGAGTTTGATACCGCCCAGAGTGCGGCTTATTACATGCGGGCTGTTGAAAATCCCAGCTGTCGTTACACTACCCGGCAGTGTCTTGGTCTGGCCGAGGGCGAAAGGCCCGAGAGCTGTGATAATGATGACCTGCCGAAAACGATTCAGGAGCGGGCCTGGTCATCACCCATCTGGTATACAGCCGCCGCCGAATAGGGCTTTCTGCACTGTGGATTTGTTGCTAACTCATGGTGCATATCAGCTGTATTTGCGGCATGGTATGCCAAGTGAAAACGGGTCAGTACTGGCCGACATAAATCGACCAGTGTGATAATATCGCCGTCCATTTTATAGAGATATACAGATCTATGGCTGAAAGACCGAACCCTGAGGAAGTGGCGCAAATGGTGCGAGAGCATCTGGCGCAAGCTCATCAGGACACAATGAGTGAAGAGCAAATCCGTTTTTTAAAGGAGCGTATCAAGGGATTATTGCAACGCGAAAATGCGGTGATTGTTGCTCATTATTATACCCACCCTATTGTTCAGGCGCTGGCCGAGGAAACCGGTGGTTGTGTATCTGATTCACTGGAAATGGCTCGTTTTGGCAACAACCATGACGCCACTACTCTGATAGTCGCCGGTGTAAAATTCATGGGCGAAACCGCAAAAATTCTCACCCCGGAGAAGCGTGTGCTAATGCCGACTCTGGAAGCTACCTGTTCGCTGGATATCGGTTGCCCTCCTGAAGAGTTCTCGGCTTTTTGTGATCAACATCCCGATCGTACCGTTGTGGTTTATGCCAACACATCAGCGGCTGTGAAAGCTCGCGCTGACTGGGTGGTAACGTCCAGCATTGCTCTGGATGTGGTGGAACATCTGCATGATCAGGGAAAGAAAATTATCTGGGCTCCGGATAAACATCTCGGTAATTATGTTCAGCGTGAGACTGACGCTGATATTTTGATGTGGGATGGTTCCTGTATTGTTCATGAAGAATTTAAAGCCAAGGGCCTGCAAGATCTTAAACAGGTGTATCCGGATGCTGCTGTGTTAGTGCATCCTGAATCTCCAGCAGCGGTTGTCGATTTGGCAGACCGTGTTGGTTCCACTTCGCAGATCATCAACGCCGCCAAGGAAATGGACAACCCGCAATTTATTGTCGCCACTGATCAGGGTATTTTTTACAAGTTGCAGCAAACAGTTCCCGATAAGGAGTTTATTATTGCGCCCACGGCGGGCGAGGGCGCGAGCTGCAGAAGTTGTGCAAATTGTCCGTGGATGGCGATGAATGATTTAGAGTCGTTGGCGGCAGTATTTGAAGTTGGCGGCAATGAAATTTTTGTGGATCCGGCACTTGGCAAGCAGGCTATGATTCCATTACAGCGGATGCTGGATTTTTCGACGGAGTTGAATCTCAAAGTCAAAGGTAACGCCTAGCAATAGAGTATTACTCAGGAGCTGGGCATTGAGAGACTGTCTCTCACAGGTTTTCCATCATCTGTTTCATCGCTTCAATATCGATCAAGCGTTGTTTGATGGTTTCGGTTTCGGCAAAGCTACCTTGTTTCAGTTTGAGCGCGTATTGCAGTTGCTGGCTGGCCTTATCCATAACGCCGTTTAAAATATAATACTCTGCTCTTGATTGATGCAGCCCGGGGATATTCCCTGCCAGCCCTTGAGTTTCTGCCAATTGGTACCAGACCGCTGGCTCCTTTGGTTTGGATTTACTCAGTGAAATCAGTACCTCCTCGGCAATATGTGCCTGACGTGACTTGAGTAAAGCCTCAGCATAGGTCATCGATAGCGGATAGTTGTCAGGGGCGAGTTTGAGTTTTTTCGCCAGTTTGTCAGCGGCCTGTTTGGCGTGGCCGTCGGCAATATCAATTTTCGCATCGGCAATGATATAGGTAATGCTCTCGGGGTTTGTTGCCAGCAGGGGCAGGAGTTCCTTTCTGGCTTCATCGAGTTGGCGGGCTTCGGTAAGCGCCAGCACCAGGCCATAGCGCTCTGCTTGGGGATAAACTGTCTCTCCAGAAAGGGCCGTACGAAACCGTTGAATGGCGATTTGTGGGCTGTCTTCTTGCAATAGTCTTACCCTGGCGCGCATCAGGTGGTATTCAATATTATCCGTGCCCATGGTTTTTACATAGCGGCGTGCCCGGTTGCGGGTGTCGGAGATTCTATTTTCTGTAATTGGGTGGGTGAGTAAAAACTCTGGTACGTTATTACCGCTATAACGTGTCGCCTTGAGCATGCGTTCAAACATCACCGGGGCCGCGTGGGGGTCCATACCCGCCGATACCATGGTCAGCATGCCAATACGGTCAGCTTCTTGTTCGTTACCACGGCTAAATCGCAGCCTGGATTGCATGGAAGCGGCTTGTGACGCTGTTATTGCTGCCATGCCGGCATCACCACCGGTGGTCGCAATCAGTAGCAATCCGGCGAGCATGCCAGCCAGTGCCAGTGGTGTCTGGCGTTTCTGCTGTTCGACACCCCGGGAAAAGTGTCTCTGACTAAGGTGGGCCAGTTCGTGTGCCAGTACGGTGGCCAGTTCGTCTTCAGATTGGGCATAGGCCAGTAGACCATCGTGAATGCCCATCACGCCGCCGGGCACGGCAAAGGCATTGAGGGTCTCATTGCGGACAATAACGATATCGATACGACGATCTTCCAGCTGACTGTGGGTGGCGAGTCTATATATCAGGTTTTCAAGGTAGTCAGAAAGCAGTGGGTCGTCGGATGTTGGTGCTCGACTTCTGAAGATACGCAGCCAGGCTCGGCCAATCTGGTATTCCTTTTCACTTGAAAAAAGGCTGGTGCTGCTCTCTCCCAGGTTAGGTAATTTCAGCTCGTCAGTATTGGCACCCATTAAACACATGGAAAGTAAGGTGATGCCTGTTACTTTTAGAAAACGATACAATTTTTGCCTCGACTGCTGTTGATATGCTCACCGTTTAACTTTAACGGTTTGATATGAGCGGGGAAAGCGCTTTTAGTTTTGTTAAAGACAACTAATTAAGACAACGAAAGTGTAGAATTGATCAGTAAATATTTGGGTGGCATTGCGCAGCTGGTATACTGGCGCTTTGCGGCGCATGGTGGATAGAGTTTTATGACTGTTGTCGAATTGGATACCAAGGGTATGCGCTGCCCATTACCCTTGCTCAAGGCTAAAAAGGCGTTGAGTGAAATGGCCTCCGGTGAAAAACTGAAAGTATTGGCCACTGATCGTGGCTCAGTCAGAGATTTTAAAGTATATGCCGAGAAAAGTGGACATACCCTGTTGTCCTCCGAGGAGCACAGCGGAGTTTATACCCACCTGTTACAAAAGGCATGAGAATTGTCGGTGCTATCAATTGGCGCCATTTGATTGGGAGAGTTTGAATGCTGGATATTGTAAAAAAGTGGTTCAATCGCTACTTCTTTGAAGAAGAGGCTTTGATACTGCTGCTGTTGATTGTGGTGAGTTTGGTCATTGTGATTACCATGGGCAATGTTCTGGCACCTATTATCGCAGCGATTATCTTGGCGTATCTCATTGAGGGCATGACCGATAGATTAATAAAGCGCGGCATGCCTGAGGGTTTTTCGGTGTGGCTGACCTTTGTGGTTTTTATCGGGGCGTTTTTTGCTGTGATGTTTGTGTTGCTTCCGCTGGCTTGGCAGCAAATGAGCAATTTGTTTGCCGAATTGCCGGGAATGGTTAGTCGTTTGCAGACGGTTTTAATTGTATTGCCGGAACAATATCCGACGGTCTTTAGCGAATCGCAAATACAGCAGTTCACCCAGCTGGCGGCGACGGAATTAGGTAGTGTTGGTCAATATATATTGTCGTTTTCCCTGGCTAGTATTCCCAATCTCGTGGCTGCACTGATTTATTTAATTCTGGTGCCGATATTGGTTTTTTTCTTTCTCAAGGATCGCCAATTGATCATCACCTGGATGGCGGGTTTTTTACCGGCACGGCGCCCTCTACTGACACGTATCGGTGAAGAAATGAATCAGCAAATAGCCAATTATGCTCGCGGTAAAGCACTGGAAATTCTGCTTGTGGGTGTAGCGACCTATGGCGCCTTTGTATGGATGGGTTTGAACTATGCGGCCTTGTTGGCGCTGCTGGTTGGACTATCGGTGCTTATTCCCTACATCGGTGCGGCGGTAGTGACTCTGCCGGTAGCGCTGATTGCATTTTTCCAATGGGGCTGGGGGTCGGAATTTTTCTACTTATTGCTGGTCTATGGAGTGGTGCAGGCTCTGGATGGCAATGTTCTGGTGCCGTTGCTGTTTTCCGAGGCTGTAAATTTACATCCAGTGGCAATTATTTTGTCAGTTCTTGTGTTTGGCGGTTTCTGGGGACTATGGGGTGTATTTTTTGCTATCCCGTTGGCGACACTGGTCAAGGCGGTGATCAACGCATGGCCAGTGCCTGAGGCTGCTTAGTCGGGTTTTGTAAGTCTTCAAACCTGATCATCAAAAGCTGGTTGAAACATATTCGTAAGAGGTTTTTTAATGTTTGTTAGAGTTATCAGGTTGAGTATAACCCTGCTTTTTTCTGCGGCTGTGTTGGCATGCACCAACCCTGTAGAGCTAGAGCAGCAGTTTATAAAAAGCGACAATGACGACAATGAGTATCGCTATTTGGTGTTGGATAATAAGCTCAGAGTACTTTTAATCTCCGACCCTGAAACCGACAAGGCCAGCGCCTCACTGGATATCTTTGTGGGTAGTGGCAATGACCCTGATTTACGTCCGGGACTGGTACATTTTCTGGAGCATATGCTGTTTTTGGGTACCGATAAGTATCCAGAATCCGGTGAGTACCAGCAGTTTATCAGCGAGCACAGCGGTAGTCATAATGCCTATACCGCCTTTGAGCACACCAATTACTTTTTCGATATCGACAAGCTTTTTCTGGATTCTGCTCTGGACAGGTTCTCTCAGTTTTTTGTTGCTCCGCGTTTTGATGCTGAATACGTTGACCGAGAAAAACACGCTGTAGATTCCGAGTATCAATCGGGAATTAAAACTGATGGGCGGCGAGAGTTAGATGTGTTTAGAGAAAATATAAACCCCCAGCACCCCTTTAATAATTTCAGTGTCGGCAGTTTGGAAACGCTGGCAGACACCGAAGATAGTCGTGTTCGAGATGACCTGCTTAAGTTTTACCGAGAGTATTATTCAGCCAACATCATGACGTTGGTGGTGCTCGGGAAGGAACCTCTGGATCAATTACAGGCTATGGTCGAAGGGCGTTTTGACAAGATTCCCAATCGCAATGTTGTGCTGGAAGATGTCACAGAGCCACTGTTTGTCGAGGGTGATTTACCCAAACGTGTAGCGTTGCGCCCTGAGGCAACAGTTAGGCAGATGCAATTGGTATTTCCACTGCCAGATTATGCACAGTACTACCACAGTAAACCCTTGTCCTATGTTAGCAATGTGCTCGGGCATGAAGGTAAGGGTAGTTTACTGGCAAAACTGAAGTCTCTTGGGCTGGCCGAGGGTTTGGCCGCTGGCGGTGGTCTGGCCTATCGAGGTGGCAGTGCGTTGAGTGTGACTATTAGCCTGACCGAGCAGGGTATTAAGCAGCAAGACCAGGTGTTGGCGTTGTTTTACCAGATGGTTTCGTTATTAAAGGCGGAAGGTGTAAATGAGCAAAGTTTTGCAGAGCAAGGCAAGATCGCAGCTCTGAATTTTCGCTTCAGAGAAAAAGCGTCGCCTTCAAGTTATACCCGGGGGCTAGCCAACGATCTGCATTATTTCGCTCCTGAAGAAGTACTTAGCGGTCATTACCAGATGGATGAATTTGCGCCTGAGTTAATAGTTGATTTAGTCAATCGTATATCTGCGGACAATATGTCTCTTACTCTCGTTGACAAGGCTGTTGAGACCGACAGTGTTACACAGTTTTATCAGGTGCCTTATAAAACGACCAAAATAGACCCTGAGACTATTGCTGGGCTGAGCGGTGCTGACATGGTGGCGCTGGCAAAAAGCTCGGGTTTGTCGCTTCCTCTGGCTAATGAATTTATAGCCGATGATTTGCAGCTTGCAAGGAGCGATAAGGGCGATGATGGAGTACCCGATTTGGTGGTTGATAGTGCCGCTATTGATATTTGGTTCCAGAAAGACAGCGAATTTCTTATTCCAAAGGGAATCATGAGCATTAATTTGCGCAGCCCGGCGGCGGTAGGCACAGCAAGAGAGGCGGCTTTAATGGAGCTCTACGTCCGAATGTCGGCTGACCTTGTCAATGAGTTTTCTTATCCAGCCAGTCTGGCAGGACTTGAGTTTGGTTTGAGTCGTCATGCCCGGGGAATGGTTTTGCAGATTGGTGGTTACAACGACAAGCAGCAGTTGTTACTGAGTAGATTATTGAATGCTATTAGCCAAGCCGACTATAAATCGGGACGTTTTACCAATATTCGCAGTGAGTTAATTCGGCAGCTTGAAAATAGTAAGACAGCCAGACCTTTTAGCCAGCTCTTGGGTAATACTCGAGAGTTGCTGCAGAGCTACGAGTGGAGTGAGCCTGAGCTGATCGCTGCGCTGGGCAGCATTGAGCTTGAGGATGTTGAGAAATTTCATAGTCAGTTTTGGCAAGGGGCCAGGGCCGAGGTGTTGATGTTTGGCAATTATTCACAGCAAGACGCCACGGCTTTAGATGAAATGTTATCGGCGGCAATGTCTGCTGAGCCGACGGGAAAATTAGCCCAGATGGCACTGGTCAGGTTAAAGCCTGGGCAGCAGTTTTTACATGAAGTAAAAATTGACCATCAAGACTCGGCTATTGTGTTCTATATGCAAGGCCGCGACGACAGCTGGCACGAGCGGGCCATGGTGTCTTTAAGTAATCAGATCATCAAGCCCGGTTATTTTCAGCAGTTGCGTACCGAGCAACAGTTGGGTTACATCGTGACATCTTATTTGTATTCCATGCTAGACGTCCCTGGTCTTGCTTTTGTTGTTCAGTCTCCAGCAGCGGATGCTGCCCATCTGTTTGCCCAGACAGAAACATTTTTGGGTTCAATTCTCGACAGCGAAGATTTAACGGAGGAACAATTTCTTCGTCATAGATCAGCATTGCTTCAGCTTTTGCAGGAAGAACCCAAGAATATGTGGGAGCAGTCGGATCGCTATTGGCAGGATATAGCTTCGGCACACTACAGTTTTGATAGCCGTGAGAAAATTATAGAAGCGCTGGGGAAAATTACTCTGGATGATTGGCGTCAATATCTCGCCGCCCAGCTGGATGATGATGAGCGAAGTATATTGTTGTTCAATGTGGGGCGCTGGCCAGAGGCTCGAGAGAAACTGCTCAATAGAGAAATACAGGTTTTAAATTTGCCAGAGCTGGTGAAATTCCAGCAAAGCCAGGATAAGTACCTAAGACCATAAAGATACTCCCGCGGCCTGCTCTGTAATATTTTTACCATATTATATTCGCCCGTGAAAGCTATATCTTATTGAATATAAAGTGTTTATTGATATATTGTCACTGCATCTGATAAACTTCGTCGCCGTTAAAGGTTGGTTTTTGTAAAAATACTACAAAATGATGGCAAAGTTGGCGTTAAGCGGTTGCCCATCATCTTGGCCGTGTTGCAGCGTTAAGAGCAGATTTTGTCTATAGTGTGGCGGTCAGGTGTGGCCGTAGGGTGAATTTTGACGGTAGCGCAGTGCGTCTACCGCGTGCAGGGGAAGTGTATGACCGAGGACAAAGATCCAATAGAAACCCGGGAATGGCTGGAGGCACTAGATGCAGTGTTACAGCTCAGTGGCCCCGGGCGAGCCGCGTTTTTGCTCAAGCAGCTTTCAGAGCATGCGGTGGAAAAAGGAACGCGTCTGCCAACGGCAATTACAACGCCCTTTAAAAACACTATAGCGCCTGCGGCTGAAAAGCGTATGCCTGGCGATTTGTTTATGGAGCGCCGTATTCGCTCTCTGGTGCGTTGGAATGCCCTGGCAATGGTGATGCGCGCCAATGACAACGACGAGGCGCTTGGCGGTCATATTTCAAGTTTTTCTTCCAGTGCTACTCTCTACGATGTGGGTTTTAACTATTTTTTCCGAGGCAGTGAAAACGGCGATCTGGGTGATCTGATTTATTACCAGGGGCACAT
>Ga0055584_100006014_pt1 | contig 11907 bp, 12 predicted proteins | sample OSDHelmetaG_FD_58716 | JGI IMG/M metagenome (GOLD analysis project Ga0055584, IMG submission 58716) | Pelagic marine sediment microbial communities from the LTER site Helgoland, North Sea, for post-phytoplankton bloom and carbon turnover... | ecosystem: Environmental > Aquatic > Marine >... | reverse complement strand
ATTTTTAGAATTCATAAGTTTATCATAATTTTTATGAAGAGGCATTCTCCATAATTTTTCCTCAACTTTTTCACCTGCTTTTAAAATCTTTTTTGATAAATTATCATCGTTTGAAAAAAGCCCAGCATATTCTGATCCCAATGAAACTATAATCGCACCTGTTAAGGTTGCTAAATCAACTATGAATTTTGGTTTAAATTTTCTTTCTGTGAAAGTTAATGCATCGGCTAAAACCAAACGACCTTCAGCATCTGTGTTTAATACTTCTATAGTTTTACCACTATAAGACTTTACAATGTCCCCAGGTCTTTGAGCGCCTCCACTTACCATGTTTTCTACCAGCCCTACTACACCAACAGCGTTAATTTTAGCTTTTCTTAATGCTAAGTTTTTCATTAAACCAACTACAGCTGCAGAACCTGCCATATCATATGTCATGTCCTCCATAAATCTAGCTGGTTTTAACGAATAGCCGCCAGTATCAAATGTAACACCTTTTCCAACAAATGCTAATGGCTTAGTATTATTTTTTACTCCATTCCACTCCATTGTTACAAGATAAGATCCTCTGATACTTCCCATTCCAACACCAAGTAATGCATTCATGCCAAGTTTTTTTAATTTTTTTTCATCGTATACATTAACTTTTAAACCATCTTTCCTTAACGAGTTTAATCTTTTTGCATATTCATCAGGATGTAAAATATTGCCTGGTTCGGAAACTAAATCCCTTGCATAAAAAGTTCCTTCTTCAATAGCTTTAAATTTTAATTGATTTTGAACTGAAGTTTTATTTTTGTTTCCAAAAATATTTATAGAAATAAGTCTGTTTTCTTTTTTTGTTTTATATTTATTGAATTCATAAGATTTTAACTTTAGACCATGAAGAAAATGACCAATAAAATTATCATAACGAATAACGATACTATCAGAGTTTATTAGATACTCACTATTTTTTCCATAGTTTATGCGTCCGTAAAATTCAGCTCCTAAATTTTCAATATCAAAGCTTTTTAAATCTTTTTTAATTGAAATTAAAATTATTTTTTTTTTTGAATTAAGTTCAAAGACGAATAAGTTTTTTTTTAAATCACTAGTTTTTAATAAGTCTTTGATATAAGAAAATTCGAAGTTAGAAAGGTAATTTTTTGAGCTGTTGATATCAAATTTTTCATTAGTAAATAGGACGAGATTACCTGAAGAATTATTGATTGCTTTATTTGTGTAATTAATTTTTATAGACATAAATTTTTAGGCACTTACATAATTAGAGTTGATTGGTATATATGATCAAATATAGCATATTTCAATGGAAAGTTTGTCATAGTCTACTATCATAGGTTGAGTTTTAACTAAAGTTGCATTATTTATATACCTCAAAATACAATGCTACAAAACAAAATTTATCAAAACTATTTAATAGAAATATTCAAAACATTTTTTTTGATTTTATTTGCTCTTTCTCTGATTGCGCTAACGGTAAGATCTGTAAGTTTTTTAGATCTAATAGTTGATAATGGATATCCAGTAAGCACATATTTTAGTTATTCAATATTGAATATTTTTGGCATAGCTCCAAAATTTATTCCATTATCATTTCTTTTGTCTTTAACTATATTTATTATTAAACATTTGCAGGATAGTGAATTTATCATTTTATGGACCTCTGGTGTAAAAAAAATTCATATTGTTAATTTATTTTTTTTAACATCGATAATAATATTTATCATTTATATATTCTTTTCCACTTTTTTAACTCCTTTAACTTTAAATAAATCCAGACAGATGCTCAGCAATGATAACTTAAATTCTTTTTTGCCAACAATTAAAACTCAACAATTTAGTGACTCATTTAAAGGTTTTACTTTCATTGTTGAAAAAAAAATAAATAATGAAATACAAAATATTTTTTTACACGATAAAGGGAATAATATAAAAAATTTATCATCTAACACTGGAAAAACAACCGAAACCACAATCATTGCAGAAAATGGTATTATTGATATAAAAAAGATGATTTTATTTAATGGGCAAATTATTTCAACGAAAGAGAATAAGAAAAATGAAATAATTAAATTTGAACAAATAAATATTGATTTAAGCAATTTAAGCTCCGCCACAATAAAAAAACCAAAAATTCAAGAAACTTCAACAATAATACTTATGAGCTGTTTCTTTGTTAAAAATGAAAAAAAGGGATATTGTAATGAAGATTTTAAAAAAGAAATTTTAACAACGCTCAATCGAAGAATAATTATTCCATTTTATATCCCAGTTTTATCTTTAATTTGTTCATTACTTTTAATAAAATCTAAAAAATTTTATTTAAATAAAGTAAGTATATTTCTTTATAGTTTTATTTTACTCTTATTCACAGAATTAGGTGTAAGGTACACTGGAATTAATAATTTTATATTAATTATCTTTATAGTTCTGCCGGTTATTTTTTTTATATTTTTTTATACTTTTCTATTGTTAAAATTTTCTAAGGAGAGTAATTCTGTATGAATAACATTATTTTAAATTACATTCTTAAAAATTTTTTAAAATTATTTTTTATTGTAACTTTTGTAGCCTATTGCTTTGGGATGATATTGAATTTATTTGAAGAAGTTGAATTTTTTAAAAATATTGAAGTTTCTATTTTAACTCCACTGTTACTCACTAGTATATTCATACCGAGTATGATTATAAAAATTTTACCTTTTATTATTTTTGTTTCTAGTACTTGGTTTATGTTGAAAATTAGAAATAATAAAGATCTTTTGACACTAAAGGCTTTTGGATATTCAAATTTAAAAATTTTTTTTATATTAGCATTAACTTCTTTTTTTTTAGGATGTCTGATATTGATTTTTATAAATCCAATAACTTCAACAATGTCAAAATATTATGAAAAAACAAAATCTGATTATTCTCGAGATATTGATCACTTAGTAACATTTAATAGAAATGGTCTTTGGATTAAAGAAAATTTAGATGATAAACAAAGAATTATCTCAGCCTCTAAACCAAGTGGATATGATCTAATTAATCTTACTATTTTTCACCTTGATAAAAAATCTAATTTAATCGAAAAAATTATTTCTAAAAAAGCTAATATTGAAAAAAATAAGTGGGATTTACAGGAAGTAACGGTTTTGAAATACGTAAATGGTATTTTAGAAGAAAAAAGTTTTGACAATTACAGCATAAACTCGATTTATAATTTTGAAAAAATTAATAATTTATTTAAGAACTTTGATACGATGTCTTTCATGGATATATTATTTAATTATAAAAATTTATTAAATAATGGATACAATAAGAATTTTCTTAATCAAAGTTTACATACAATGTTATCGCTTCCTTTTTTTTTATTCTTTATGACCGCTATGGCTTCAATTTTTTCGATGCATACACTCCAAAAAACAAGTAATTTTACATTAATTACGCTGGGGTTAATTACTTGCGTTTTAACTTTTTATTTAAAAGATCTTTCTTTAGCATTGGGGCAATCAGACAGAATTCCGCTTATATTGGCTATCTGGGCGCCAGTTGCTGCATTAGGTTTTTTTACATTTATAGGAGTTTTACAAATTAATGAAAAATAATATATTAATAATTTTTTTTACATTATTTATTTGTACTGATCTAATTGGAGAAAATTTACAAATAGAGTCAAAAAAAATCAAGCTAGATAAAAATAATAAAACTTCTATTTTTGAAGAATCTGTAATAGTTAAAACTGAAAACAAAACTATTATTAAAAGTGATTACGCCGAATATGATAAAGTAAATAATATATTAATATTAAAAAAAAATATTTCTGCAACTGACATTAAAAATAATATAATTGAAACAGAGTATGCGGAATATGATGAAAATACTAAAATATTTGAAAGCAAAGGCCTAACTAAAATTGTTACCTCTGAAAAATATATTATTGAAGGTAAAGACATAACTCTTGATAATAACAAAAATATAATTACGTCAAATAATAAAACCATAATAATTGATCAAGATAAGAATAAAATTTCTTTAGATAATTTTGAATACCAAGCTAATAATAATATTTTTAAGTCAATTGGGTATATTCAAATTAAGGATAATAAAGATAATACATATGAGTTTTCCCAAATCTATATAGATACCAAAAAAAAAGAGATACTTGGTTCAGACATTAAATCATTTATGAATAATAAAAGTTTTCAAGTTAATAAAGAAAACAAACCTCGTATTTTTTCAAATAGTTTAGTGATGAATAAACAAGAAACAGTTTTTAATAAAAGTATATTTACATTATGTAATTACAGAAAAAATGATAAGTGCCCGCCATGGTCTATTCAAGCTAGTGAAATGTTGCATGATAGTAAAAAGAAAACAATTTATTACAATAATGCAGTTATAAAAGTTTATGATATACCAATTTTTTATTTTCCAAAATTTTCACATCCTGACCCAACAGTGAAACGTAGATCTGGTTTTTTACCTCCTTCAATTTCAAGTTCGAAAAATTTAGGTAATGGAGTTTCAATCCCTTATTTTTGGGATCTTGGGTATGATAAAAATTTAACTTTAATTAATAATCTTTATGCTAGTGAAAATCCTTTATTTTTGGGAGAATATCATCAAGCATTTAAAAATTCAAATTTCATTGCTGATTTTGGTTATACTGAAGGTTATAAAAAAATTACTAACAAGAAAAAGGCTGGAAGCAAATCTCATTTTTTTTCTAAATTTGTTAAAAATTTTGAAAATAAAGAAAAATCTGAAAGTATATTAAATGTTACTCTTCAAGATGTTTCAAATAATAAATATTTAAAGTTACATAAAATAAAATCAAATCTAGTTGATTACAACACTAATACATTAGAGAATTCTATAAATTTCACTCATGAAGATAATGATATTTTTTTTGGATTAAATACAAGTATTTATGAAACTTTGAATGATAGTTACGAAGATAAGTATGAATATATCCTACCAGAGATAACTTTTGATAAAAATTTGTTTAGTAATAATAAATTTGGAAATTTAGATCTGCAAACTAACTATAAAGTTAGAAATTATGATACTAATAAATTTACAAATTTTTTAGTGAATGATTTTAATTGGGAGTATAAAGAAATTAATTCAAAATCAGGATTCAAGAGCAAATTATTAGGTAATTTTAAAAATATAAATTATGAGACAAAGAATATTGATTTATATAAGAAAGATACAACTAATGAACTTTTTGGTTCTATTGGATATTTAACAGAATTAAATTTACAAAAACAAATTAATAACGTCAAACATTTTTTAAAACCTAAAATGTTAGTGCGATTCTCTCCTGGAAGTATGAGAAAGGAAACAGGTGGTTCGCGACTTAACCCGATTAGTGCATTCAATTTGAATAGGCTAAATAATATCAATAATTATGAAACTGGACTAAGTAGTACTTTAGGTTTTGAATATAAAATAAAAAGAAATAATCAAAATTTTGATTTTTCAGTAGCTCAAATTATTAATGAAAAAGAAAACAAAAAAATGGCGTCTAAAACTAGCCTAGATGAAAAATTATCTGACTTAGTAGGCACTTCTAATTTTAAAATGAATAATGTTGTTGATTTTAATTATAATTTTTCAGTAGATCAAAATTATAATGATGTTAATTATAACGAATTTGGAACCTCTTTAAATTTAAACCCAATCAAAATAGATTTCGATTATTTAAAAGAAACGAAACATATGGGTGATCAAGAATATTTTAAAACTAAGATTGATTTTATCAAAAATAAAGACGGGGTATTATCATTTGAAACTAAAAGAAATTTAGTTACTGACTCTTCAGAATTTTATAATTTAGGATATGAATACATCAATGATTGTTTGAGAGCCGGACTTGTATATAGAAGAGAGTTTTATAATGACTCTGAATTAGAACCTGAGAATTCTTTAATGTTTGAAATAACACTAATTCCATTTGGAAATATAAATTCTCCGAAATTTGATAAATGAAAAAGTGTATAATTATATTTTTTTTAATTGTATATTTTTTTTTACAAAATAATTTATTAGCAAAAATTGAGAGTAATATTATCTTAAAAATTGAAAATAAAATTATTACAAATTTTGAAATAAAAAATAAAATTATAAGAACTTTAGTTTTAGCAAATGTAGAGATAAATCAAAAAAACATTAATGACTTAAAACAACGTGCTTTAGAATTTTTAATACAAAATAAACTACAGGAAATAGAACTATCGAAACATAATTTTACAAATGATAGATCTAAAATAAACGAATATATAGAGTCTATTACGTCTAGTAGTTTGAGTGATTTAAAAAAAAAATTTGAAAATAATAAAATAGATTATCAACTCTTTTTACATGAAATTGAAACACAATTTAAATGGCAAAAATTAATTTATCAGATTTATTCGAGCAAAATAGAAATAGATGAAAAATCAATTGAAGAAGAATTAAAAATTTTGCTAAATAAAAAATCTTCCGTAAAAAGTTTTAGACTTTCTGAAATTGAGATTCCATATAATAATAGTCAAAGTGACAATGATAAAATTAAAAATATTGAGAAATTAATAAAAGAAACAAGTTTCGAGGAAGTTGTATTAAAATTAAGTATTTCCTCTACTGCCTCTAATAAAGGAGACTTAGGTTGGGTTAACAGCAAATCTTTATCACCAAAAATTTATGCCATAGTTAATAAAATGAAAATAAATGATATAAGTGAACCAATTTTAAGACAAAATAATATTTTATTTTTAAAATTAATTGATAAAAAAATTTCTAAAGCAAATAACGATAATATAGCTCAATTAAAAAAGAATTTAATTGATAAAAAGAAAAATGACCTTTTCAACCTTTATTCACGAAGCCATTTATCAAAATTAAGAAATACAAGTATTATTGAATACAAATGAAAAAAATAGTTATTATAAGTGGAGATCCTAATAGTATTAATTCTGAGATAATATTCAAAAGTTGGAAAAAAATTAATAGTTCTTTAAAAAAGAGAATTTTTTTTATTTCAAATTATCAATTATTAAAACAGCAATTTAAAAAATTAAAATATAATATTAAAATGATAAAAATTAATAATTTAGATCAAGCAAAATATTCCGATCAATTAAAAATTTTGAATGTTGATCTTAAGTTTAAGAATCCCTTTGAAGTAGATAATAAGCAAGCATCTAAATTTGTTAGAAATTCATTAAATCTTGCACATAAACTGGCCATAAATAAGAAAATTTGTGGAATAATTAACTGTGCAATAGATAAAAAATTACTTAAAAATAATATTGGAGTAACAGAATATTTAGCTAACAAGTGTAATATTAAGAATAAATCTGAAGTTATGCTTATAAGAAACAAAAATTTGTCTGTCAGTCCAATTACAACTCATATAAATGTTAAAAATATTGCCAAAAAAATTAAACCTTTAACTATAGTGAATAAAGTAAAGACAATTAATAGTTGGTATAAGAAATTATTTTTCAAAAAACCAAAAATTGCTGTTTTGGGACTTAACCCTCATAATGCAGAGTTAAGAAAAAATTCAGAAGAAAAAAAAATAATTATACCTACAATATTAAAACTTAAAAATCATGGCATTAATATAAAAGGTCCAATTGTATCTGACACTATTTTTATGAATGATTTTAAAAAGTATGACGTAATAATTGGAATGTATCATGATCAGGTATTATCACCTTTTAAAGCTTTATTTAAATTTAATGCTATTAACATAACTTTAGGTTTAAAATATCTAAGGATTTCCCCAGATCACGGAACAGCTTTTGACTTGATTGGAAAAAAAAAGGCAAATCCACTAAGCTTAATCAAGTGTATTAATTTTATAAATAAGTTCATCAAATGAACTATGCTAAAAAGTCACTTGGTCAAAATTTTTTAATTGATAAAAATATAATTAATAAAATAATAAATTTAGTAGATATCAAAAATAAAAATATTATTGAAATTGGTCCAGGAAAAGGAGCTCTTACTGATTTATTGTTACTTAAAAAACCAAAATCATTAATTATTATAGAAAAAGATTTTAAGTTATACAAAAAATTAAAATTTGAATATACTAATAATAAAAAAGTTATCGTATATAACGCTGACATTCTTAAGTTTAAACTAGAAAAAATTATTAAAAATAATTCTATAATTTTTGGTAATTTACCCTACAATATATCTTCTCAAATTCTTGTTAAGATATTAAGGTTAAAAAAAAAATTATCAACTTATAGTGATTTAATTCTTATGTTTCAAAAAGAGTTAGGTGACAAAATTACTGGAAAATTTCCTTCTGCTCATTATGGTCGATTATCAATATTGTCTAATTATAAATTAAATATAATTAAAAAATTTCAAGTTTCACCTAATTGTTTTTTGCCAAAACCAAAAGTAACATCTCTGGTTATTCATTTTCAACCAAAAAAAAAATTCACATTTAATATAAAAGACTTAATTAACTTAGAGAAAATTACTAATATTCTTTTCTCTAATAAAAGAAAAATGGTCAATAAAAATATTAAAAAATTATTTACTGATGAAGAAATCAAAATAATTAAAGATATAAATTTAAATAATAGACCTTCAGAAATAAAACCAGAAATATATTACAAGATTACTGAGCTATTTGAGAAAAAATAGACAATATTTCTTTTTCTTTTTTAATGATGTTTTCAATTTGTTTAAAACAGGTATCTAAATTTTTATTAATAATTATATAATCATAATCATTCCAATGTTTTATATCTTCGTCAAAAGAGTTAAATCTCTTTTCAATCTCTTCATCTGTATTTTGATTTCTCTTAATTAGTCTTTTTTTTAATTCTTCTTTATTGTCAGCTATCAAAAAAATTTTTATTAAATTGAGTTCTTTAAATTTTGATAATTTTTTAGTCCCCTGCCAATCTATATCAAATAAAATATCATTAGTTTCTATTGTTTTATCAACATTTTCTTTAAGTGTACCATAATAGTTTTCAAAAATTTTAGCATATTCATAAAATTTATTTTTCTTAATAAGTTCTTGAAAATCGTTGTGTGCAACAAAATAATAATCTACTCCGTCAACTTCGTTTGATCTTGGTGATCTGGTCGTGTGAGATACTGAAATTTTAAAAGATTGATACTTTTGCTGAATTTTTTTAGTTAAAGTAGTTTTACCCACACCTGAAGGCGAGGATAATATAACCATGATATTTTTATTATCATGTGTCATAAAAAAAAATGATAAAATTTAATTTGATTTACTCTCAATAAATTTGATCGCATCTCCTACAGTTAAAATTTTTTCTGCTTCGCTATCGGATATTTCTGATCCAAATTCTTCTTCAAAAGCCATTACTAATTCAACTGTATCTAAGCTATCTGCACCTAAATCATCTATAAAGCTCGCTTCTTCTGTAACTTTTTCCTCTTCTATTCCTAGGTGATCTGCAACTATTTTCTTAATTTTTCCCTTTACATCTTCAGACATGAATTCCTTTCTTCTGTGTTTTATTTTCTTATTAGATTATTAATAAGATTTGTCAAGCCATATACATTCCACCATTAACATGTATCGTTTCCCCATTAATGTAGTCTGCCATTTCAGATGCCAAGAAAGCTACACAATTAGAAACATCCTCTCCACTTCCAAGAGCACCAGATGGAATTTTACTAATTAGTGAATTTCTAAATTCTTCATTAATTTTGTCAGTCATTTCTGTTTTGATAAAACCAGGAGATACACAATTAATATTAATTTTTTTTCTAGCATATTCTATAGCTAAGCTTTTTGAAAAGGCCACAATACCTGCTTTGGAGGCGGCATAATTTGCCTGACCTAGATTACCTGTGTGTCCAACTATTGAAGTTATATTTATTATTTTTCCATATTTTTTTTTAAGCATTTTCTTAATTACATATTTGCACATCAAAAAAGTAGAAGTTAGATTAATATCCAGCACTTTTTTCCAATTATCTTCTGTTAACCGAATAGAGAGATTGTCTAAAGTAATACCAGCATTGTTTACAAGAACATCTATTCCACCCAGCTTGCTATCAATTTTTTCTATAAATTCTTCAATTTTATTATGGTTATCTAATTTAAAACTTTCAGTGTGAATATTAGAAAATTTTTTTTTTAAATTATTAAGTTTTTCTTCATTTGTACCGCTTGCTACAATTGTTGATCCTAGATTATTAAATTTTTCCACCAAAGAATTTCCAATTCCTCCTGTGGCACCAGTGATTAAAATTTTTTTATTTTTTAAATTCATTAATAATGTTTTTGATATCAGCTATTGAATTAATTGAAAAGCAATTTGCATCTTTTATCGTTCTTTTAACCATCCCAGTTAATGCTTTTCCAGGTCCAATTTCTACAAAATTTTTTGTTCCTGCATTAGAAATGTTTATCAAACTTTCACGCCATCTTACAGTAGAAGAAATTTGATCAATTAATAATTTTTTAATTGAATTTGGATTATTTTCTGCATTTGCAGTTACATTGTGAATTATTTTAAATACAGGGTTAGAAAATTTAGTATTATTAATTTTTTCTTGCATTGATTGAGCAGCGGGTTTCATTAATGAACAATGGAAAGGTGCGCTTACTTTTAGAGGAATTGATTTAATTTTTTTTTCTTTTAATAATATTTGCAATAAATTTATACTTTCTGAATCTCCACTAATTATTACTTGCCCATTCGCATTATCGTTAGCTATTTCGCAAGCACCTTTTTTTTTATTTATATCCTTTATACAGTCTTCAACTTCTTCTATTTTTAAGCCAAGAACTGCTATCATATTTCCTTTGTCTATTGGAACTGCTGCTTGCATTGCTTTGCCTCTTTCATTTAATAAATATAAAGCGTCGCTATAACTTAAAGCTTCCGCACATACTAAAGCACTATATTCACCTAATGAATGACCCGCAAAAAATTTAAATGAGTCAAAATTAAAACCAAATTCATTTTTTAAAACTTTAAAAAAGGAGTAACTAACCGCCAGTATTGCTGGTTGAGTATTTTCAGTTAATTTTAATTCAGCTTCTGGTCCTTCTAGAATTAATTTAGAGATTGGATAATTTAATTTTTCATCAGCTTCTTTAAATAATTTTTTAACTAGATCAAATTGGTTAAAAATCTCTGCTCCCATGCCTACAGTTTGTGAACCTTGACCAGGAAATAATAAAGCGCTCATTATATAAGTTTATTTAATAATTATTAGTATTGCTATAATTTTTCATTATAGTATAAACCAGTTTTTATTAATATTTAAATAAACTTAAATAACATAAGAATATATGGCATTTTACGAGAATACTATAGTTGCTAGACAAGATTTAGCTGAAAAAGATTTAAAAGGCATTAAAGATAAATATAGTGAAGTTATTAATAATACTTCAGGTAAAGTTGTAAAAATTGAAGAATGGGGTCTTTTAAATTTAGCAAATAAGATAAAAAATTACAAAAAAGGTTTTTATATTCATTACAAATTCGAAGGAAACAAAAATACTCTAAGTGAAGTTGCAAAAAAAATTAAACTTGACGGGTCAATCATTAGACATTTAACGGTTAAATATAAAAGATTAGATATTGAAAATGAATTTTTTAAAAAAGAGAATAAATAATGAAAAGAAAAAATAAAAAATTTCAAAGAAAAGGGTCAAATTCTCTTAATAAATTAAGTCTGTTCCAAAAAAATGATGGGAAATTTTCAAAAAAATGTCCCTTATCAATAAAAAATGCTCCAATAGTAGACTATAAAAATATCTCTCTTTTAAAAAAATATGTATCCGATAATGGAAAAATTATATCTTCAAAAATTACCTCTGTATCATTCAGTAAACAAAAAAAATTAACAAGAGAAATTAAAAAAGCTAAAATTTTAGGTCTTTTATAAAATGGAAATTATTTTATTAGA
>Ga0055584_100006013_pt1 | contig 11907 bp, 12 predicted proteins | sample OSDHelmetaG_FD_58716 | JGI IMG/M metagenome (GOLD analysis project Ga0055584, IMG submission 58716) | Pelagic marine sediment microbial communities from the LTER site Helgoland, North Sea, for post-phytoplankton bloom and carbon turnover... | ecosystem: Environmental > Aquatic > Marine >... | reverse complement strand
GACGCGGTCCTGCAACGGACGGATTTTCATGTGGCTCCCTCTCCTTTCAAACGATCCTGATTCAGGATGAAAATCAGTAAAATCTTGGTTTTTCAGATAAACGCCGCTCCAACCTGCGAACGGATTTACCGCGACGCGGGGGTTTTAATCACGAACCCCCGCCTGTCAAGGTGAATCTTTGCAAAGAAATCATCAGCGACGAGTTCTTTGCATCTCCTCCTCGTAATATTGACGATACAAAACTTCATATTCGGCGCTGCCTTCGGGAACATTTCGCCCCAAAGAACTGATCTTTTGGGCGACTTTCACGTGCAGACCTGCCTCTGTGTCGAGATGTTTCGTCAAAGTTTTTTTGATTTCATTGCGGGCCAATCGATCGTTGGCCACCTTGATTCCCGCGCCCTGAATCGCCTCCAGAGTCTTGTGGGCGAGATGCGATGCCTGATCTTCCGTGAATCGCATCGTTTCAGAGCGGAAAACCGCGTTCCTTGGCGAGACGTTGTTTGATCATCAGAGTCACTTTGCGGGTGTCCAGGCCAACCGCGTCTCGGCCGGCCGCCTTGAGGTGCTGGGCGGCCATTTGGGCTGCGTCCTTCTCCAGAGCCGCTTCTTCGGCAAAATAAGCCTTCAAGGCCTTGGAAACAGCGGTAATCGCCGGGTCGAGGCCGTCTCCCGGGGGAATTTGGGGAATTTGGTCGGCGCGCACCAGATCGTAGACGATCGTGCGGGAGACACCCATGATTTCCTGCGATGAAAGAGGCAAAGTTTGCTCCGAGCGGCCCACGAACGGGCCCCCCTTCGAGCTAACACCGGGGGGCGGGTTTGCAACTGGAGAGAGCGCACGCGAGAGTTCTCCGAGGCTAATCTGAAGGCATCCGATGAAGACCAAAGGAAACAGAGCCCGTGCATTGGTTGCCGGGGACAGGATTGCGGTTGTCGCACCCTCGGGGCCGGTGGATCGGATCGCTCTGGCCGCCGGCATCGCGGTGCTGGAGGACGCCGGTTTTGTCGTGGAGATGCCGCGGGAACGGCCTCCCTGGCGGATTTTTTCCGGAACGGATGAAGAACGTCTGGAGGAACTTCAGGCGGCTCTCGATGCCCCGGAGATTCAGGCGGTTTGGCTGGCCCGCGGTGGCTACGGGTTGAATCGCATTTTGCCCATGCTGCGACTGTCCGATCCTCTTCTGGCTCGAAAATGGGTCATCGGCTTCAGCGATGCCACGGCTCTACTGACGGCCGTCGAAGCCGCCGGTGGGCACGCGATCCACGGGCCGATGGTCGCCCACGATCTCGTCCGTGAAGCCGAGGGCGCAGGTTTCAGGCATTTACTGGACCTGACGGCCGGCCGCGGGTGGTCCGTCCCGATTCCGACCATTTTCCATCCCGGGCAGGCCACCGGTCCGATGCGCGGGGGGTGTCTTACCGTGCTTGCCTCGCTGCTGGGAACGCCGGCGGCCCCGGTGTTCGACGGCAGCATCGCCCTTCTGGAAGACCACCATGAGGCGCCGCAGCGCCGAGTGGACCGGTTGCTGATTCAGCTGCGCCAATCCGGGGCCCTCGACGGTGTTCGCGGTCTCGTTTTCGGGGCAATGGATGGCTGCGGTTCGCCAGCAGAACTTCGAGAGACGATTCTCGATTGCCTCGGGGACCTCGAGGTGCCGATCGGCTTTGGCGCTGCGGTAGGCCACGGGTCCTCGAACCTGGCAGTCCCTCTGGGAGCGACGGCCCAACTATCCCTGCCCGCCGACACGGGAGGCCGATTGATCGGCCGGGAAGACGGCTCCGTCGGATGAATTTCTCTCGGGTGGACGAAGCCTTGCAGGAGGCCGTGCGCAGCCGTGTCTTTCCCGGGGCCGTTTTGCGTGTAAGCCATCGCGGGGACCTGGTTTACGAAAAGGCCGTCGGATCCCGCAATCTGGAACTGCCGGAGGCGCCGGTTGCTGTGGAGACAGTGTTCGATCTGGCTTCGCTCACCAAGCCGCTTGCGACCACGATCGCGATTTTGATGTTGGTGCGTGATCGTCGTCTGGATCTGGATGAGCGGGTGGCCCGCTATCTCCCCCATTTCGGAGTTTTCGGCAAAAGCGGCGTCACGATCCGGCATCTGCTCAACCATTCCTCCGGACTGGCCGCTCATCGGCCATATTTTCGCGAGGCCAGCGGCCTGGGGCGACTGAATTTCATCGGGAGTCGAGAGGCCCGCGCCTGGGTCTATGAGCAGGTCCAGCGGGAAAGACCGGAGGCAGCGCCCGGCAAGCAGGTGATCTACAGCGACTTGGGCTTTCTTGCACTCGGGCAGCTGGTGGAGAACGCCAGTGCGATGTCTCTGGATCAGTTCTGCCATCGGCGGATCTTTGGTCCTGCGAGACTCGAGGCGCTGGGATATATCGATCTGACGATGGTTCGAGCAGGCCGAGTCGAGCCGGTATCGGACCGGATTGCCGCGACATCGGCCTGCGCGTGGCGCGGGCAGACGCTTTGCGGCGAGGTCGAGGACGAGAATGCCTGGCTGATGGCCGGAGTCGCCGGGCATGCCGGCCTCTTCGGCACAGCGGAGGATGTGGACCGGCTGGCGAGCGTGATTGAAGCGGCTGGCCGGGGGCAGGGGGACCTGCTTCCACGGGAACTCGTGCGAGAAATGTGGACGATCGACGATACAGTTCCGGGTTCGACGCGGACTTTGGGCTGGGATACGCCGGCCGCGAGAAATTCGGCTGCGGGAGGCAGGATGTCTCCGCATACGGTCGGTCATCTCGGGTTTACCGGGACTTCGCTTTGGCTGGATCTCGAGCAGCGGGTGCATATCGTGTTGTTGAGCAACCGAGTTCATCCCTCGCGTGACAATAATCGAATCCGGGAATGGCGCCCGAGGATTCACGACCTCGTGATGGAGGCTCTGGGTTGAGTTCGGTCCGGGATATTCATCTCACAGCGATCGGCGGGGTCGGTATGACCGCCCTGGCGGGTTTGCTTTGCTCGCTCGGGCATCGCGTGCGCGGCTCGGATCTCGAGGTTTATCCGCCGGCAAGCGAGGAATTGGCGAGACTCGGAGTGGATGTAGCGCGCGGCTATCGGGGCGAGAACCTGAACCCGCGACCGGATTTGGTCGTCATGGGCAACGCGATTTCCCGGGATAATCCCGAAGCGATTGCGGCGCGTGAGGCGGATATCGAAACACTGTCGATGCCGCAGGCGCTGGCGCGGTTTTGCCTGCCGGAGCGAGTGCCGCTGGTGTTGGCGGGCACTCATGGGAAAACCACATCCTCAACCTTTCTTGCGTGGGTCCTGCAGCAAGCGGGCCGGGATCCCGGCTGGTTTATCGGGGGCGCTCCTCTGGACCTTCCAGGGCCCTGTGCCATCGGCACCGGAAGTCCCTTTGTCCTGGAAGGTGACGAGTACGACTCGGCATATTTCGACAAGGGGCCCAAGTTTCTTCATTACCAACCACAAGGCGTCGTGCTCACATCCGTCGAGTTCGATCACGCGGACATCTACAGAGATCTCGCTCATGTCCAGTCGAGCTTTGCCGACCTTCTCGCGTTGCTGTCGGACGAGGCGCCTCTGGTTGTCAGCGCGGATTACCCGGCGGGAATCGAAGTCGCGCAGGCGAGTGGGCATGATTTTGTCAGTTTCGCGGAAGGGGCGCCCGCAGATTGGCAGATTTCGGGGCTTGCGGATGGCCCTGAGGGACTCCGCTTTCGTGCCGAAGGCCCGGGTGAATCGATCGATTTCGTGACCCCCATGCTCGGCGCGATGAATGCGCGCAACCTGCTCGGTGTGGCCCTTCTGGCGCGTGCCTTCGACGTCTCGACAGATGTGATTTGCGAAGCTGCGGCGAGTTTTCACGGGGTGCGGCGACGCCAGGAAGTGGTGGTCGATGGCTCGATCACGCTCGTGGACGATTTCGCTCATCATCCCACCTCGATCGCACTGGCACTGGCGGCGGTGCGCAGCCGTTTCCCCGACAGGCGTCATTGGGCCTTGTTCGATCCGCGCTCCAATACGACGCGTCGAAGCATCTTCCAGAACGAGATCACTCAGTCTCTCGCCGGTGCGGATTGTGTCTGTATCGGCCCCGTCAACCGCCCGGAATTGCTTGCGGACGACGAGAGGTTTTCGCCCGAGACCGCCATCGAACAACTCGAGGCACGGGGAGCAAAAGGTTTCGTCTGCAAGGATCCCGATGAAATCTACGATCACCTTCGACAGGAGGTTCGCGAAGGCGACGTGGTCACGATTCTTTCCAATGGAGCCTTCGGTGGTCTGCGCCAGCGATTGGCGGAGTGGCTGGGGGAAACCGATGGCGCGTGAGCGCAAGCAGCGCCTCCTGCAGGGCCTGCGTCAATGGTGGCGTGAGCAAAGCAGAGATCGGGCCTCGGGAGCCTCGGGGTTCTCGCAGGATACGCCCCCGTCGCCGGCCGTGCAGTTGACGCGGGACAGAGCCGCGGCAGCCGATTGCCGCGAGGATGCCGTGCTGATTCTTTCCCATACGGACCCTCAGGTCAGTGTCTCCGGCGTCGACCGTTTTGTGCGCGCGGAGATCGAGGCGCTCGAGAAGGAGGGGTTTTTGGTCTGGGTGCTCTCGCCGCGCGCGGGACTGACGCCGCGGACTTATACCTGGCGCCGCGGCAAGGATCTGATTGCTGACCATTGCTCGAGAGAGTTTGTGCAATCGGAGGTGGAAGCGCTGCTGGCTACGGGCCGGGTCCGTGCCACGGCCATCCATCACCTTCTTGGGTTCGAACCTGAGTTGCTCGAGGCGCTGGGCACTTTTTCCGGGACCGATAAAATTCTCGTCTACCTCCACGACGAACATGTTGTGCAGTTCCGGAACCTCGCTGGTGAGTTCTCGTTTCTGGCGCGAAATTTTGGCTGGGACGAGACGACCTTTGCCGAACTGCTGCCCCGGATCCAGACTGCGGCTGATCGTTTATTGGGGGCGGCCGACGAGGTGCTGCTGCCTTCGGCGGCCCTGCACGATCACCTTGCTGCAGCGTTGCAACGTCTCGACGGGGTAGCGGGCAGATGCCGCGTGGTGCCGGAAGTGATCTTCACCCCCTATCGGGAGAAGGATCCGCTCCCTCATACCAAGCCGAGACTCGCCTATCTGGGGCATGCATTGCCCAATAAGGGTTGGTTGGTCTGGCAAGGTCTGCTCGCGGACCCCGAGGTGCGGGCCAGGTTCGAAATTTTCCATATCGGCGACGCGCAAGGCGCCACCACCGCGGGCGTGGAAACTGTCCCGTACTCGACTTGTGATGGAAACCCGTATGCTTCCGTCGCACTCCTGCAGGACCATGAGATCGATCTGGTGCTGCTCTGGTCCACGGTAGTCGAGTCTGCCAGCTACACGATGGCCGAGGCACACGCGGCCGGGGTCCCTGTTTTGACCGGGCGTGCCAGCGGAAACATCGCGGCCTCGGTTACATCTGGCGATGTCCTTGGCCGGGTTTTCGAGAATGAAGCCGCCTTGCGAGGGTTTCTGCTCGATCCTGGCGATGTCGATTCCCTGGTGACGGCAGGCGCCGCGCAACCGCTCCGAGTGATGCACCACCAGTCGTTCCTGTCGCGAATGCTGGCCGAGGCGCGCGTATGATTGTCACCACCAGTTGCTGCAGCAACTATCTGGCGAAAGCTGCGACGTTGGCCGCGACGGTCAAGAGCGTGATGCCGGACGTGACATTTGTGGTCTGTCTGGTCGAGCGTGAAGTTCCCTCCGAAGCGGCGACCATCGAGGCATTCGATCGAGTCATGCTGGCGCGGGATCTGGGTTTCGATAATTTCGAAAACTTTCTGTTCCCGCACGATATTGTAGAGGCCTCCACCGCGGTGAAGGGACGCCTTCTGCAGGTTTTGCTTGAAGAGGAAGCGACACGACGAGGCCCCGGCGGGCGCGGGGTCCTCTATCTGGACCCCGATGTGCAGGTGTTCTCGCGGTTGGCTGAGGTGGAACAATTGCTCGGTGGCGGTGCCGAGATCATTCTGACCCCGCACCTCACCTCGCCAGAAGAGAAAGAAACTCGAGAGGCCACCCTCGACGCGATCGTGCAGAACGAACTCTGCGCGTTGCGCCATGGCGTATTCAATCTGGGCTTTCTGGCGCTCGGTCCGGGGCGCGAAAGTCGGCAATTTCTCTCCTGGTGGGCTTCTCGGCTGCATGATTTTTGCCTGGATGCGATCGAAGACGGTCTCTTCACGGACCAAAAATGGATTGATCTTGCCCCCGGGTTCTTCAACACGACGATCCTGCGCCATCCCGGCTACAACGTCGCTCCATGGAACTTCTCGACCCGACCGATCACCCGATGCCAGGGCCTTTTCGAGGCGAGTGGCGAGCCGTTGCGCTTTCTTCATTTCTCGGGCATCGACGCCGGCAGTTTCGAGGCGATGCGCGCACATTTTCTCGGAGAAGCCGACGAGGTCGTGGCGGGACTCCTCGCGGATTATCAGGCCTTGCTGATGTCTCATGGCCAGCAGGACTGGGGCGGCCGGGGTTGGAGTTATGGCCACTATCTATCGGGCGAGAGGATTGCACCGGATGCGCGTCGTCGTTTCCGCGCCAGCGATTCTCTGCGGCAGCGCATTCGAGATCCATTCCTGCATTCGAATCGGGCGCTCGGCCAGGAGCCTCCGGCTTGATCTGGAGCACTCGGGACCTGATCTCACGCCTTGGAGCGACGTTGTTGCCGCCCCGCGCAGGTTATCGGTTCGCCGGCCAGCGACGCCCGGATGACGCTGACGCGATCGAGATCCGGGTAGCGGCCGAAGTGGCGCGGGTTCTGGGGGACGAGGAGCTGGGGGCTCGGGCCGGGGAGGGGTTCCTCGGCTCGTTGGCCTGTGATGATCTCGACGCCCTGACCTCTGTGAGTTGGCCACAAATCATGCGGCAGCGCAGTTTCCGCGTCGAAGGAAGCGCGAACCTGCCGGCCGCAGGGCCGGTCATTATGGCCAGCTTTCATCTCGGTGGCGGCTTTCGCGTGTTCGATGCCCTCATCGCCCACGGCCTGCGTCCGGCATTTCTGCGCCAGCCATTCGGAGGCAGTCCGTCGGCTTACGAACGGACGATCGAGGCGGCGCGTGCTCGTTATTTCGAGACGCATCTGGGAGAGCGCCTGATCGCGGTCGGCCCTGAAGCTCGAACCCGTCTGGAGTCTCATCTGGAGTCCGGCGGCGCGGCCGTCGCACTTCTGGATGTGGCGCCGGCGTCTCTGGGCCTGCGCGATCGGGCGCGCGTGTCCTTTCTCGGCCGCGAGATCGAGTTGGCCGCAGGCTTGATGCGGCTCGCCAGCCGCTTGCAGGTCCCGGTCCTGCCCTACGATGGTCGCATCGAAGATGGGCGACGCGTGTTGACCTTCCACCCCGCCCATCGCGCCGAGGACCCTCAGGAGTTGCTGCAGGCGACGATCGCGAGCCTCGAGGGGGTCGTGCGGGAGAGGCCGTGGGATTGGCAGGGCTGGTTGGACGTCGAGCGGTTTTTTGCCGCTGCAGACGCTCAATAGAGTCGCGGCGGTGGGGCGTTGCTCCCGTAGAGCTGTCGATAGATGCGATAGTTTTCCAGCACGGCCTTTACGTATTTTCGCGTCTCCCGGTACGAGATCAATTCCACATATTCATCGCCGGACCGGTCGCCGCTGCGCGTCTCCCAACGCGCGACGGCCTTCGGTCCGCCATTATAAGCAGCGAGAGCCGGGATGAGGCGACCGTCATATTTTCTCAGCAATTGCGCGAGGTAGCGCGAGCCCAGATCGACGTTGGTCCGTGCGACGGCAAGTTCCTCGGTCGTCACCGGACGACCGGCGAGTTCTTTTGCGGTCGCGGGCATCAACTGCATGAGCCCGAAGGCGCCCACGGGTGAACGAGCTCGTTCTTCAAAGAGGCTTTCGCGGCGCGATAGAGAAGCCAGAAGAAGCGGGTCGAGACCGTAGCGTTTGCCGGCACGGGTGAATTCTTCCGCGTGGGCTTGCGGGTGGATCGCGGTGGCCAGCCCCTTCTCGCCGCGCGCCTCGCGGGCGCGCGCGATGCGGATCGATCGCCCCCACGCCCCGATTTGGGCATAGGCCTCCATCAGAAATGCAGTGTTGCCGGTCTCGGCCCGAACCGCATCGAGTTCCCGCTCCGCAGATGCCGGGAGCCCGAGCTCTGCCAGCAACTGCGCTTTGGCAAGGTGCGTCTGCGCGGTGGTGCTGTTCGGCGGACTCGGAGTGCCGGCCGGTTTTATGCCCGAAGTCGTCGTCGAGATTTGTGCGCCTGCGGTATCCAGCCACCAGCTGTAGTAGCCGGTCGGGTCGCTTTGGAGGAGTTGCTGGTCGATTTTTCGCGCGATCCGATCCTTTTTCATGGCTTCCAGCGCGCGTGCTCGCCAATAGACACCAGCAGCATTGGCGCCGAGTTGTCGCCAGGCCTCTGCTGCTCCCGGATAATCGCCGTCGAGATAGAGAACGAACCCCTGGCGCCAGGCCGCGGTTTCGGCAACGCGGCTCGAGGGGTGGTCCGCCAGAATTTCGCGATAGCGCTTTGCTGCCAGCGGCATATCGCCCGCGGACTCCGCGATGCGGGCCAGGGCGTGAGTGGCATCGGACCGTTTTCGGTGGTTCGGGAACCTTGCCAGATAGGATCGGTAATCGTCGCGAGCGGCGCGGTCCTCGTCCCGGTTCCAGGCACGCCGTGCTCGCCCATAGAGGGCATCGCCCGCAAGGTCGGCAGGCTTTCCTCGGGCAATCAGGGCGTCGGTGAGCTTTGTGGCGGCAGCGGTATTGCCGGTCGCCCGGTGGGAGGCGGCGGCCAGCGTTTCGGTTTCTGCGCGGAGCCGATCCGGTGTCGATCTCGCGAGGAGCGGCTGCAACGATCGAAGCGCTGCCCGGGGATCCCCGCTCTTGAGTCTCGCCCGGGCCAAAGCGAGCTGGAACGAGGATTCGTCCGTGCCGAGTTTTTGCGGACCCAGAACGGCCAGTTCCTCGCGCAGTTCACTGGCGCGCTTGCCTTCTTTTCCCCGGAGACCCGCCAGCTCCAGCGTCAGGTCCCACGCCGCCGACAGCTGGTTGTTTGCCGCCAGAGCCCGGGCGCGCCCGAGGCGAGCCACGCTCCGTGTGCCGGCTGACCCTGTGCGGATGGCCTGATCGAAATCACGCAGCGCCTTTGCCGGTTGTCGGTCGTCCAACACGAGGTTGCCGCGAAGCACCAGAGCATCGCTGACCCAGATACTGTCGGGGTGGTCCTGCAAAAGTCTGGCCAGATGCTTTTGCGCCAGCCCCGGTTCGTCCTGCTCGATTTCCATGCGGGCCGAGTAGAAAAGAGCATGATCCTGAAGCAGCGGAAGGCTGTCGATACTCGCCTCGAAGGCCTGCCGTGCCTGAATGCGATCGCCGTTGCGTGCGCTCTGATGTGCCTGAGCGAATCTCTGGCTGGCCGAGGCCTGCGGATCGGTGGGTGCGGCCTCGAGGAGTCTTGGCGCAAGCACCAGCAGAATGGTCAGGGAGATAGCGAGTCTGCCGGGGTTACCAATGGACGTCATATATTTGTGCTCGCGGCCTCGGCCTCGGTGCGTTGTTCGCGGTGACGGGCCAGCCGGCGATCCCGGAGAGCGGTGGCGAGGCTGCGCATATCGGCTACCCGATCGCTTTCATCGATAATCTCGACTCCGAGGATCGTCTCCATCAAGTCCTCCAGAGTGACGACCCCGCTGACCCCGCCAAATTCATCGACGGCCATGGCCAGATGCTCTTGTTGGGTCAGGAAATGGCGGAGGGCAGCCGAGAGGGAAGCGGTTTCGGGCAGAAAGTGGATCTCGCGGAGAAAGTCGATCAGCGGGGCTTCCCGGCGGGCGCCGCGTGCCGCGGCGAGAAGGACCTCGCGTTGGAGGAGGTAGCCGATGACACGGTCGCGATTTTCCGCAAACAAGGGAATGCGGGAGATCGCACTGGTTTCGGGATGATCCAGGAGGTCGCCGAGTGTGGCGGTGGATGGCAGCATGACCGTCACCGTTCGGGGAGTCATCACATCGCCGACCTGGACTGAATCGAATTGCAGCACATTGTGGAAGACGGCGCTTTGCTCGGTTTCCAGAGCGCCTTCACGCGTGGCCATGCCGACGAGTGCGGCGAGCTCTCCTCGCGAGATCGGGTTCTTCCGTGCGGGCGCGATCCACCGCGTGATGATTCGCGTGACGGCCAGTATCGGGGCGAGCAACTTCGTCAGGATGCGGAGACTGGATGCGACAAAAGGTACAAACCGGGAGGCGTAGACCGTTCCGAGGGTTTTGGGGATGATTTCCGTAAACAGCAGGACCAGCAATGTCAGAATTGCCGAGAATGCGCCGACCCAGGCGCTGCCGAAAACAACGGCCGCCTGTGCGCCTGCCAGAGCCGCACCAATGGTATGCGCGATCGTGTTGAGAATCAGGATTGCCGAGATCGCGTCATCGAGGCGGTCCTGTTTCAGGCTGAGCAGCAAGGCGGCGCCTTTTTGTCCCGCATTCCGACGCTCCTCGAGTTCGGTGACCCGCACGGAGAGAATCGTTGCTTCGAGAATGGAGCATACGAAGGAAACGGAGAGGGCGGAACCTACGTAGGCCGCCAATAAAGTCGCGTCTAGATTCAAAATAACCGGTTGCCCGACCGGAACAGGGTCGGAGTCGCTGTTCTTACCTGAGCCGCTTGGATGGGGCTACCGGGCGGCCGTCTTTTCCGCGGGTTTTACCGAAACAGCCAAAACGGTTGCATTGACCGGTTGGTGCGTTTAATTACGCCCACCACATCGGTTTTCTCATATGGGGCGGAACCCTCCGTCATCTCGTTGTTCTACGGCGAGGATGAGGCACTGAATTGGATCAAGGAAAATTTTGTTAAGTTTTGGCGAAACGACTCGGTCGCGGATGGATTTTTGGCCTTTTGGGTTAAAAGTCGAAGAAAACTGCGTTAGCCGTCTCACTGGGGGGAACTTCGGGCCCTTTCAGCATATAATTCGCTTGAACGACTCGTGAAAACCGGGCAAATCGGAGGATAACGCGGCATCAAGGCGTGCGGGCTTTCAACGCCCCGATCTTTGGCGAGTCGCTTCGGAAACATGGAGGAACGGATGGAATTAACGAAGGCACGCCGAGCAGGGCGCAATTTCCTGCGGCTAGCCCTGGTCATGGGCTGGATTACCGCTGGCATTTCGCCGGCTTTGGCCGCGACGGTCGATCAGGTCGTCAAGGCTGAAGTCAAAACGGATGTTGCCGCGTCCGGATCGCAGGCCCGCATCGACAAGATAGTCGAAGAAACCGACGATCTCGCCGCCAAATATCGGCAGACACTGGACGAGGTGAAAGCGCTCCGCGTTTATAACGCGCAGGTCGAGACGCTCATTCAGGCCCAAGTCGATGAAATGGCATCTCTGGGCGAGCAGATCAGTGGCGTTACCGGCGTTGGCCGTCAGATCATGCCGCTGATGGGCCGTATGATCGAGAGTCTCGATCAGTTCGTGGCCCTAGATATGCCCTTTCTTCCCGAAGAACGTCGCGAGCGTGTCGAGAACCTTCGCGAGTTGATGTCGCGTGCGGACGTGACCGTCTCCGAGAAATTTCGTCTTCTGATGGAAGCCTATCAGATCGAGAACGCCTATGGCCGCTCGATCGAAGCCTACACCGGTGACCTCGAGCTGGACGGCACCAAGCGCACCGTGGACTTCCTGCAAGTTGGTCGCGTGGCGCTGCTCTATCAGACCTCGGATCGCAGCGAGACGGGATTCTGGGATCGCGACGCCAATACCTGGCAGCAACTCGATGATTCCTACCGCACGCCAGTTGCCAATGCGATCAAGGTCGCGCGCAAGCAGACGGCCCCTGACCTTCTCCAGATTCCGGTACCTGCTGCCGTGGAGGCCCGATAGTGAATACTTCCAAGACATTGATCGCCGCAGCGATGGCTG
>Ga0055584_100006012_pt1 | contig 11908 bp, 8 predicted proteins | sample OSDHelmetaG_FD_58716 | JGI IMG/M metagenome (GOLD analysis project Ga0055584, IMG submission 58716) | Pelagic marine sediment microbial communities from the LTER site Helgoland, North Sea, for post-phytoplankton bloom and carbon turnover... | ecosystem: Environmental > Aquatic > Marine >... | reverse complement strand
TTTTGAGTGCTAGTATCTTTCCTCTGATTTGGGGCTTTCAAAAAAAGGCACTAGAAGCAAATCCTAATACAGCGATTGTTATCAACGATCAAATTGGATTGCGCCCCAGTCCAGATTTATCCAGCGAAGAAATTGAGTTGATTTTTGAAGGGGTGAAAGTATCGATACTAGAAGTACAAAATAATTGGACACATATTGAATTGCCAAATCATTTGATTGGTTGGGTTCCTAGCTCGATGTTGGAGCAAATTTAAGTCAGCAAAAAAAATAAGGGAGTTTTGAGGACTGTCTTAAAATGAGAAAAGCCTATCACGAATGATAGGCTTTTCCAAGTAGACTACTTTAAAAGTAATACTTAAGACAATCTTACTTCTACAGCATTTAGTCCTTTTCTACCTTCTTCAGTTTCGTAATTAACTTTATCGCCTTCGCGGATATCGTCAATTAGTCCGTTTACATGTACAAATACATCTTTACCTCCGTCATCTGGTGTAATAAATCCGTATCCTTTTGATTCGTTGAAGAATTTTACTATTCCGTTGTTCATCATTAAAAATTTTAATATAAATAAAGCCCAAAAATAATTTTATATATTGACATTTACTAATTTTTTGTCCTCATTTTTTTTTTACAGTCTGTTTTTTATAAAAAAAATACTTTTTTTTTGTTTAAAGTACACAAGGCTAGTACTTTAGTGTTTATTCGAGTATCGAATTATTATGAATAAAAAATAGAAAATTAAAAAAATAAAAACGGTCAAATAACCTAAAAAATAAAGGAAGGATTAGACCTACTTACATAGAACAAAAAACAACAAGCATGCAGAAAGGAATAATAGCAGCAGGACACGATAAAACGGCTGAAGCAGCAGCCTTGATACTGAAAGAAGGAGGAAATGCTTTTGATGCTGCCATTGCTGCATTTTTTGCCACATTTATTACGGAACCTTGTATGAGTTCCCCTGGAGGAGGAGCTTTTGCTAATATATTGACCGCTCAGGGACAATCTGTTTTTTTAGATTGTTTTTGTCAAACGCCTAAGCAGAAGCGACCTATTTCAGAAATTGACTTTGGTCCTATGGTGGTCAATTTTGGTTCGACAACCGAAACCTTTCATGTCGGAATGGGCTCTATCGCTGTGCCTGGAATTATTGCTGGAATCTACCATATCCACGAACATTTTGCGACCCTTCCGATGTCTGTTTTGGTAGAACCTGCTTTAGATTTGGCTCTAAACGGAGTGGTGATAAATGACTTTCAATTTTTTGACATTCGTGTCTTGGAAGCCATTATGACAAAGGAAGAAGAATCCAGAAATATTTTTTATCCAACAGGGAGTCCGCTTCCAGTTGGTAGTGTGTTGAAGATGCCTGCGTTGGCAGATTATTTAGAATTTTTGGTCAAAGAAGGAAAACGAGAATTTTACGAAGGGGAAGTTGGGCAACGCTTAGTCAAAGATAGCAAAGAACGAGGCGGGTTTTTGACGGAACGAGATTTATTAGATTATGAAGTAAAGGCTAGTAAGCCTTTGTCTTTTGGCTATCGAGACAAGACCATTCTGACGAATCCTTTGCCAAGTATGGGCGGAACATTGTTGGGCTTAGTTCTACGGAAATTAGAAAAAAGGTATCAGCAAAATTATAAAGCCTTTAGTAAAGAACACGTTCAGACATTACAACAAATTATTGATGAGGTGTTTCGGATAGAACGGAGCGTGACCAACTTAAATAAAAAATGGGGGAGTACCTCCCATTTTAATATTGTAGACAAACAAGGCAATGCTATTAATATTACGATGTCTAATGGCGAGGGCTGTGGTTATATGGTTCCAGGGACGAATATTATGATGAATAATATGCTAGGAGAAGCCTCTTTATTGCCGAATGGTTTCCATTCTTGGACAGCAAACACCCGTTTGTCTTCTATGATGTCACCTACCTTGGTTTTGGATGCCGACAAAAAGTTTGAAATTGCGCTTGGTACAGGAGGAGCTAGTCGTATTCCTGCGGCTATTGCACAAGTGTTGCATTATATGATTGATTTTAAAATGGAGGTCAATGAGGCGGTACATGCTGCTAGGCTACACAACGAGCATCTTGAATTAAATTTGGAGCCTGATTTTGTTGGAAAACACTTGCCGTCTACCAAAGAGTTGTTGAAGGTGATTAATTGGGAAAAACCAGCCATGTATTTTGGAGGGGTGCACACGATACAACGCAAAGGCAATCGCTTGTATGCGGCGGGGGATACTCGTCGAGAGGGCTTTGCCCTAGAAGTTTAACGAAGTCTTAAAGAGTTATTCCGTATTTTTTACTATTTTTGTAAGTCATACTTTTATATAGCAGGTCGTTCAATTTTTAGTTTATCAGAAAAGCATAAATATACACCTTTATATTCGTCTGGGGTTTAACGGAAGATTTGAATAAATTAAAGGGTCAATGGCTTGTAAATTAGCCTAATAAATTTTTAAAGAACTGCTGTTTATAAGTAAAAGACAGAATTTCTGAAAAGAAATTCAGAAGTTCAAAAAATAATATCTAGAGAAGAGTTGCTGTTGTGGCTGATGGCCTCTTTTAGGAATAGATATTACTTCATTATCAAATCTAGCAAACTGAAAGCAGTTTGTATTAATATATATACGGAATGGGATGTTCGAGTTGTTCGAGTGGAAGCGATGGTGCACCGTCAGGATGTGGAAGTAAAGGAGGCTGCTCTACGGGGGGCTGTAATAAGCTAAACACTTTTGATTGGTTGTCGCATATAGATTTGCCCGATTATGGAAATTATGACTTGGTAGAAGTTAGTTTCAAAAATGGTGCAAGAAAAGAAATTTTTAAAAAACCAGAATTTGTATACATTGCAACGGGAGATTATGTGGCGGTAGAAAGTACTGCTAGTGGGTATGATGTTGGAAAAGTATCTTTAATGGGCGAATTGGTGCATATCCAATTAAAAAAACATCGGATTAAAGACAATGCGGTATTGCCTAATATTTTGAGAGTTGCCAACGAACGGGATATAGAACGTTTGGATAATGCTAGAGCATCTGAGCGAGAAGCTATGATTCGTGCTCGTGTGATTGTACGTGATCTGGGCTTGGATATGAAAATTGGAGATGTTGAATATCAGGGAGATAAACGTAAAGTTACCTTTTATTATACGGCTGATGGACGGGTTGACTTTCGTGAATTAATTCGAGTATTTGCTAGAGAATACAAAGTGAAGATTGAAATGCGCCAAATTGGAGCTCGTCAAGAGTCTGCTCGTATTGGTGGTATTGGATCTTGTGGTAGAGAATTGTGTTGTTCTACTTGGTTGACCAATTTTAAATCGGTTTCTACTGTGGCGGCTCGTTATCAAAATTTAGCCATTAATCAATCCAAATTATCGGGACAGTGTGGTCGTTTAAAATGTTGTTTGAATTATGAATTGAATACTTATTTAGAAGTATTGCAAGAGTTTCCTAAGAATGTAAACAGTATTAAAACGAAAAAAGGAAATGCGATTTTAATCAAAACTGACATTTTTAAACGCATTATGTACTTTGCTTATCGGACAGAGTTTGGTATCTCGGAAGTACATCAATTGTCGATTGAACAAGTAAAGGAATTGAATGCCCAAAACAAAAAAGGGATTCTACCAAAAGACTTAAAAGATGTGACGCAACCTGATAATTATATAGAGGAAGAAGAAGAAATTGGGTTTGTAGATGGTGCTGGAAGTTTAGAGTTGAAACAACTAGAAACAAAGAAAAAACGGGGTAGAAATCGCAATAAGAACAGATCGAATAAAAATAAGTCGAATCCTAAAAATAAGTCAACGGTAAATAATAAAAAAGAAGCAAAGTCGGATAAACCCGTTAGAACTGCTGATCGAAATAAGAGAAGTAATAATTCGACTAATTCTAAAAGAAAACATAAGCAGCAACAAAATAAAACGGCAAACAAAACAGTTTCTAATAAGCCTGTAGATTCGAAAAAAACAACGCCGCCAAAAGATAAAAAAACAAATCCAGCGGCAAATAAAACGGCAAAAACAAATTCGACTCCAGCGACAAAGAGTAAAAATAGCTCAAGAAACCGCAATCGGAATCGGAATCGGAATAGAAAAAAAAATCAAGCACCTAAGTCTAACAACAATGCCAAAAACGACAATAAAGACACCTCCAACAAAGACTAAATTAAACAGTTGCTCTCGGCTATTTTTGCAGTGGGCAACTGTTTTTATTTTGTGCTTAAATCTATTCAGTTGTGGTTCTGTTTATGATGAAACGAGCCTAATTGAAAATGGAATCTGGACTTCAGGGGATTCTATCGAATTTGAATTTGAGATTCAAGATACGTCTAAACGGTATGATATTTTTGTAGAAGTAAATCATCAAGTAGATTATACGTATCAGAATGTCTATTGTTTGGTCAAAACATTTGAACTAGATACTAGAATTCGAGAAGATTTGTGTTCGCTAGAATTAGCGGATTCTAAAGGGAATTGGAAAAGCGAGGATTGTAATGCGACGGATTGTACTCGAAAAATTCCTTTCATTATTAGAACGCAATTCAATCGAGAAGGAAGACATAAAATTATATTTAAACAAAATACCAGAGAAGCTAGTTTGGAAGGGATCAATAGTTTGAGATTATTGATAGAAACGGCTAATTAGAATTCTAAGGAACTTCTATATTTTCTTTATAAAAATAAGTTTTACTGTGAAAATAACACCTAATAGTATCTTGACTATCCTTAGTCTTATTTTTTTTACCACTGTTTTTGTAGGATGTGATACGCCCTCGGATGACGGGGGAACAGATCCGATAGTGGAACCAGAGATAGAAGTATTTGTACCTGCATTTGATAGAGACAGTGCCTATCAGTTTGTACAAAAACAAGTAGATTTTGGACCAAGGGTTCCTGAAACAGCAGAACACAAAGCTTGTTCCGAATGGATTAAAGCGACCTTGGAATCTTATGGATGGAACGTTCAGTTTCAAGATGCTGTAATTGAAGGTTTTGACCATAAACCTATGAATATTAGAAATATTATTGCTACCTATAATCCCGAAGCCAGTGAACGTGTTTTGCTTTGTGCGCATTGGGATACTAGACGCATTGCGGACCAAGATACAGAACGCAAGGAAGAGCCTATTTTAGGGGCGGATGATGCGGGGAGTGGTGTTGGTGTCTTAATGGAATTGGCTCGTGTGGTGAGTCATAATCCTTTGAATGCAGGCATCGAAATTGTCTTTTTTGATGCAGAAGATCAAGGAGAATCGGGGTCGCCTAGACCTGCCGAGCAAACTTGGTGTTTGGGTGCACAGTACTGGAGTCGAAATCAGCATGAGATGAAAGTTCAACCCAGATTTGGGATTTTATTAGACATGGTGGGACGCACCGGGGCACAATTCCCAAAGGAAGGCGTTTCTTTGAAACGTGCTGGACAGATTGTTAATATTGTCTGGAATCAAGCGTTAGAGTTGGGTTTAAATGAGTTGTTTGTGAATGAAAAAGACGATCAGTTGATTGACGATCATGTTTATATCAATGATATTGGAGGTATCAAAACCATTGATATTATCAATCGCCCAGTCTTGAGAAATTCGAATGGTCAAGTCGTGATGAATCAAGCAGAGAATCGCCCAGAACGTCACTTTGGAGATCATTGGCATACACACAAAGATAATATGAGCGTTATTGACCGATATGTCTTAGAATCGGTTGGTGATGTATTGTTGCATGTTTTGTATAAGGAAGTAGCAGAATAGAGGGGGTAATTTTAATAAATTATATTTTGGGGTTCTAATGGATGCTAAAGCTTGAATGATTAAAGACTATTTCATTCAAGCTTTAGCATTTTTTGGTTGAAGTAGTTCCGAAGTGATGTATTATCAAACAGAAGCTGATTTATTGCCTCTTATTTCAAGTCTATTTTTTACGTTTTAAAAGCGGATTGCGGAACAGGAGTTTTTTAATTTAAAAGACTCCTACTTGGTTGTAAATTCCCATAAGTATTTACTAACTTAAAGATTAAACTTGATGTATATTTTATATATCCTTTAAATAGAAACGTGTGTTAAGCGATCACTATTCTATAATATAATATGTCTTCGAGTTGTCAAAGAACCATGATTTTTTATTTCACTTTCCAAAAATGAATTTTAATAATGAAAATTCCAAGCTTAATTCTTAAACAATTATACACTTTTAATAGCTTAGAGAACATTAAAAATGGTGTTCAGTTTATAGTCAAAAACCGTTTGAGTGATGCTACTTTTACTGGTTTGAAAGAAGTTAAAATTGATGGAGAAGTAGTCTCTTTAGATTCAATAGAACTACATTTAAGTAATGGTACCGTCGTATTTCCTAAGGATGTTTCGGCTAGTAGTCCTATTCAATTTAATTTGAGAGAAACCATTAATATGGTTTGTGCTGTGCCTCCTTTGAAAACAGGAAAGTATAAATTAGAAATAACATTTACAGCAGATCCTTTTGGCGATTTGACTTTGGATGTAGAAGATGGAGTTTCAGAAAAAGATCCATCGAGAGTAAGTATTCCTAGAGACAAGAATGACGATTATTCTGAAGCCGCAATTAAGGAACGTCAAAAGTTTGTCGAAGATTACTCTGGCGCAAAATTAGATCATGTGACTAAGTATTCTTTTGATCCGCACGCACTTACTGGTAACTGTGAACATTTTACAGGTGTGGCTCAAATTCCTGTTGGAATCGCTGGCCCGATTACCATTAATGGAGAATTTGCCAAAGGCGATTTCTTGGTGCCAATGGCAACAACAGAAGGAACTTTAGTTGCTTCGTACAATCGTGGAATCAAAGTCATGAATCTTTGTGGAGGGGTGAAATGTACCGTCGTTCGGGATGCCATGCAACGTGCTCCTGTGTTTGTTTTTGCCGATGCTCGTGCTGCTCGTGATTTTGTAGATTGGACCAAGGAACATTTTGCAAAAATTGCAGAAGAGGCGGAAGCAACTTCTAGTGTTGCTCGCTTGCAATATATTGATCCTTATTTATCGAATAAGTTTGCGTTCTTGCGTTTTAATTATTCTACAGGAGATGCCGCAGGTCAAAACATGGTAGGACGTGCTACTTTTGCGGCTTGTAGCTGGATTATTGAAGCTTATAAAGACTATAAAATTGAGCATTTCTATCTGGAATCAAACTTTGCAACCGATAAAAAAGCTTCTCAAGTCAATATTATGCGGACTCGTGGTAAACGGGTTACAGCAGAAATCGTTTTAAAAAGAGAGGTGTTGATTCAGCACATGCGTGTAGAGCCAGAACAATTAGCTTACCATGCTAGTGTTGCGAATATTGGCTCTATTATGTCGGGTGCGAATAATAATGGGGCGCATTCTGCCAATGCGATTACGGCAATTTTTATTGCTACGGGGCAAGATGTTGCCAATGTTTCAGAATCGTCGGCGGCAATTACCTATGCTGAGGTAACGAAAGAAGGGGATTTATACCTTTCTATCACTATTCCATCCTTAATCATTGCGACTTATGGGGGAGGTACTGGTTTGGCGACACAAAATGAATGTTTGGAAATATTGGATTGTGTTGGTAAAGGGAAGGTGAATCAATTGGCGGAAATTATTGCTGGGGTAGTACTGGCAGGAGAAATTTCTCTGGGCTCTGCCATTTCTTCTTCGGATTGGGTTTCTAGCCATGAACAATATGGTCGTAATAGATAAATAGTAATTTGAAGTGTTGAAGATGGAAGATTTGAGCGTTTGAAAAGTAGTTCTATTCAAGCCCTCAAATCTTTTTTTATAATAAAATTTTTTGAACGTTCCTATGCTTAACTTTAGGGCATTACTTGTGACAGCGTACTTACCTTTTAGTTTTTTTTTCGTTTTAATAAATAGAAGTAAAAACCCTTTTTTTAGAAACTATAAAATAGTGGTAATAACAAATTTATTACTTTTTATGCTCAATAAATCAATCAATTCTATGAATTTTATCTTGCGTTTATTTGTTCCTATTTCTTTTGTTTTTTTTATGTTAATATCTTGTGAAGTAGATCCTTGTGAGGGGCTTTCTTGTGATAATGGCGTTTGTGATGCTATTTCGGGCGATTGTATTTGCATAGGAGGCTATCAAACCGACTCGGATGGCATTTGCACCGTTAAATGGACGACAAAGTTTAATGGAAGCTATGCCGTTTCGGATAGCTGTACTGGACCGAATGCTGGAACGACAACCTATAATGCTGCTATTATAGCCGTAGATGCCGCCAATTTATCTTTGTCTAATTTTGGAAACACGGGACGAACCGTGCCCGCAGCACATCTTAATTCTATGAATTTTGAAATTAATTGGGCTAGTAATGATACTGTTTTTTCAGGAACAGGCATTTTGGTCGATACCCTTGTACGTATTAGTTATATGATTAATGATACGACTAATCAACGGATTGATACTTGTACGGCTATTTATACTAAAATGTAGAGGAAGAAAGAGTAATTATCTTATTATACTTCGTGTAGGAGTTATATTAGGTTGATTATCAGTTAAATAGTTTTTTAGTTGTCAAAAAGTTAATAATCTGATAATCAACCTAGTACAAGATGTTTTTTTGAAAATTAAAACCCCACGACCAAGAATAATAAGTGAAACGCTCATGACCAAAAGGAATAAGTAGCAGCGTAGCTAAGTACTATATTAATCAAATGTGGCAAAAAAAATATTTTTTTTTGCCACATTATTTTTTTAGAGATAACTTATAATAAGTATTGGTATTAAGAGGTGAAACTCCGTTCTATTTAAATTCACTAAATGTATAAGTTATCGTTTTTAAATTTTTGTCAAAAACAAATGATCTCATTTTCTAGCAATTTGATGTTTGTTCTTTGCAAGTAGATCCTTGAAATCTATCTTTTAAACGATGTCTTATCACCTAAAAAAATATAAAATGTTGACTCGAACCACTATTCTACTGGCTTTTTTGTTGTGTAGCCATACCTTGCTTTCTCAAAAAACACAAACGATTAATGGACGCTTGTTGGATGAAGATGAAAATGCTTTAGTTGCGGCTACTGTTGTTTTATTAAATCGGGTGGATTCTTCGTTTACCGATTATGGTTTATCGACTGATAATGGAAAGTTCAAATTAACGGGTTTGCGAGATAAAAATTATCAACTACAAATTAGTTATGTTGGTTATGGAGCATTTATTAAAGATATTACCTTAGACAAAGACTATGATTTGGGGACTATTGTTTTGAAAGAGGCAAGCAATATGTTAGCAACGGCTCAAATAGAAGCCGAACACATCCCCATTCGGATGAACGGAGATACTTTAGAGTTTAATTCGGCGGCCTTTAATGTGCAGGCACATGACGATGTTGAAGGGCTCTTGGAGCAAATGCCAGGCGTGGAAATTGATGAAGATGGCATGGTTAAAATTAATGGAAAGAAGGTCAAAAAAATATTGGTGGATGGCAAAGAGTTTTTTGGAGAAGATGTAAAAGCTGCCCTTAAAAACTTACCTGCCGATGCCATTAAAAAGGTCGAAGTTTACGATAAAAAAACGGATAAAGAGGAGCTAACAGGTAAGGAGGATGAGGAGGAAAGTAAAACCATTAATCTGACCCTAAAAGAAGACAAGAAAGTTGGATACATGGGGAACATAGAAGGCGGTTACGGATATTATCCTGACAAGCATTATTACAAAGGGAAGCTGGGTTTAAATTACTTTAATCCTAAAATGAGAATTTCTATTATTGGTGCGTCTAACAATGTAAACAAGGCAGGTTTTTCGTATCAAGATTTTCAAGGAATGACAGGTGGCTATGATAATTTTATGTCTGGATATTCAGGCATGTCTATTGGGAATAGTTGGAATGATCCGATCTTAAATCTTCTGTGGGGAAATGCCTCGGGAGAAACTCGTGCGGTTACAGGTGGGATCAATATGAATTTTTTCCTTTCTGAGAAAACAGAGCTTAGTGCACATTATATGTATACGAATGCCAACAAATCTGTGTTGAACAGGACCTTTCGACGCTCTATTACTCCTGAAGATTTCTATACTAGAAATAGCAATAATACTCAGATGATGTTGGCGCAACGGCATGTTTTTAATACCAAGTTTTCGCACAAATTTGATAGTACCCAAGAGATTCGTTTTCGCTTGAAAATGAAATATACCGATTCGGATGATGATAATGGTCTATTTACAGAAACGCTAGGAAATCAAGATAGTTTGGAGAATGATATTCGCCAAAATTCGGAAACGAATGAAGGTGGTTTTGGGCTGATTAGTAATGTGCATTATCAAAAAAAATTAGCTAAAAAAGGGCGTTCTTTGTGGGCTAATGTTGCCTTTGCTTTTTCGGACCATGATAATGTATTTGAAACGTTTTCTCAAACCAATATTTATCAAAATCAGCAAATAAATTTGACGGATACCTTAGATCAAAATCAAGCATCTGTAAATGACAAACAGATTTACGGAGCAGAATTTGCTTATTCCGAACCGCTGGGGGAGAAAAATAGCTTGGAATTGAAATTAAGGGCAGGTTTCAGTAAGGAAAACAATGACCGAAAGGCATTTGATATCAGAGAGCAAGTACAGGTTTTGAATACAGCCTTGACGGATTTCTACCAGAAAGAATATAATTTTCAAGCATTTACAACGGAGTTTAAGCACCAAGGAGAAACGGTGTCGGTTGATCTATCGGCTGGTTTACAACGTAGTGAATTGGTAGGCGTATTGACTTCCAATGCGACGACGATTCATCAAACGTATTATTACCCTATTGTTGAAGCTGGTTTTAAGTATAAATTTAGTGAAAGCAAAAGCTTTAAAATTAATTATAGCACTAGAATTGAAGAGCCCAGTTTGAACCAACTACAGCCGATGCTCAATAACGAAAACCCACTTTCGATTCATTTGGGAAACCCTAATTTAATTCCAGTGTATGAACACAATCTATGGCTTAATTACAATTTATGGGATCAATTGAATTTTACTTCCTTTTATATGACGATTTATAGTTCTTTGAGTCAAAATTCAATTGTCAATAAACAAACAATTGGGGATGATTTCAGAATCATTTACCAGCCAGTTAATTTAGGAATAAATTCTAATGTAGGATTGTATTTTGGATATAATGGAGAAATCAAAAAGGTGGTCAAATACAGTATAGAAGGAGGCGCAGGCTTGAGTCAATCGCAAGTGTTAATCAACGAAAATACGTCGGAACAGTGGAATCAAAATTATGATCTTAATTTATCTTTTGGAAATAAGAAGAAGAAGGTAATGGATGTTTCTATTTCTGCTCAAGTAACTTTGAGAAAGTCTATTTCTTCTCAAAACAGTGCTTTGAATGTAATTGCTCTTAGCCATACTTATAGAGCAAAAGCACGTGTTACGATTGCCAAAAAATGGAACCTTAAAACGGATTTTAATTATAGCATTTTTGATGATTTGGGCTATGGTGATAATTTTGCGATTCCAATTTGGTCGGCAAGTGTCAGTCGTACGTTCTTAAAAAATGATCAATTGAAAATTGAATTGAGTGCAGAAAATATCTTAAACGAAGCCTTTAGAGTCAGTCGGTATAATTGGGGTGGAAATATAACGGAAGTACAAACCAATCTTTTAGGGCGTTATTTTATGCTTTCGATTGCTTATAAGATTAATAAAATGGGTGGAAATAAGCCGGAGGGTGGAGAGGATGATTTTTAGTTTTTGGGCAGGCTCGGGCTTGTCTGTTAATTAAGTATTTTTGGACAAGAAGAGTGGACACAATAATCATATACGATGAACAAGGGGGAGTCATTTTGATGCCCCCTTGTTTTAAATATTTATTTGATGAAAATAATTACTTATGCGAATCAAGAGCTAAATTGATTCCTTTGAAAGGGTAAACCAAGTAATCGTTTATTTT
>Ga0055584_100006010_pt1 | contig 11908 bp, 9 predicted proteins | sample OSDHelmetaG_FD_58716 | JGI IMG/M metagenome (GOLD analysis project Ga0055584, IMG submission 58716) | Pelagic marine sediment microbial communities from the LTER site Helgoland, North Sea, for post-phytoplankton bloom and carbon turnover... | ecosystem: Environmental > Aquatic > Marine >... | reverse complement strand
CGCTATTTGCTGTGCCCAATCCAGATCGGCCAGGGCTCGCGTTGGAGCCAGATCAAAAGGCCGCGGCGGTCGAATTATCATCAGCCGTCGGTCGCGGATTTTCTGTGTCTTTACTCGAAGGGGTAACCGGTTCCGGTAAAACAGAAGTGTACTTCGAGCCTGTTGCCGCCGCTCTGAGAGCAAAGCGCCAAGTGCTCGTTTTGGTGCCAGAGATTTCCCTTACCAGCCAATGGCTTGATCGTTTTCGGGCCCGCTTCGGTGTTGAGCCAGCCGTGTGGCATTCCGACGTGACCGGCAAAGTCCGCCGTGAAACTTGGCGTGCGGTGGCGGCAGGTGAAGCGCCTGTGGTTGTCGGCGCGCGATCGGCGTTGTTTCTGCCGTTTGCTGATCTTGGTCTGATCGTTGTCGATGAAGAGCACGATGGCGGATTTAAGCAGGAAGAGGGTGTCATCTATCACGCGCGCGATATGGCTGTGGTCAGGGCGCGGGAAGGGGATATCCCGATCGTGCTGGCTTCAGCAACGCCGTCGCTTGAGTCGGTCTTGAATGCCCAGTCTGGGCGCTATCGTCATGTTCGTCTTGATGAGCGCGTCGGTGGCGCCGTGATGCCAGATGTATCGTTGATCAACATGCTGCGCACACCGCCGCAAAAGGGTCCGTGGGGGCGGTCCTGGCTGGCACCGCCGTTGGTTGAGGCGGTCGACGAAACGTTGGAGGCCGGCGAGCAGGCACTCTTATTCCTAAATCGTCGCGGGTATGCACCCCTAACTCTTTGCTCCACGTGCGGACATCGCTTGCACTGTCCTAGTTGCACGGCATGGCTTGTTGAACACCGACTGGCCAAGCGCCTGCAATGTCACCACTGCGGCTTTGTCGCACCGCGTCCTGATGTTTGCCCGTCGTGTAGCAAGGAAGACTCTTTCGTCTCGTGTGGTCCTGGTATTGAACGTGTGGCTGAGGAGGCTGCCGCTCGGTGGCCGCAAGCGAAGGTGGTCGCTGTCGCCAGTGATACGCTTGAACGCCCGTCGGCCATGGCGGCGTTGGTGGAGGCGGTCGAGCGCCGGCAAATCGATATTGTTGTCGGCACTCAGGTCCTGGCCAAAGGTCACCACTTTCCAGGCCTGACCTTGGTTGGCGTCGTGGACGCCGACCTTGGATTGTCGAGCTGGGATCTACGCGCTGGAGAACGGACCCATCAACTTCTCAATCAGGTTTCGGGCCGGGCGGGGCGAGCCACAAAGAGTGGGCGCGTGTTTTTGCAAACTCATGATCCCAATCACCCCGTTCTTAAGGCCCTCAAAGGCGCAGATTCCAAGGCTTTTTTAGAAACGGAAGCCGATGGGCGCCGTGGCTTGGGGATGCCTCCCTTCGGTCGTCTCGTTGCGTTGATACTTTCTGGAACCAATGAAGATGCTGTGCGCCAGGCTGGTCGAGACTTGGCGCGTGCCGTGCCCCCAGCTCCTGGAATCGAGGTGCTTGGGCCGGCTCCCGCTTCAATGGCGTTGCTGCGGGGCCGTCATCGTCATCGGTTCCTTATTAAGGGGCCACGCAAACGGCTTCTCCAACCTTTCGTCAGGGCCTGGCTAGGCTCTGTGAAGGTCTCTTCGTCCGTGCGTATTCAGGTCGACGTGGATCCCTATAGTTTCTATTAAAACCCTTACGCGCCGGGACTCTGTTGCAACGCACACCCTGGTATGATACCACCCCAATCGCGGTGGCCGAGGGGTCCTTTTAGGGCTCCGAGTTCGCCAATAAAATCAATCGTTTAGTTCTCATTATCATGAGAAAAAAGACGGGTCTTAGACGGCTCTCGGACGCGCCTCGCGCGGCCAGGCCAACCCCGTCTACTTGAAGGGACTTTTGGGATGGCATCGGACGGAGCAGGTGTTGGCGGATTAGCCGCGCGATATGCCTCGGCCCTCTATGATCTTGCGGATGAGTCTGGCGCGATTGATAACGTCGCCAGTGATCTCTCCGCTTTAGATGTGCTCGTTGATGAAAGCGCCGATTTTGCCCGCTTTATCAAGAGCCCTGTGCTCACTCGGGATGACCAAACCAAGGGCATAGCAGCGATTGCTGCCAAAGCCGGTTTGTCGGACATCACGGTTAAGTTCCTGGGCTTGGTTGCGGGAAACCGTCGCCTCTTTGCTCTTCAAGCTATGATTCAGGCCTATCAGGGCATTCTGGCCGCGCGTCGCGGTCTGGTCTCGGCAGAGGTTACGTCTGCTAGCGCGCTATCTGATGGTCAAAGCCAGTCTCTGGCTGATGCTCTCAAAGCCGCGGTCGGAAAGTCCGTCTCGGTTACAACTAAAGTTGATCCGTCGATTCTTGGTGGGCTGATTGTGCGCGTTGGCTCGCGCATGGTCGATAGTTCACTCAAATCCAAGCTGCAACGCCTTAAGCTATCAATGAAAGGGGTCGGATAAATGGAAATCCGCGCCGCAGAAATTTCCGCAATCCTTAAAGATCAAATCGCGAACTTCGGCACTGATGCTGAATCCGCTGAAGTTGGGCAAGTGCTCTCTGTGGGGGACGGCATCGCCCGTGTCCACGGGCTCGATAATGTCCAAGCCGGGGAGATGGTTGAATTCCCAGGCGGCATTAAGGGCATGACCCTGAACCTCGAAACCGACAACGTCGGGATCGTGTTGTTTGGCGAGGACAGTGGCATTAAGGAAGGCGATACGGTCAAGCGGACCGGTGATATCGTTGACATTCCTGTCGGTCCTGGTCTCCTCGGCCGTGTGGTTGATGGCCTCGGTAATGCTATTGATGGCAAGGGGGGTCTTGATTCCACCGAACGCCGTCTGGCTGAATTGAAAGCTCCGGGCATTATTCCCCGTCAGGGCGTGAACGAACCGGTTCAAACCGGCCTCAAGGCTATCGATTCTTTGATCCCCATTGGCCGTGGCCAACGTGAGTTGATCATTGGTGACCGTCAGACCGGCAAGACCGCCGTTATTCTCGACACCATCATCAACCAGAAAAAAATCAATGACGCCGCGAAGGATGACTCAGAGAAGCTCTACTGCGTTTATGTCGCCGTTGGTCAAAAGCGCTCAACCGTTGCCCAAGTTGTGAAGACTTTGGCTGACCATGGTGCGCTTGAGTACACCTGCATCGTTGCGGCCACAGCATCTGATCCAGCGCCAATGCAGTTTCTGGCACCTTATTCCGGTTGCACAATCGGCGAATGGTTCCGCGACAACGGCAAGCACGCGGTTATTTTCTATGATGATTTGACCAAGCAAGCGGTTGCATATCGTCAGATGTCTCTTCTGCTACGTCGCCCACCTGGCCGTGAAGCGTTCCCAGGGGATGTGTTCTATCTTCACTCACGGCTGCTGGAACGCGCCGCGAAGATGAACGCTGAAAATGGTTCAGGCTCGCTCACCGCGTTGCCGGTTGTTGAGACCCAAGCCAACGACGTGTCGGCGTACATTCCGACTAACGTGATTTCGATCACCGATGGACAAATCTTCCTTGAAACTGAACTGTTTTACCAAGGCATCCGACCTGCGGTGAACGTTGGTCTATCGGTCTCTCGTGTGGGGTCTGCCGCTCAAACTAAGGCGATGAAGTCGGTTTCTGGCGGCATCAAACTTGATTTGGCGCAGTACCGTGAAATGGCCGCGTTTGCGCAGTTTGCGTCTGACCTTGACCCTGCCACCCAGAAACTTCTGGCCCGTGGCGTGCGTTTGACTGAGCTGTTGAAGCAAGATCAGTACGTGCCGATGCCCTTCGAAGATCAGGTTATTTCTATCTACGCTGGTACCAAGGGTTACCTTGATGCCATCGAAGTAGGAGACGTGCAGCGCTTTGAGAAATCCTTAATCGGTGCAGTCAAAGACAAGGCCCCTGGTATTCTGGATAAAATCCGGACTGAGAAGGCTGTGAGTAAAGACACTGAGGCAGAGCTGAAAAGCTTCCTTGATGATTTTGCCAAGGCATTTAGCTGAGACTTAGGACCGGATAGGGAAAGGCCCGCGCTATGGCAAGCCTGAAGGACCTGAGGATACGAATTACCTCGGTCCAATCGACCAAGAAGATTACGTCAGCGATGAAGATGGTCGCCGCATCCAAGTTGCGCCGTGCGCAAGAGGCTGCGGAGCAAGCCCGCCCGTATGCTCAACGCATGGAGGGCATGCTTGGCAACCTTGCTGCCGGGGCTGTCGGCCAAGATGGCGCACCAGCCCTTCTGTCTGGAACCGGAAAAGACGACTCCCACCTCGTGGTTGTTATGACGGCAAACCGCGGACTGTGTGGTGGTTTCAACACCAACATTATCCGTAGTGCCCGCCAAATGATTCGTGATCTGCAAGCCCAGGGCAAGAGTTTCAAGATCTTTACCGTTGGCAGTAAGTGTCGCGACAATATGAAGCGCGAATACGCAGACTATATGGTTGGCCACTTTGATGAGTTTGGCCGCACCGGTTCATCTTTCGCTGAAGCGGAACACATTGGTCAGGCTGTCACAGCGATGTTTGATGCGGGTGACTTTGACGTTTGTACGCTGATTTACGCTAACTTCGTGTCGGCGATGACGCAGAATGTCACGCGCCAACAGGTTATCCCGTTCCCCGTTCCTGAAGTAGACGAAGGTGACGATGCGGCAACGGGTGGTGGTTATGAATATGAGCCATCAGACACAGAAATTTTAACTGACCTCCTGCCAAGAAATCTGGCAATTCAGATTTTTCGCGCGCTGCTCGAAAATGGCGCGTCTGAGCAGGGAGCACGTATGTCGGCGATGGACAGCGCGACCCGCAACGCCGGCGATATGATCGACTCACTGAAAATGACGTACAACCGTACGCGTCAGGCTCAAATTACAACCGAACTGATTGAAATCATCTCCGGCGCCGAAGCCATCTAGCGCGGCACGGAATTTACGAAAGCGAACGAAAGCGTTCGAGAGGAGCAAGAAAATGGCGACCAAGAGCACAGGCACCATTGCCCAAGTCACAGGGGCTGTCGTTGATGTGAAGTTCGATGGCGAACTGCCCAACATTCTAAACGCGCTGCATGCAGAGAACATGGGCAAGCGGCTGGTTCTCGAAGTGTCACAGCACTTGGGAGAAAGCACCGTGCGCTGTATCGCTATGGACGCGACTGAAGGTCTGGTCCGTGGTCAGAAAGTTACGGATAGCGGCTCCCCAATTCTCATGCCGGTCGGACCAGGAACGCTTGGTCGTATCATGAATGTGGTTGGTGAACCGGTTGATGAACGTGGTCCGGTTGATGCCAAAGATTATTTCCCTATTCACCGTCAAGCGCCTGCTTTTGTTGAGCAGTCGGTGGAAACTGAAATTCTCATCACTGGCATTAAAGTTATCGATCTGCTCGCGCCTTACACTAAGGGCGGTAAGGTCGGTCTGTTCGGTGGTGCCGGTGTGGGTAAGACCGTTCTGATTCAGGAATTGATCAATAACGTGGCCAAAGGCCATGGTGGGTATTCTGTATTCGCCGGCGTCGGTGAGCGGACCCGTGAAGGAAACGATCTTTATCATGAGATGATCGAGTCCGGCATTATTGACCTGGAAGGCGAAAGTCGTGTGTCTCTGGTGTTCGGTCAGATGAACGAGCCACCAGGTGCCCGTGCTCGTGTTGCCTTGTCAGCGCTGACTCAGGCTGAGTACTTCCGCGATGAAGAAGGTAAAGACGTGCTTCTGTTCGTCGATAACATCTTCCGCTTTACGCAAGCCGGTTCAGAAGTATCCGCATTGTTGGGCCGTATTCCCTCAGCTGTGGGTTATCAACCAACTCTGGCGACGGATATGGGTGCGCTGCAAGAACGTATTACCTCGACCAAGAAGGGCTCCATTACGTCTGTGCAAGCCGTCTACGTGCCTGCTGATGATTTGACTGACCCTGCGCCGGCCACATCATTCGCTCACTTGGACGCGACGACCGTTCTGTCCCGTGCGATCTCTGAGCTTGGCATTTACCCTGCTGTGGATCCGCTCGATTCAACATCTCGTGCTCTTGATCCGCTTATCGTTGGGGAAGAGCATTACAATACAGCGCGTGAAGTGCAGCGTGTTCTGCAAACCTACAAAGGCTTGCAAGACATCATCGCTATTTTGGGCATGGACGAACTGTCTGAAGAAGATAAATTAGTCGTGGCGCGTGCGCGTAAAATTCAACGCTTCTTGTCACAACCTTTCTTCGTTGCTGAAATCTTTACCGGCTCACCTGGCGTGTTCGTTAATCTCGAAGACACCATTAAGGCGTTCAAGGGCATCGTTGACGGTGATTACGATCATTTGCCAGAGCAAGCGTTCTACATGGTTGGTACCATTGAAGACGCGGTTGCTAAGGGCAAGAAAATGGCAGAAGCGGCATAAGCCGGAACTGAGACAGGAACGCACCCGTCATGGCGGATACTCTTCAACTCGACCTCGTGTCACCGGCGAAGCTCTTAATGTCGGAGTCTGTTGGCATGGTCGTTGTGCCGGGCATCGAAGGGTACTTCGGTGTATTGCCTGATCATATGCCTCTGCTGTCGACGCTGCGTCCTGGCGTTGTCTCGGTTCATGACGGTGTCACCGACGCGCCATCTAAGCAGTTCTTTGTCGATGGTGGATTTGCTGAAGTTAATCCTGACGGCTGCACCCTCTTGGTTGACGAGGCTATTGCTGTCGAAGATTTGACGGCTGACAACATTGCGGAACGCCAATCCGCGGCTGAAGAGCGCATGCAATCAGCTGAAAATGACATTGAGCGCGCTGCCGCTGAACGAGCTTTGCTCGTGGCCGAGGAAATGACTCGGGCGATGACGGAAGCCGCAGCCTAAGTACGGGTGTCCCCCGTTAGACGCACAGTCTGTTTCCGCAAGTTCTCATTATTCGTTTCAATCAGGTATCATCGTTCTCTTGAGTGGCCGTGCGCTGGCCCTTTTCTGGATGGCGTTTAAACACAATGGCTGCTTGGACACTCGACGACATTCCCTGGCGAGAATTCGATCCGACGAAGGTGAATGGCGAAGTTCTTAAAGTCATAAAGGCGGCCGCTCTGGTCGAGCGCAATGGCGCTGACTACGGTCAGTATCTTGCCAATGTGTTTCACGACGATGCAGAATTTCAGAGCGTTGCTGAAAAATGGGCCACAGAAGAAGAGCAGCATGGTCGTGCGTTGGGGCGATGGGCTGAATTAGCAGACCCCATGTTCAATCTCGACAAAGCTTTTGCTCATTTCACTGAGCTCTATAAAATCCCGATCGATTCTAGGGAATCTGTTCGTGGCTCGCGGGCCGGCGAGCTCTGTGCGCGCTGTGTTGTTGAGGCTGGAACAAGTTCGTTTTACTCAGCCATTCGAGATTTGGTCGATGAGCCAGTTTTGCGTGAGATCTGTAAGAAAATCGCAGCAGATGAATTCCGCCACTACAAATTATTCTCTAAGCACCTCGCGTTGTACCAGGTCCGAGAGTCTCTATCGACGTGGCAAAGGTTCAAAGTGGTGGTCACTCGGTTTCAGGAAACGTCTGATGATGAGCTGGCGTCAGCATATTACGCCGGGAATGCGCTTGATGAACCGTACAACTGTCGTCGTGCGAATGACGCCTACGCCGTCCGGGCGATGGCATTCTACCATCATAAACATGTTCGCCGTGCCGGCCATATGATGGCAGAGACTGCAGGGTTGAGGCCGAATGGTTGGCTAACGCGAGCGTTGACGTGGATACTTTGGCGCATCATTGAGGCCAAGGGACGCGAGTATCGTGGGCTTCTGGCTACCTGACGACGCGGGCAAAAGCGGCAACGATTTGCCGGTATAGATCCTTCTTAAATCCGACGATTAGGTCTGGCAGAGTTTCAAAATCCGCCCATTTCCATTCCGAAAATTCTGGGTGTTCTGTTTCGATATTGATGTCCGAGTCGGCACCCGTAAACCGCATCAGGTACCACATCTGTTCTTGGCCCCGGTATTTGCCTTTCCACATCTTCGTCTGCAGGTCGGCCGGTAGATCGTATCTTAACCAGTCTTCTGTGGCGGCGATTAACTCAGCCTTAGCGGTCCCAGTTTCTTCTTCCAGTTCGCGTAAGGCTGCTGCGTAAGGGGCTTCACCCTTGTCGATCCCGCCTTGAGGCATTTGCCAGGCGGGTTCTTTAGTGTCGATGCGCTGAGCGACAAACACTTTTCCGGCATCGTTCAGAAGAACAACACCGACACCCTTGCGGTAGGGTTTCTCTTCGGCGGCCATCTCTGGGTTCTTATTGAATGAGGACTTGTGAAACCGGTGCGACAGCAACGCCCCGGCGACCGACTTCATCGAGCCAGGGTGTGATCCGCTCAAAGGTTGCGGGTTTAGCTGATGCAACAGCCACAGAGCTGCCTTGGTATTTGGCAAGACGTTCAATGTAATCAAGGCGAGCATCGATCGACGCTCTGAACGCGCGTTCGTCGATAACGATATCTGCTGTGGCGTTATGAACTTTGTCATTGCCCAGTCGCAGCCCAGGAGTCCCTTGGACGTAGAACAGGCCCCTGGCCTCCAGGTTGTTCATGACGAGGTTCATGTGTTCTGTTGATTCTCGGAACCGTGTGCCGGTGGTGTCTAAGATTCCAACGGAGCCCCCTGCGCCAATTAGAATTTCAGATAGGCGCTCTACGTTTTGAATCTGATCAAGCGACGTGAGTAGGCCCAGAGGGCCGGGGTCGTCTGCGGGGAACCGCTTGCTCTCCATCGGCACTTCAACCAGCACTTCGTGGCCAGCCTCTATGGCTTTCTCAAGCCATTCAGACAAATTTCGAGTGTATGGGCTAAAGGCGAGCGTGACCGAGGGCGGCAATGAGTCAATGGCAGCGTCTGTTGCAGAGCGGCTTAAGCCTAGACCTTGCACAATGATAGCGACGCGCGCAGTCGCATTTGGGTCTTGAGCTAGCTCTTCAGCGTTCGGGAGCGTTGTGAACCGGGGCGGTGCCGCACTGATCGCCCGGCTATCTGTTGGCGGTAAGGTGGGCTCTGTTAAGCGCGGCGCTCCACCTGCCGTCGCTGGGCCTGCATCTGCGTCAGCACCCTGTGCAAATCGACGTGGGGCGCCTGGAACCAAGCCTGGGTCTGGAAGAATCAGTGGCATAGCCCCCATTGTAGAATCCACCTGGGTTGCATCACCGTCTAGAGGTGAAGTGTCCGCGGGGGCCATGGGGATGGCGGCCATATCTGTCGGTGTAGCTGGTTCTGCTGGTAACGCCATAGCTGGTTGACCTGCCGCCGCCGTGGGCATTGGCATCGCCGCAGATCCGTCAGTTGCAGTTGGCATTTGGGCAACGGGTTGTTGCCGTGGCGTTTCGCCGCGTGACTGGGCCAGCAAAGCGTCCATTGAGGACGCGCGGCCGGGGGCTGCTGGGGCGGTGCTACCTGCCCCATTTGCAAGCCAGGGACGTCGGGTGGCAGATCGATCAGTCTCGACAGTGGAGTCTTCTACGATCGCTGTCGAGGGCATGGGCATGGCTGCTGATCCAGAGTCTGCACTCGATGGGTCTGACAAAGGCGGTAGGCCAATCATTCCATTTGGTGCCGGTTCGACGGCGTCTTCTTCTGTTACGGCCCCTGGAATATCAAAGGTCTGGAGGACTTCACCATCCTCAGAGACAACCTGAGCAATTTCTGTTGGAATCATGCCGCTTACGGGACCGGCAGTTTCATCGGCTGTCATCAGGGCTGTAGCGATAAAGCCGACGAGCAAAATCCCCATCAGCCCGCTAAAGCCGATGGCGATCATATGACCAACATTACGCCCTTCCGATTCATCATCGAAAACGTCTTCGTCATAAAAATCTTCGTCGTCATCTGCGCCAAACGGATCCTGCGCTTTTTTGCCGCGCTTCAGCAGATTCGTTATAGACGATATGGAAAAGGCCATAGCCATCTCCCCCACCGTTTTGGTGTTACACGGAATCCCTCACGCAAGTACTACCGCGGGGCCCTTAACAGGCCCTTAATTGGAGTTTTGGGGCGTTTGAGCCCTAGTTCGTTAAAGTTTGCCGATACAAGGCTAAGCCTTGGATAAGATCAAGCGCCCGCGCCAGCTGATAATCATCAACGTCTTGGGTCGTACGCTCGGTTGCGGCCTCATTTTCTTCGATGCCATCATCCAAAGTATCGTTTTCCAACGAGCCACGGAGACTAGACTCACTGCGCCGACCACGTTGAGCAACGCGTTCCACCTTAGCTGGCTCGACCAAAATGTCTGGCTCGATGCCCGTGCCCTGGATGGACCGTCCAGAAGGCGTGTAATACCGCGCCGTCGTGAGGCGCATGGCGCTGTTGTCCTGCATCGGAATAATCGTTTGGACAGAGCCTTTTCCAAAAGATTTTGTTCCGAGAATGATCGCCCTGCCATGGTCTTGCAGCGCACCTGCAACGATCTCAGATGCCGAGGCGGATCCGTCGTTGATTAAAACGACCAATGGCATTCCATCGGTCAGGTCACCTTTTTTAGCCGTGGTCCGTTTTGTTTCTTCGCTGTAGCGCGTCCGTGTGGAGACGATTTCACCGCGATCAAGGAACGTGTCAGAAACGGATTCAGCTTGATCCAGAAGGCCGCCAGGGTTGTTGCGCAAATCAAGAACGTAGCCCTTTAAGGTGCCGCCCAGCTCTTCCTTAATGCTGGCAATCCCTTCTTCCAGGCCGCGTTGTGTTTGTTCATTGAAGGACGTGATGCGGACATATCCGACTTCGCCTTCTGTCCGATAGCGCACAGACCGGATTTTAATGATAGCCCGGGTCAGTGTGACGTCAAATGGCTCAACACCTTCGCGTCGCACACCGATGGTGATGTCCGTATCAACGAGGCCTCGCATCATTTCAACGGCATCGTTTAAGGACAAGCCAAGGACGCTCTCGCCATCAATGGTCGTGATGTAATCATTGGGCTGCATGCCGGCATCGTAAGCGGGCGTCTCATCAATGGGGGTGACGACCTTTACGAAACCATTTTCCATGGTGACTTCAATGCCAAGGCCGCCAAATTCGCCCTTCGTCTGCTCCTGCATGTCTTCGAAGCTTTTCGCAGACAGGAAGCTGGAGTGTGGGTCTAGAGACGTTAGCATGCCGTTGATAGCAGACTCGATCAGCTCCTGATCCGAAATGTCTTCGACGTAATCCTTGCGCACGCGCTCGAACACATTGCCAAACAGCTCGAGCTGCCGGTACGTGTCGTCAGAGAATTTATCATCGGCGGTGGCCGTAAACGCTAAGGAGGCGCTTAAAGCCAAAGCACTAAAGGAAACAAAAAAAGTCCGGATCATCCACTATTCTCATTTGTTCTTGTTGCCAGCCATGGCAACGGATTAATAGGTTGGCCGTCTCGCCGCAATTCAACATACAGTGAGGTGTCGCCTTCCGGCGACATTATTCCCACCGGTTCTCCGGCTAAAACGCGCTGTCCGACAGTGCCATCAAGACGTTTCATGCCAGCCAGAAGCGTATGGTATCCCTCGCTGTGTTCAAGGATCAAGAGTTGGCCGTAGCCGCGGAAGGGACCAGCAAATGCCACTTCTCCATCAAAGGGTGAAACCACCTGTGCCGAAGGTCTTGTCGTGATGACGATGCCCTTGGCTAAACTCTCACTTTCTGTGTTTTCGCCATACCGTTGTGACAACCGCCCTTCGGCTGGAAATGGCAAGGTTCCGCGCGCTTTTAAGAACGAGCGAGACGCGATTGGGGGGCTCGGCCTGCGGGTTGCGATGATGTCTGGGGTTGGCGCCGCGCCATCTGGGGGCGTCAGGAGGGGCCTTTGCAAGGCGGCTCTTTTTGCCTCTTCTTGCTCTTGCAGTTTGCGTTCAGCAATGACCCGGTCCAGTAGTTCGCGAAGATCCGTTGCCTCTTTTGCTAAGGCGGCGATTCGTTTCTCAGCTTCAGTCGCGCGCCGTTCAAAGCCCTTTTTCAAGTCGGCTTTTTCTG
>Ga0055584_100006008_pt1 | contig 11912 bp, 10 predicted proteins | sample OSDHelmetaG_FD_58716 | JGI IMG/M metagenome (GOLD analysis project Ga0055584, IMG submission 58716) | Pelagic marine sediment microbial communities from the LTER site Helgoland, North Sea, for post-phytoplankton bloom and carbon turnover... | ecosystem: Environmental > Aquatic > Marine >... | reverse complement strand
GATGAAATATCATCCGGATCAGAATCCGGACGACAAGGCCGCCGAGGCAAAATTCAAGGATTTGTCTGAGGCCTATCACATCCTTTCCGACCCCGAGAAAAAGGCAGCGTACGACCAGTTTGGCCATGCGGCATTTGAAGGCGGCGCGGGTGGTCAGGGCGCGCAAGGTTTCGATTTCCGTTCCAGTTTTTCCGATGTGTTCGACGACCTGTTCGGCGATTTCATGGGCGGCAATGGCGGGCGACGTGGTGGCGGGCGGCAAGGTGGCGCCCGGGGTGCCGACCTGCGATACAATCTTGAGATCACGCTCGAGGATGCCCACGCCGGAAAACAGGCTCGAGTTCGTGTGCCGACCGCTGTCACCTGCGAAACATGCACTGGGACGGGCGCCAAAAGCGGCACCCGGCCGGCCAATTGCGGTACCTGTGGCGGGGCCGGCAAGGTTCGTGCGCAGCAAGGATTTTTCACGATTGAGCGCACCTGTCCGACCTGTCAGGGCGCGGGTCAGGTCATTGCCAATCCGTGTGGCACCTGCAAGGGCAGTGGCCGTACCCACAAAGAAAAAACCTTGTCGGTCAATATTCCAACAGGCGTCGAGGATGGCACCCGAATTCGCCTGGCAGGCGAAGGCGAGGCCGGTGCACGTGGCGCGCCCGCTGGTGACCTCTACATTTTTCTCTCTGTTGAGCAGCACCGCATTTTTGATCGCGATGGGCTGCACATTCGATGTCGTGTGCCGATCTCGATGATCAAGGCGACCCTTGGCGGCACACTTGAGGTGCCAACCCTGGGCGGAGGTCGGGCGCGGGTAACTATTCCGGCCGGGACCCAGTCGGGCCAGCAGTTTCGGCTGCGCGGCAAAGGCATGCCCGCCCTGCACGGCTCCGGCCATGGCGATATGTATGTTCATGTCAGCGTCGAGACGCCGGTCAGCCTGACGAAAAAACAAAAAGAACTTCTGCGCGAATTCGAAAACACCAGCAAGTCTGGCACCAGCCCCGAGGCCGAAGGGTTCTTTGCCAAGGTGAAGGATATTTGGGAAGACCTCAAAGACTAGGTGCTTTGGTGTCGGTCCATGGCGCTCACATTAGATAGTGTGGGTAGTGCACTCTGCTAATCCTTCCGAAACGGAATTTTCTTCAACCGAGGTTCATCGCCTTGATCATGAATTCCAGAACGACTACTGGATCATGACCAAGTAGCCGGCCATCCGCTGCCTGTGCTATGGAGGGGCGCGTTCGAACTTCCCGAGGGGCCGTATCATGGCAACGGACAGACTCCGAATTGGTGTGCCCGGCGCGGCAGGCCGGATGGGTGCCACACTCATCAAAATGATTACCGACGCCGATGGCGCGGAGCTCGTAGCAGCGACCGAGACCGCCGGCCATGCAGCGCTTGGTAGCGATGCGGGTGTGCTGGCGGGACTGGGACACCTTGGTGTGCCGATCAGCGATGATCCGGCGGCCATGTTCTCCGCCGCAGATGCGGTGCTCGATTTTACCTTGCCGGTGGCCACGGCCCGTCACGCCGAGCTGGCAGCAGCCCATAACGCGTCTCTGATAATTGGGACTACCGGTATCGAGGCCGCGCAGCAGGCGGCGCTGAATGACGCTTCTGCGACCGTGCCCATTGTGCAGGCACCCAATATGAGCCTTTGCGTCAATCTGCTGTTCCGCCTGGCCGAGCAAGTGGCCGCTGCGCTGGATGAAGATTACGATATTGAGATTGTTGAAATGCATCATCGCCACAAGGTCGATGCGCCGTCGGGCACAGCACTGGGTCTCGGTCGGGCAGCTGCGAGCGGTCGCGGGGTCAAACTCGATGACGTGGCGATCAGCGGACGCGATGGCATTACCGGTGAGCGTGAGCGTGGCAGCATCGGGTTTGCCGCGCTCCGTGGCGGCGATGTTGTGGGTGACCACACGATCATGTTTGCGGCCGATGGTGAACGACTAGAGCTTACCCACAAATCGAGCAGCCGTCTCACTTATGCCCGTGGTGCGCTGGCAGCTGCGCGCTGGGCAGTTGGGCGCGAGCCAGGCCTCTATTCCATGACCGACGTAATGGGTTTCAACACATAGCGAATATTTTGGTTGGCCGTTGTGGCCTCGCCGCGTGCATCGTTCAACCATCGTTGGCTGATCCGGTACGAACATGAAAAAAGCAGACGTTGCCGAATTTTTCAGGCGCCTTGAAGCGAACGACCCTGAGCCGACGACCGAGCTGCAGTACGCCAACGCCTATGAGCTGCTTGTTGCCGTCGTCCTGTCGGCACAGGCAACCGATGTCGGCGTCAACCGTGCAACATCCACACTCTACAAAGCGGCGAACACGCCTGACGCGATGATTCGCCTCGGCGAGAAGAGGCTGAAAAGCCATATCAAGACCATCGGACTGTTCAACTCCAAGGCGAAGAACGTGATGGCGCTCTCACATATTCTGGTGGACCGCCACGCCGGTGAAGTTCCACAAACTCGCGAAGCCCTCGAGGCTCTGCCCGGCGTGGGCCGCAAGACCGCCAATGTCGTCCTCAATACATTGTTCGGTGAACCGACTATTGCTGTAGATACACACATATTTCGACTTGGAAACCGGACCGGGCTCGCCCCGGGAAAAACACCGCGCCAAGTCGAGGACGGATTGCTGAAGGTCATCCCGGACCAGTACAAATTGCATGCACATCACTGGCTCATCCTGCATGGCCGGTACATCTGCAAGGCCCGCAAGCCGGATTGCCCGGCCTGCCGAGTGGCGGACCTGTGTCGCTTCAAAGGTAAATCGACTGCTGAGGGTTAACTCGCCCGCTGGCGCAAAAGCGTATCAAGGCAATCTGCGGCATTGGCTGGCTGGGCGTCGCGGTCCCGGGCCTCGAAGAATGTGACCCTAGACAGGTTGTCGTTGTCGGGCTCTGAATAGAGCACCAGATCGAACACACATGTTTCCGCGCGGTACTGCCAGACTGCGGCCGGTGGCTCGTTCCGTCGCAGCTCAGGCTGGCCCAACAGATCTTCCAGCATCGCCGGGTCCATACCCATGAGTTCACGGGGGGTGACATCTGGGATAGGCGCGCGCTCTGGTGTGCGCAACACTATGTTCGTCTCGCCCTCCGGTGCCGCTGTTACGTCTGCAACAACGCCACCATGCGGCTCGGGCAGAGTCTCGTCAGCCAGCGCATCGATGCTGGCGTTGACCACCGCTTTTTCGGCAACTTGTTCCGTGCTTGCTGGAGCGTTCGGCACGGGTTTGGGCTGCCCAGTGCAAGCAGCCAGCCCGGCCACCACGGCAATGCCGGGCAGCCGCGCGATCCGAACGGCGCGATGTCGCGCGGTAAAGAGCCTAAGTATGGTCAAGAGGTTCGGCTGGCGATGCCTGTGCTGCCGCTCAGGCCACCGACGGGCGCAAGATCGGCCTCCTGGTTGGTGCCGTCGTGGTGCGATTCGCCCTCAATTTTCCCGCCACGCTCAACCTCAAGCTGGCCATAGGTTATGGACCCTACTATCCGGCCCGAAGCGTGCACGCTGAGCCGATTGAGCACTGTGAGCGTGCCTTCGAATGTTCCGGCGATATCCGCATTTTCGACTGTTGCATCACCTTGAAACAGGCCCTCACGGGCAATTTCAAGCACCCTGCCGCCGGTCATGCTGCCGGTGATCGTCCCCTCGACGACGAGCCGATCGCAGTCCGAAATTTCGCCGCCATTAACGGATATGTCCTTGCCGACAGTCAGCCGTTTGCTGTCGGCGTCAACCGGCCCAGACCCGCCCGGGATCATCGGCGAGGACGCGCGGTTTGGTACGTCGGGGTGAAATGGTGGTGGGCCGCTGGCTCCGATTCTCATGGACGACGCGCGCGGTGCGTTCGGGCGGGAATCGTCGCCGTGCGTATTCTGCGTGCGGTTAAAATCATCAGAATCTGAACCTTTGCGGCGAAACATCTGGTCGCTTTCCCTGGCGCGTAGGCGCCGACTAAGGGTGGCCCTGGCGCGATGGCGCCGACTTCGAGTGGTGTGCCGGCTTTAACCCGTGCAGCCCGTGATAAACGTGAACCATGAATGCCGTGGCCACCACAGGCGCGATGAGATTGAACACCGGGACAACAAACAATAGAGCGATGATAACGCCGGAGACAAATAATTTCACCCGGTGTTGGCGTCGCAGCTTACGTGTTGCCGCAAATGTGATGCGCCGGGGTGCGACGACCTCCATATATTCGCGCCCGAGCAATGTCCCGTTTACCGCGAAATAGAGCACCGGATAAATCACCTGCACCCCCGGAATGAATGAAAGCGGCAGCAGCAAGATGTTGAAGAGCCCCATTACCAGCGCCAGGCGGATGCCGGCCCGGGTATATTGCCAGAATGACGCCGGGCGGACGGGGTCGAGCCCTGGGTAGTGCCGCTTTTCCACGGCATCGGCGATGGAATCCAGAAAAACGAACACCAGCTCTGCCGCAATGACTGGAAACAGCATCCACGCGACAAACGCCGCGGCAACGCCGCCCAGCAAAGCGACAATCCATCGAACCGGGCCAAAACCCGCAAACTCAAGTGACGCCAGGGCGGCTGAGGCGCCGATGATCATGATGGCTGATATTGCCAACGTAATCAGGCCAACCCACAGCACTGTGCGGCGAATACGTGGGTCACCAAGCTGCGCCAGCGACAGCATCAACGCATGAATCATCTGATTTTCTTAAGCCCTGTTGTCGATGGCCGCAAGCTCTGAGGCAGATTATAGTGGAGCCGTGCGGTCGGTCGAGCCGCGCGTCTAATCTATGTTTTCCGCTCTATATACCCACTCCCCACGCATATACAGAGGTTCGCTAATGTCTGAATCATCCCTCGATGTGCTTGCCATCGGCAATGCAATCGTAGACGTCATTTCGCGGTCAGAGGACAAGTTTCTGACGCAGCGCGGGCTGGACAAAGGCATCATGCGGTTAGTTGATGCCGCGGAAGGTGAAGCCCTTTACGCCGATATGGGCCCCGGGATGGAAGTTTCTGGCGGGTCGGCGGCCAATACTGCGGTCGGGGTCGGGTTGCTTGGTGGCCGGGCAGGGTATATTGGCAAAGTTAGCGAAGACGAGCTTGGCAAAACCTTTCGCCACGATATTTCGCGTGCCGGCGTGCGTTTTGAAACAGTTCCCGCCGATAGCGGAACGCCCACGGCACGATGCCTGATTCTTGTGACCGAGGATGCCGAACGCACCATGAATACCTACCTCGGGGCCTGTGTTGAACTCGGCCCTGATGATATCGATGCCGAAATGGTGGCGGCGGCACAGGTTACCTATCTGGAGGGCTATTTGTGGGACCCGGAAGAGGCAAAAAAAGCCTTCCGCAAGGCGTTTGCAATCACCAAGGAATCTGGCCGGCGCGCGTCGCTCAGCCTGTCGGACCCGTTTTGCGTTGATCGCCACAGGACCGAGTTTCGCGAGCTCACTGAGCATTATGTTGATGTTTTGTTCGCCAATGAAGACGAAATCATGTCGCTCTACGAGGTCAGTGATTTTGATCAGGCGCTACAGCACGTCCGCGGGCATTGTGAAATTGCGGTGCTGACCCGCAGCGAAAAGGGCTCGGTCGTGGTTCGAGGTGACGAAATCCATTTGGTTGACGCCGCCCCGGTGGATCGAATTGTTGATGCCACAGGCGCCGGTGATATGTATGCCGCCGGTTTTCTCTATGGCCTCACTCAGGGTTTTGATCTTGGCCGATGTGGCCGGCTGGGGGCTCTGGCAGCAGCAGAAATCATCTCCCATTTCGGCGCCAAACCCGAGATCGACGTCAAAGCTTTCATTGATCAGAGCGCTCATGCGCTGAAGGCTTAACGGTGGTAGGAAGCGAGCAAGAAGATACTTGAATTACCCGTATAAAGAGTGCATCGCAATTCCTTCGAGCCGAACCCAAGGCGGCCGGGTCACAACGAATGTTAACCTGTATGGTCCGCTGGACGATATTAGGCAGATTGACCAGCCGTGGCAGAGGCCATTGATTCAACGCCGTGAAATACCTGTCGAACGGCGTGTATTACACCTGTATGCCTTGATTTTCGGGGCTTTTCTATTAACCAGTATGGCGAGGTGATTGCGCGGGGAAAGTGGTAGTCAGCTGAATCCTCGTGCGCGGCGGCGTTAAGGTAAACAAAATGTTAACGTAGCGGTCTGGCGCGCCGTCGCTGGTTGCCATAATTATTGTCGATATAGCGCCATGTTGGTGACAGCTTGCGGGTCTCACATCCGTTTCTGAATTCATCCCTGAATATGCTCTGAGGAGAGATTAACTCATGGGTCGTCTCGTCGAAGGCAAGTGGCAGGAAGACGATGTTGCCGTGACCTCTGGTGATGGGCGTTTCGTTCGTGCTGAAGCCAGTTTTCGTGATTTTGTCACCGCCGACGGGTGGAGCGATTTTCCAGCCGAGGCGGGGCGCTATCATCTTTATGTGTCACTGGCTTGTCCGTGGGCCCACCGCACGATGATTTTTCGAAAATTGCTTGGCTTGGATGACGTAGTTTCGGCGTCCATCGTTGATCCGCTCATGGGGCCCGGTGGCTGGCATTTTTCGGACGGCCCGGGGTGCATTCCCGATTCGGTCAACAACGCCCAGTTCATCCACGAGGTCTATTTGAAGGCCGATCCCGGATGCTCAACACGGGCAACGGTGCCGGTATTGTGGGATAAAGTTCGCCAAACCATCGTAAATAACGAATCGTCCGAGATTATTCGCATGCTGAATACGGCCTTTCGCCGTTTTCAGCCTGATGGCACCCCTGACTATTGTCCGGCCGAATTGCGTGACGACATAGAGGTGGTCAATGAGCGAGTTTATCGCGACGTCAACAATGGCGTTTACCGATGCGGCTTCGCGGCAAGCCAGCAAGCCTATGATGCCGCATTCGGCGCCTTGTTTTCGACGCTCGACTGGCTTGATTCACGCCTTGCGGAGCAACGATACCTGTGTGGTGATCGCATAACCGAAGCGGATTGGCGCCTTTTTACGACATTGGCCCGGTTTGATGCGGTTTACGTTGGTCATTTCAAGTGCAATCTGCGCCGAATTTCCGATTATTCACATCTTCACAATTACTTACGGGAGCTCTACCAGATTTCCGGCGTGGCCGAGACCTGCAATTTTCAACATATCAAAGAGCATTATTACCGCTCCCATATCTCCATCAACCCCTCCGGCATTGTTCCGCTAGGCCCAGACCTTGACTTCGACAGCCCGCACAATCGTGGCAATTTCCCAGTGCAATAGGGAGTTTCCCATTTCCGGTGTCGCTTCAGAGCAGAGAACCCGGGCGCATGGGGTCTGGGCTGCAGCCGGCCCGGGTATTGTTGTGGGTTGGGGTGACCGCTAATGGCGCGTGAGCGCGGCACACCGGGGCACAAAGTGCTGCCTGATATACGTCGGGACTGGCTTGCGGCGCTTGCCGTTTATCGTGACCGGCGCATCGCCATCATATTTTTTCTGGGCTTTTCCAGTGGTCTGCCGTTGGCGCTGACCCTTGGGACCCTGGCCATCTGGCTATCCCGCTCCGGCGTCGACAAAACCACCATCGGCCTCTTTTCCGCCGTCACTTTCCCTTATTTCTTCAAATTCGTCTGGGCGCCGCTGATTGATCATATCCGGCTGCCAGGACTGACCCGTTGGCTGGGTCGTCGCCGCGGCTGGGCAGTGTTAACTCAGCTGGCGCTCATGGCGGCAATTGTTGCGATGGGGGGTGTAGATCCGGCGGACAACCCGGGCTTGCTGGCCATATTTGCCCTGGCGGTGGCTTTCTGTTCCGCCAGTCAGGACGTCGTTATTGACGCGTATCGCGTTGAAATACTGGAGGAAAAAAAGCTTGGAGCCGGCGCTGCATCGGTTGTGTTTGGTTATCGCGTCGGCCTGTTGGCATCGGGCGCGGGTGCGCTCTACCTGGCCGGCTCTATCGATTGGAGCCTAGTGTATATCGTAATGGCGGCGTTAGTGGTCGTTGGCATTGTGACCATCTTGCTGGCTCCGGAACCTGCTGGGCCGGCACGAACGGACAAAACGCGGACCCTAATAATCTGGTTGCGTGAAGCCGTAATCGCTCCGTTTGCAGAGTTTGCGACGCGCCCTGCATGGGTCGTCGTGCTTTTGTTTGTCGTATTTTACAAATTTGGTGATTCCCTGGCTGGCGCTATGACAGGCCCGTTCATGGTGGAACTCGGCTTCAGCAATGCCGAGATCGCTAATGTGGGCAAAATTTACGGTTTTGGCGCCACAATGTTGGGCCTCGCGATCGGCGGCGTGCTGATCGCGCGGCTGGGTATTATCGGGTCCCTCTGGGTGTGCGGTTTTCTGCAGCTTGCATCAAACCTGCTATTTGCTGTGCAGGCCTCAGTTGGCTACGACACCGCGTTTCTGGCCCTGACCATCGGCGCCGAGAATCTGGCCGGAGGCATGGGCACGGCGGCGTTCGTGGCTTATCTCTCAAGCCTTTGTAATGTTTCATACACCGCCACCCAATATGCCCTTTTGAGCGCTCTCATGGCCGGTGCCAGGACATTTTTAAGCACACCATCTGGCTGGTTTGCAGATGAGTTGGGCTGGCTGGCGTTTTTTGTCATGACCGCTGGTGCTGCGGTTCCCGGGCTGTTGCTGCTCGCCTGGCTCAGTGCGATGCGTAATCCACGCTCAGATATCGGCAATGAGGGGCCGCGAACAGAGTGAAGCGGCCTCTTTTCTGCCTCTTATTGCCACTTGGTGGCCATACTTGATGGGGTTGATAGCAATTTGCGCCGCACGGGCGCTCGGGAGCGTCTTGGTTAGTTTCCCAGGCCGAACAGGCTCAACCCCTTGCGCCGTGGCTTGGCGACGCGTTTATCGCCCTGTAATCCCCCGGTATTGGCCGAGGGAATGTCATCGCGTACCGTCGCGGGAGGGTCAGCCGGAGCATTCTCATCCGGGGCCGGGACATACTCAACATGATCTGGCTGCGGCTCAGGCGCTGCCGCGACTGTATCGGCTGCAGCGTCGGGGGCCGGCCCAAGTGCAGCAGAGGGCATGACGGGCGCCGCAGGTGCCGCAGGGCTCTCCGTTTCTGAGGGAATTGCATCGGAGGTCGGCTGCGGCTCGGGTGCTGTCACGACCGGCACGACCGGTTGTGGCGCCGGCGGTGTTGGCGATTCTGGCAAATCGGGTGCCGTTACCGGTGTGCTGGTTTTCGGCGGCGCCTCATGTGCGAGCGGGTGCAGGCGCTCCAGAGTCTCTGCGTCCTTGTCCGCCTGGGCCAAATGATCAGCGGCCCAGTCATCGGACTTCCGTTTCTTTTTGGTGGCCTTTACCGCGGCCCTTGTTTCTTGCTCTGGCGCCGGCCCTTTATTGGCCGCTGTGTCAGATTTAGCCGATGGTTTCTCGGCGCTGCGTCCGTTTTTTTCGTTTTTGCCATCGCCGGTCTGAGTATTTTCAATCGCTGCCTGGTTCAAATTGTCGAAGGAGAATGCCAGTTTCGGCTTCTCCGGCGCAGCGTCTTTGGCGGGAGTCTCTGGCGGTGAAACGTTGTTCGAATCAATGCGGAGCGGCGCCGGCCTTCCCGCTGGCACAGTCGGGACAGGCGCCGCAAGCTGTGGGGCGTCAGCCGGTGCCGGGGCGACGGCAGCGGGAGGCGTGCCATGTTCGGGCAGTCGATTGGAAAGCTCGCGGACCGCGCCCTCGAGGGGGTTCAGGCTGCTGACAAGGGCGGCGGCAATCTCGCGTCCGCCCGTAGCAGCAGATTCTTCGAGTCGAATAGCTAGTTGGCCGAGTCCCTTGGTGATGCTGGCCAGGCGATCTTCGCCGCGCTGGGATTGCTCGGCCAGCCCGCGCATCAGCGTCAACATTGCGACTTCGCGTTTTTCCGAAGCTTCCAGACGGTTAGAGAGCACGGCCAAAGCTTGGGTGCGCTGCTCCACGCCGCCCAGACGTTCGCTCATCTGAACCAATGCTGAATCACTGCTCTCGGCCGCATCGATACGCCGGGCCAGAGATATCAGCGCCTGATCGCGCTCTTCATTGGCGCCGAGCCGTTCGGCCAGCACCTGCATGGCTTCACCAACACCTTCTCCGGTCGGCGCGGTGGCGGGCACACCGGAGGGACCAGAAGCAGCCTCTTGCCGTCTGGAGCCACTGCCAAGGTCCTCATTAGCCATCTCGGTCAGCGCATTGGTTACCCACTCACCAAGCGTCAGGCGTCGTCGCGCAGCGGCCTTTGTGGCCTTCGCCCGGGCCTCACGCGACACACCACGGATCGACCACGGGGACGATTGCTTTGCCTTGGTACCGGCGCGCGCAGAATCCTGCGGCTGCTCGGCCGCCTGCTTTCCAGGCCGGGGGGCGTCGTCATGTGCCATGTGATACATAGGCCCTACACTCTAATAACAAGAAGTAAACGCTGTTCGGACAACGAGAAGTAAACACTGCTCCCGTTAACCAAAGTGTATTACATGCGTTGGGCGAATGTATCAAGTGTTAACATGATGTTTTTTGGCGGAGATCACGGGTTTTTGAATATATACCGGATCTTGTGTACTACATGAATTGTCATACACAATATAAAGCATGTCACGTGCCCCCCATAAAATCATTATGGAAGGTCTTCGTGTAACATCATCAAAAAGCTACACTATTTTTGACATTTTTCGAATCGAGTCGATTCAGTGAGACCCGGTGTCATACATCTACAATATCCACGGGTACCGTGTGCCATGTTATCGAGATACTAAATTTGCCGCTGTGATCACGATCACAATTATGATTTTTCCGGGTCCAGGGCGTATCCCGCAGCTCTGACGGTGCGGATCAGGTCAGCCCCTCCGCCCTTGTTTAGGGCCTGGCGCAATCGACGGACATGGACATCGACCGTCCGGGTCTCAAGAAAGACATCTGAGCCCCACACAGTGTCCAACAACTGTTCGCGGGAAAACACTCGCCGTGGGTGCTCCAGCAAATGCTTGAGCAGCCGAAACTCGGTGGGTCCCAGATGGATGGGTACATCGGCGCGCGAAACTCTATGGGCAGCGAGTTCCATGACCAGGTCGCCGAACTCAAGCACGTTGGCCGACAAAGCGGGCCTCAGCCGACGCAGTACCGCGCGAATGCGGGCCATCAGTTCATTGGGTGAAAACGGCTTCACCACGTAATCATCAGCCCCGCAATCCAGCCCGCGCACGCGGTCGCTCTCTTCGCCGCGGGCAGTCAGCATAATCACAGGCAGGTTTCCGGCCTCAGTATTGCGCCGTATCTGGCGGCAGACTTCCATACCGGACAGCGTCGGCAGCATCCAGTCGAGCAACACAAGGTCCGGAATGCGCTCTTCGATCATCAAAAGGGCGTCTTCGCCGTCGACGGCCTCGCCGACTTCAAAGCCCTCGTGCTCGAGGTTGTATCGCAAGAGCGTCAGTAGCGCCGGCTCGTCTTCCACGACCAACACATAAGGGTTCACCGCTCAGGCGCCTCGTCGCTGTCGAGCACAGGCAAATCCATTGCGTCCATAAATCCCTTTGGTCGAGCCTCGGTGACCGTTTTGCCGCTGACCAGAAATATGATGGTCTCAGCCATATTGGTCGCATGGTCACCGACCCGCTCGATGTTCTTCGCGATAAACAGCAAATGAGTGCACGGCGTAATATGGCGCGGGTCTTCCATCATGTACGTCAACAGCTCGCGAAGCAGGCTGTTGTACATTTCGTCAACTTCTTCGTCCCGTCGCCACACCAGCATTGCTCGCTCGGCGTCGCGTTCCACAAACGCATCAAGCACATCCTTGATCATGGTTTGCACGGTCTGGGCCATGCGCGGCACTGCGAAAGAGGGTTTGACCGGATCAAATTGATTCAGTGCGTGGGCGCGTTTCGCGACGTTGGCGGCATAGTCGCCAATTCTCTCCAGATCACTGGATATCTTGAG
>Ga0055584_100006006_pt1 | contig 11913 bp, 7 predicted proteins | sample OSDHelmetaG_FD_58716 | JGI IMG/M metagenome (GOLD analysis project Ga0055584, IMG submission 58716) | Pelagic marine sediment microbial communities from the LTER site Helgoland, North Sea, for post-phytoplankton bloom and carbon turnover... | ecosystem: Environmental > Aquatic > Marine >... | reverse complement strand
TTACTCTGAAGAAGTAGCTGCTAAGATTGCTGAGCTTACAGGAATGCCCTTTATCACTGGAGAGAACAAATTTGAGGGACTTGCTGCCCACGATGCTATAGTAGAAGCTCATGGGGCATTGAAAACAATAGCAGTGTCACTAATGAAAATTGGTAATGATATTAGAATGTTAGCTTCTGGTCCTCGCAGTGGTATTGGAGAATTAATAATTCCAGCTAATGAACCTGGATCTTCAATTATGCCAGGCAAAGTAAATCCTACACAGTCTGAAGCTCTTACCATGGCAATGGCACAAGTAGTAGGAAATGATGTGGCAATAAATGTAGGAGGAATGACGGGCCACTTTGAACTGAATGTGTTCAAACCTATGATGATTTATAATTTCCTCATGTCATCTCGACTGATTGGGGATGCTGCAGTTAGTTTTTGTGATAATTGTATTGTGGGTCTTGAACCCAATAAAAAGAAAATCAAAGAACATTGTGATAATTCATTGATGCTTGTTACTGCATTGAATAATAAAATCGGATACGATAAAGCTGCAGAAATTGCTAAAAAGGCATATAATGAGGACACCACACTAAAGGCCGCAGCTCTTAGTCTGGGTTATGTGTCTTCAGAAGATTTTGACAAATGGGTCAGACCGGAAGACATGGTAGGGTAACTGAACTAGAATCTATTTAGGCTTATTCTTCTACTTTATAGGTCTTAGATGAAGCCTCAATTAAGCTATTTTTGCATCAACGACTAGCCAAAAAGTTGTTCTATATAATTCTGACTATAAAACTATGATCAGAATAATGTACCGAAAAATTGATTTATACACATATAAATTCTATTTTTAGTAACAACATTAATCATATAAATATGGATCCACCTTGCTTGTTTAGTCGTAGGGATGGCTTATTCTCTGCGACTTATCAGACTTTGGAAAAGAGCATCAGTCGTTGATAATAAAAAAGACGTAGTGTCTTACTAATGTGGTCATAACACATCAAGTATCGCTAACAACCATAAAGTTGACATTTAAATATCGGCACTTCATTCTTACCCTCCTCATCCCAGCCAGCTTAGAATGAAGTTGTTTCTTTTCCTAATCAAAGAGATTTGCTCAGAAAATTGTCCATGGAGTTTAGAATCAACTCCATGGCTTTTTCTAATTGACAGCTTTGCTCTTATTCTTCACCTTCTTCCACTTTCCTTCTGTTATCATTACTATCTCTATCTATTAGTTTATTATATGGATCTATGCCCACCTCCCTTGGTTCCTCATTCACTGTAATTGTAAATTTATTTTCTATCTGAATAATCTTATGTTTTTGTAGATAGAGTTCTTTCTCAATTTCTTCGCCTTCTTCGTTTTCAGTTAACCCAAATATTCCAACATCTACAAAATCGGTGAGTGGGTAGGATCTTATAGGACGTTTCTTTCCTTCTACTTCTAAGATTGTAGTTACACTGTCTTGGTTATAGAATTGTTGCCTTCCTTTCTCATCAGTTCTATACTTTGTTACATGTGCTGTGATATCCACAGTATAAGTCCCATCATCATTTGTCGTATAATCAGCTTCAGTGACTCTATTATCATAGAGTGTAATGTTCTCAAACATATCTTCAATAACATATTGCAGACTATCTGGTGTCCCAGCTTTAAGTAATGACAAAAGTTCTAATGACGTGGTATAAGGAGCTTCTTGGTATTTTACGCTATCTATAAAGCTGCTAAGAATACTATTTAATTTGTCTTCCCCTATATAATCCGATAATGCATAAAATACCATAGATCCCTTTCTGTAATGGATATAGGGTTGATTCTCTACATAGAGTAATGGTTGTTCTTTTTTGCGTTCTGCACTTCTCATTAGGAGATAGCGGTCTAATTGAAACTTAAGAAATTTGCGCATTTTATCTTTTCCATACCGCTTTTCCAATACTTTAAGAGAAGAGTATTCTGACAGACTTTCTATGAGCATAGTTGCTCCTTGAGTGCCAGCACCTATAACCTGATGCCCCCACCACTGATGTGCTAATTCATGTGCAGTAATGGCATAAGTGTAATCAACACCTCCTTCTTTCCCATCTTCAGGTTTAGCCACGAATCCTACATTTTCTGAGAAAGGAACAGTATTTGCAAATGATTGCGCAAAACCTACTCTTGGCACTTCTAAAATCCTCATTTGATCATGCTGATATGGGCCAAATTCACTTGTAAAATAATCCAATCCATCCTTGAGGGCAAGCATCATTCTATCCAAATTGTAATAATGATCTTCATGATAATAGATAGACAATTCTACATCATTCCAAGTTTCTTTTTTTACACTATATCGAGCACTGCATATGTTGTAAAAGTTGACCATTGGCCGCTTCATCTTATAATGGAAGTATTTTCGATCGTTTTCACTCCATTCTCGGACTAGGTTTCCAGGAGCCATAGCTATTTGGTCCGCAGCAGTTCCAATTTTCACTTCGAACCCTATCCAATCTGCTCCATTGCCCAATGCATGATTTAAAGTTGCAATGGTATCTGTAGGCGGAGGCATCCGTTCTTTATCCTCAAGACCATATTTTTCTCTAGTCTTTTTATCAGTTAATTCTGATCCTACTTGATATCCTATAGAAGGAAATTGAGAATTATTGAAAAAGGTTCCATTCTCTCTTACAGGTGCATATCTGTGAAAAATATGATTCTTCTTATTCTTTAAAGTAAAGTCCATCTTCATTGAGTCACCAGGAGCAAGAGGTTCTTCCAAAGCAAAAAGCATAATATCTTTTAAGCTATCGAATTTCACTAGAGTAGATGCTCTGTCAAATGAGATCTGCGGCTTTATATTACCATAAGTTATAAAGACAGTGTCTATTATTTCAGCGTTCTTATTGCTCAAAAGATAAGTTCCACTAGCTTCTAGGTTTCGCTGTTTTGGATAAAGTTCTACATTGAGCTTTATGTCTAATATCCTAGGCTGAGCTTTGTGTTCAAAGTGCTTATAACTTTTTTCATAATCAGCTAAAATGAGTTCATTTTCTTTAGAAGATGTAAAGTTATCAATGACATTTTCATGATGGTAGATACAATATCCCATGCTTAGAAAAAGAACCAATATAAGGCTCGATACCAATCCGCTTCTTAATGTAAAATTCTTTTTAAGCCTTCTCCACCAGTCCTTGATAGAAGGGGCAGTTCCTCTTCGCCAAGCTATCCACCCTAAGGAGGCAAAGAATATACCTCCGAGTAACCAATAAACCCTGTAGAAATAGAAGGCTTTGAGATACCATCCATAGCTTGATATGTCAGAGTAGGTGGTGCTTTGACCATTGTTATATGTAAATACGTCTTGTTCAATTCCAAATTTATCGGCAAATCCAATTCCGATAAAAAGAACAAGGCATGACACTAAGCCAACATAAAAATTCGGAATCAAAGTATATATCAAGATACCCATAAGTGTCCATGGCATAAGCTGTAACCATCGGATCGTATATAGGTCTCGGAAGTATACGTCAAACTCAAAATTATAATAGCCATTATAGACTTGATATATAATTCCAGCAAGAATAGGCAGAAGGAAAAGAACAGCTTGCATTAAGCTAATACTGATAAACTTAGAAAGCACAAAAGACCAATCAAAGGTGGCTGTGACATCTTCTAGTTGATATATGTTTTCATTCTTCTTACGATGAATGATCATTCCTGTATATACTAAAGTCAGCAAGAATATAAAGATGTAAAAAGTCCTTCCGGCTCGAGTAATCATCTCTTTAGTAGTTGGGAGAGTAGGAGTCTCAAACATTATCCCACTAACTAAAAACATGATTAGAATAAATAATAAGCCTAAGATGCTTATCACTATGAAGGGGCCGCCTTTGAGAATGTATCTCAGATCAATTTTTGAGAGTTGCCAAGCAGATTTGATGTTTTGGATGAAGCCATAACTTCTTTGTACTTCAGGAACATCAATCTTCTGTACACTGGCTATTTGATGTCCTACAGAAGTTAATGGCTCTTTTCTACGTCCAAATAATTTCCAGCCTTTAGGAATGACCTTAAAATCAAAAGATATGTATGACCAAAAAAGAATGAGCAGACCTATTACTGTCCACAGCAACCTATTCCATATTATAAGTCCGGTGAATGGAATAGCGTTGTTATTTTGTTCGTCTATGGTCCAGTATTTTGTATGTTGGATATTAGCTGTGATACCAAATGGATCAGCCATTGCTGCTATGGTCTCATAGTCATTGTTTTGTAAGGCAGAATCAGCTATACCTTGGAAGACATATATTGCTATCATCACTACGAATCCAGCTACCACACTTCTGCTATAAGTAACTACAGCAAAAATAATAGAACCGAAAAGTACAATCCCTGGAAATATGTAAATCAAGAAAGTATCGATATAGGGCTTAAGGGTATGTGGGCCAATCATTTCAGCATTCACTCCAGGTATCATCGTGCCTGCATAAGCTCCTATAAAAACGAACATTGTGAGTACTAAACTGACACAAACAGAGCTCAAAAACTTACCCCAGAAATAGGAGGACTTATCAAAAGGAAAGGAGTACATAACCTTATGTACATTGTGCTTAAAGTCTTTATGGATAGCAGCTCCAATAATTACTGGGAATAGTAAAAAGAGATAAACACCTAAGCCCAGAATAACTTGTAAAAGGCCATTAGGTGAATTCACATATTTTAAAGAAGAAACTGTAGATGTAGACCCATCAAAAGCCCCTGCAGCTGCACCCATGAAAAGCATGGTGAGCCCTAATGTAATGACAGCATATATATATAAGGCAGGTTTATTAAACCATGAATTAAATTCGAATAAGAATATTTTTTTGAACATGTGTTTTCGTGCTTATTAGGAGAATTGAGTTAAGAAATTGAGTAGGATATTATCACTCAATGGATCAATTAGTCTTCTACTACTGCTCCCTGTGAGTTGAGGTGGTAAAAGTACACGTCTTCTAAATTTGGTTCTGTTTTAGTAAACCCTTGGCCAGGACTACTTTCGCTATATACTCTGACATTCATACTATTGTCAGGATTATAATTACTAGATATAACATTATACTCAATTTGAGCATCTTCTATTTTACCTTCTATTCTCTTAGTATATATTTTCCCTTCCAATTCAGCAGATGCATCATTAGGAGATTGGCGCAGAAGAATACTGCCTTGATACATGATGGCCATATCAGTGCAGAGTTCTTTCACATCTTCTACTATATGCGTAGAAAAAATAACGATGTGCCCTTGACTTATTTCTCTAAGAATATTCAAGAACCTCTTTCTTTCAGCAGGATCGAGGCCTGCAGTGGGTTCATCTACAATAATCAATTCTGGGTCATTTAATAGCATTTGAGCTATTCCAAACCTTTGTTTCATTCCTCCAGAATATCCAGATACATGACGCCTTTTCACATCACTGAGGTTAGTGATTTCCAGTACATAATCAACTATCTTATTTCTATCTTTTTTGGAAGAGATTCCTTTCAAACTAGCAAAATAGTGTAGTAATTCTGTGGCGGATACTCCAGGATACACACCAAACTCTTGAGGTAGATAACCCAGAACTTTTCTGAGAGCATGATTATTATTTAGTACATCTATATCATCGAGATGAATACTGCCAGAATCAGGGTCTTGAAGGGTAGCCACTGTACGCATCATTGTGGATTTTCCAGCACCATTTGGTCCTAGTAGACCAAACATTCCTGTGGTTATTTCCAGATTGATATTATTAAGCGCTTTGACCCCATTCTTATAGGTCTTATTAAGGTTTGAAATAGATAACAACATATGAAAAGGATTTTTACAATTATGACCCGCTCAATGTACGGATTCTGATAGAAAAGCATGTGAGCTATAGATTTACCTCATAAGATCATCGACCAATCTACTTAAAGAGTAAAGAATAGTTTGAAAAAACAATAATTACAAACACCAAGATCCTTGGAAAAATTGATTAGCGGTTTAAGTCATCTCTGCTATCACATCTATTCTGCTGCTTACTTTTTGGCCCATTTCCACATTGACTTTAGCACCTTTTGGAAGATAAACATCCACTCTCGACCCAAACTTGATAAACCCTACTTCTCCTCCCTGGGAGACTATGTCCCCAGTCTTTACATAGTTTACAATTCTTCGAGCCATAGCACCTGCAATTTGCCTGATGAGCACTTCAGACTTGCCACTTTTATAGACAGTGGTATGTCTTTCATTTTCTGTGCTGGACTTTGGATGCCATGCTACTAGATATTTGCCAGGATGGTACTTTTCATAGGCTATTTTACCACCGATAGGATGATGATTGCTATGAACATTTAGTGGAGACATAAAGATAGAAATCATGAGCCTCTCATCATTGAAATATTCATTTTCCTTAGTGTCTTCGATTACTACGACCTTTCCATCCGCAGGAGCATAAATCTTCTGGTCATCCAGAACGGGAACTTCTCTTTTTGGATTTCTAAAAAACCATAGAACAAGTAATTCTATTACAAAAAAGATTGCAAATATTAATGCCAATACAAAGCTAGATCGGATTACTGCGAGTACAAATAATAAAGTAGTAATCGCACTAACCATTAGTATGGTAAAAAGACCTTCTCGATGTATCATAGGGCAAATATCACAATTAATGTAGTATAAAATGGAAGTGTAAATATGAAACTATCTAGGCGGTCTAAAAAACCCCCATGTCCAGGGATAATGTTGCTGCTATCTTTTATCTCAAAGTGTCTTTTAAATGATGATTCTATTAAATCTCCAATAACAGATATCATACAAATGAAGGCTCCTGAAATGATCCAAAATCCTAGAGTATGTAGTCCAGAATAATAGTGAATAGCAATAGCTGTAAGAATCCCAGCAATCAAACCTCCATAAAATCCTTCCCATGTTTTATTTGGGGACACGATTTCGAAGAGTTTTCTTTTGCCAAAAGCTTTACCAGCAAAATAGGCCCCAACATCACATAGCCAAACAATAAAAAACAAGTACAGCAATTGCATAGAAAAATCGTCAATCCATCGGCAACCCAGTATACCTATTACAATAGGTAAAGTGATATATAAGATCATATGAAACCATTGTGGCTCATTCTTTATAAGAGTGGTCTTTTTGATGAATAGAGAATAGATATTAGCTAATCCATATGTAATAGATATGACAAGTAAAGGGTAGATATCAGGTAACTGGTCTAGTAAAAACCATATACCAATACCTAAGGGTATGTTGATAATATTCATGAAAATACGGTAGCCATTAGTTCTATTGGCTTGAGTGATGTTGTTGAATTCATATGTCATAAATAGACCAAAAACAACCAGCAGAATGATGGCAGTGAGTTTGCCATAGTATAGCATCCCAAAAATGAATCCTGCATAAAGTAGTCCGAAGATTATTCTAAGCTGTAAGTTCTTGCTCATATGTGGATGCTGATGCTTTCTTTTTCAAATAAATAATGATGGCCAAGGTAGCAAAAATGGATAGTATCACTCCATATATAGGTAATTGTGGAGGATTGTTCATGTCCAGCTCAGTTATCATATCTTGATTACCATACAATGCGACTACTTGAAAAGAATTGTTGATAAAATGTAGAAGGACCGGTACCCAAAAGCTTTTTGTATAATGATAAGAATAGCCTAGGACTAGTCCAAGCATCATAAAAGGCAGAAGTCGCTCCAACTGTAAGTGATTAAGACTGAATAGAAAAGAGGCGATGAAGATACCAATGTGTTCATTGCCAATATGTTTAATGAACTTGTTTTGGACTATACCCCGATATAGTAATTCTTCACCAATAGCAGGAGTTATACCAACTAGGAAGATGGACATCAGTAATTCGGAGATTCCATCCATTTGGAGAATTCCTTTGAGCAATGCTTCTGTATGTTCTGATGAATTTACCGCCCAATCAGGAAGTGGTAATAGCATATTCCATTCACTTAATTTTATTACTGTAGGGTAGGATACTATGAGTAATAATAAGCACATCCATAAAAGTCCATTCTGTGGAATGACATTGCTTTTGAGAAACTTAGAGTAAGTGGATCTATGAAATAAGTAGAGAAAAAGTAAACTGGAAAGTGTAAAAGAAATAATGTGCCCCATGGCTGTAGCAAGTCGTATCCATTGTCTCTGGTTAGACCCTTCTAGATTTTCTAACATCTCTGGCCCTACAGTCATCCCTCCCATCTTCAATAATAGAAAAGTGAGGCCTTGACCTAAAAGAGTAAAAAGAACTACCAGAAAAAGCAAGGTGCCCAATTGTGATAGTACACTTTGTTGGTTGTTAGAATTCATGGGTCAAATATACATTGGGCAAGGAGCATAAAGCCCATTGTTTTCGATTAAAGACTAAAATCTATTCAGAGTATATAAAAGAAGAGCCCAACCATAGGCAAGTTGAGCTCTTTATACTTCATTCTGATAAATCTATTACTTGATCACCTTCTTAGTGATGATATCTTCATTATTAAACCGTACACTTACCAGGTACATGCCTTGTGGTAAATTAGATGTATTAATGGTTTCTTCATTATAGTCTGCATTTAGATCAATTCTTTGATTATGAATCACCTTACCATAGATATCAGTAAGCGTTATTTGCGAGTTTGGAGCATTTTGCTTCAGATTTATTCCAAGATACATTTCATCTTGGACAGGATTTGGATAGACTACAAAGCTGTTTTTTTCTTCCACATAGTCATCGACAGCTACTACACTTGCTTGTATTCTCAAGTTGTCAATGGCCCATCCCCATCCTACAGCAAATGGGTCTGAGAAAAGTCTAAACCTGATAAATATTTCTTCTTCAGGTGAAAAGTTTTCATTTGCTGTCATATCTATTTCTCTGGGTCTGAACATTTGTGATGTGCCAACACCTTCAGAATCTTGTCCATTAGTAGGAATTCCGTTAATATAAGTTGATCTCCAAATGGCATTGTCCCTACAATCATACCCTTCCAAAAATGGCAACCAATCTCTTTCACCTAACCGCTGCCCTTCTACAATTACATAATCCCAAAATTCTAGAGTACCAAATGCAGCTCCTGGATCACCATTCTCTACCAATACTATTTCATCAAACTTAATTGTTGGGTCATCAGCATTAATTCTAATGGGGAATTTAAGCTGATAGGTATAATCTATGGTACTGTTTTCTCCTGCATTCAAATATGGATGAAGACTGTGAACAGCTGGATCGGTAAATCCACTGGGTGTTGCTATTTCAAAACCATCAGAGAAAAAATCATCAGCTGACTCACTGAAGTCAGCAAAGTATTGATTGATTGTATTTCCAACAGCGCTAATTTCTATTTTATGGAATCCATTTTCTGGGCTTTTTCCTCTATTCATTGCTACAGCTCCATCCACTGCTACAATTCTGTATTCCAATATATCGGAGGCTAAAAGAGGACCATCTGGAAGTTGTATGGTTGCCAGATATAAAGAATCTGTGAATTCGTTAAGAGGCTCAAAAGTAGTCTCTGTGGTAAAAATTGCCCCTTTGTTAATACTTGTTTCTACAACTACAGATTCTACTCCAATAAATTCATCGGTAACTTCAGCAACAATGCTGAATGAATTATCAACGGTAGATATTTGCGCTACCGGATCATGAATAACCACAGGTGCTTCTCTATCAATTGCAAAATTGTATCTATAAAGTAATTTGTTAGGCGCTTCACCTGGATTAGTGAAAGTATTTCCACTAGCATCATTCAAAGTCAAGTAATAAAGTACAAATCTCTCTTCCCCTGTTGCTGGGATTTCAGCTGAAAATATTCCGTCATTTCCTTTATTCAATGATAATTCATTAGGAGAATTAGATCCTTCTTCAAAAAATATAAGCTTTAATGAGCTTTCATCTACTGTTACATCACTCACGATGTAGGCCTCTATCTTGGCAGATATATCTACATTCTCGACAGCAGGTGGTGGTGTATGGATTATGCTAGTGTTAGTCCATCCCATATCCTTCATCAGAGTTTCAGATATTCCAGCAGCTCTTTCTACTTCACCTCTTCCAGCATTAGGAGTCATTAAAGAGCTCATTGTATTATTATAAGTCACTTCATTCAAATGGGCAATACTCCCACCCGGTTCAAAAATTGCCGGAGCATATAATCTTGCTCTTTCATTATTGCTTAAATTTTCACTACTGAAATACACCATGTTACTTGTAAGCTCATTAGCTAATGCATCACTTCCTTCTTGAAAATTTAATAATGGGACCCCAGGTTCATTTTGAACGAAGCGTGAGAAAATGAATGGAAAACCTCCAAGAAGAAGAAATCCATCTCCATTGTCGTCGATAGTCCGAAATGATGTAAACCCCATACCATGATATACCTCATGTAAAAGTATTCCGGCTAAATCAAACCTATTTCCTATTCCAGCTGGGTTAAGATAGTCAAAGTGCCATTCTGCTTGAGAATTGATTGTTACTTGTATGTCGGCTATATCACCATTGAGATTTCTATCCAATAATTTCTCTGCAAGGGCAACGGGATACCATGAATCCTGTAACGGAAGTCCCAACACACGTGAATAAAAAGTAGGTCCTGCAGACGCCAATGTGCCTCCACTTTGTGCTTCCCAATTAACTTGAATATTTATTGGAATATTTGAAGAAAATGATTCACTCAAAGTAGGAAAGATAAAACCATCAAAAATTTCTTTAACGCCACCAGGTGTTTCTGGAGAATATGTAGCATTGAACTGAAGGTTTTTTTTATTTTTCACCAAACTACTTTTAGGTTTAGGAGGAACGTAATGATGGCTTATCTCATCAGATCCATAACAAATAATTGGCTCGGCAGGAATTAGGCCATTTATCTTTTTATGAGAGGGTAATTTTTGATATTTCTGAATCTTCGTTTTTGATAAGGCTTTCTGTCCAATCAATTGATTTCCAAAAACCATACTCAGAACAAACAAAAGGGTAAGGTATCTTTTCATAATTTCTATTTATACGCTATACTAACGATACTAAGCAATCAAATTTACATCATTCGGCAATTTGCAGTAAGATATTATAGCATTATTACGAAAATTAAAAATGCTATGTACATTGCATTTCAAAAATTGTTCCTAGATCAATTTGGTCATAAATTATTATAAACATACGGAACCCTTAATCGTTCTTAGATTTCAAACATTCATAACTGAGATATGAAAACCAAACTTAGCGTCAATATAAATAAGGTAGCTCTTATCAGAAATAGTCGTGGAGAAGATTTGCCCAATCTACGCAAATTTGCTATAGATTGTGAAAAGTTCGGGGCAGAAGGAATCACAGTGCACCCAAGGCCCGATGAAAGACATGTGAGATATAGCGATCTTCCATTATTAAAAGAGGTAGTAACTACAGAATTTAATATCGAAGGTTATCCTTCTGAGCATTTTATGAAAAAAGTATTAGAAGTGAAACCTCATCAATGTACTCTAGTGCCTGATTCACCTGGAGTTCTGACATCAAATGAAGGATGGAAACCTCAAAACCATTCAGAATTCCTCAAAGCTATCATTGGCGAACTGAAAGAAAAGGAAATCCGAGTTTCACTTTTTCTAGATCCAATAGAAGAAGATATACATGCAGCAAAAAAAGTAGGGGCTGATAGGATAGAATTGTATACTGGGCGATACGCTCATGAATTTGAAAAAAACAAGGAGGCTGCAATATTAGATCATACCAAAGCCGCTAACATCGCAAATGAACAATCTTTAGGGCTAAATGCTGGCCATGACCTCAATTTGAAAAATCTAAAATTTTATAAAGAAAATATGCCGAACCTGAAAGAAGTATCCATAGGACATGCTTTAATTTCGGATGCTTTGTATTTCGGCATACAGAATGTCATAGGAATGTACCGTAGATTGCTATTTTAGCGCTTTAT
>Ga0055584_100006005_pt1 | contig 11913 bp, 12 predicted proteins | sample OSDHelmetaG_FD_58716 | JGI IMG/M metagenome (GOLD analysis project Ga0055584, IMG submission 58716) | Pelagic marine sediment microbial communities from the LTER site Helgoland, North Sea, for post-phytoplankton bloom and carbon turnover... | ecosystem: Environmental > Aquatic > Marine >... | reverse complement strand
TAAAAGAGTAAGGATACTTGAGAGACAAGAATCATCTATTTCTTTCTTAAAAATATTCTTTACTAATAAATCACTTTCGAGGTGATTTAAATCTAAAGATTTAATCAATTTTTGTAATATTGGTGAAACTTTTTTTGACATTATTTATTATATTATTTGATACATGAGCTATGTACAATTCATGAAATTTTTTATAATTTGGTGACCATATTCAGTTGCAATACTCTCTGGGTGGAATTGAACACCATAAAATGGAAGTGAAATATGTTGAATGCCCATAATTACTCCATCTTCAGTTTTTGCAGTTATATTTAGATTTTTAGAAATTGATTTTTTATCTATTATGAGTGAATGATATCTTGTTGCTTTAAAAGGGTTTCGAAGATTATTAAATAAACCTAAATTATTATGATGAATCAGGCTTACTTTTCCATGTACGGGTTTACCACTTTGTACTATTTTAGAATTAAAAGCTTCAGCAATTACTTGATGACCTAAACAAACACCAAGTGTCGGAATTGGACGTTTAAGTTCTGAGTTTTTTTTTATTAATTCAAGGCATATTCCGGCGTTCTTTGGACTACTTGGTCCTGGAGATATAACAAAGAATTTTGGTTTTTCTTTAATTAAGAAATCTGATTTTATTTCATCATTTCTGTAAACGATAACCTCTTCACCTATTTCTTCAAAGTAATGTACAAGATTGTAAGTAAAGCTGTCGTAATTATCTATCAGTATTATCATCTATTCAAATTTTTTTGCATATTGTGTTGCTGCTAACAATGCTAATGCTTTATTCTCAGTTTCTTTATATTCATTTTTAACGTTACTATCTGCAACAATGCCTGCACCTGCCTGAATATAAATATTTTTTTCCTTAATTAAAGCAGTTCGTAACGCAATACAAGTATCAATATTCCCATTAACAGAAATATAACCTACTGAACCCGCATACACATTTCTTCTATTTTTTTCTAATTCGTCAATTATTTCAATTGCCCTTATCTTTGGAGCTCCTGTAACAGTCCCAGCAGGAAAACCACTAAATAAAACATCCGTACTTTTTTTATTTTTAGTTAATTTACCAACTATATTAGATACGATATGCATAACATGTGAAAAAAATTCTACATACATTTTATCTGTGACTTTAACTGTTCCTGCTTGTGAAACTCTACTAATATCATTCCTTCCTAAATCTAAAAGCATCAGGTGTTCTGACAACTCTTTAGGGTCATTAATCAATTCATTTTTTAGCTTTTCATCTTGAGTTTTATTTTCACCCCTTTTTCTTGTTCCTGCAATTGGTCTAATAGTTACATCTTCACCGTCAAGTTTGATTAAAATCTCTGGACTTGAACCAACAATTGCAAAGTTTTTAAAATCCATAAAAAATAAATAAGGTGAAGGATTTAAATATCTTAATGATCTATAAATTGAAATCGGTGAAACATTAATTTTTTTTTTGAAAACACGAGATAAAACTACTTGAAATATTTCTCCTTCATTAATGTATTTTTTGGCTTTGTTGACCATTACTTTAAATTCTTCATAAGTGGTACTAGATTTCACATTTTTAAAAATATCTAAACTTTTATTTACCTCTTTTTCGACGAAATATTTCTTCTTTATAGGTTTGCAAATAGTCTTCTTGAGTTCGTAGATTGTTTTTTTTACTTTTTTAAATGCTTGTGATGCTTTATTTTCTTTATTATTAGTTACGATTTGAGAAATTATTATCTTGTCATTTACATTATCAAAAACCAAAGTTACTGATGGTCTTATAAAAATCGAATCAGGTAAATTTAATGAGTTTTTTTTATTGAGCTTCACATTCTCAAAAAACTTTATCATTTCATAACCCATATATCCAAAGATACCTGATGAAATTGAAGGTAGTTGTTCTGGTAATTTTATTTTATTATTCTTAATAAAGCTAGATAGACTTAGAAGAGGTTCTTTTTTATCAAATTTTTTTTTTCTTGAAGTTTCAAAATTAGTAATTGAACACTTATTATCTTTACACTCCCAAATAAGATCTGGTTTTATTCCAATAACTGAATACCTTCCTTTTTGACTTCCTTTTTCTACAGACTCAAATAAAAAAACATACTTCTCTTTTTGAAGTTGAATTAGAATTGAAACTGGAGTGTGAATATCAGCGGAGAATGAGTGAAATAGAATTTGAGTCTTTCCTGAAAGATAGTTTTTCTCAAATAACTTTAAATCAGGTTCTTCAATATTCATTTTAATTTAGCTGGTCAATTACATCATCATTAATCGTAATTTTATATTTTTTCCTTAATGCTTCTGAAAATTGAGCGAGTAAATCTATGGTTAAATCATCTTTTATTTTTATTTCAAATTCTTTAAGCTCTGACTTATCATTTACTAAATCATTTTTTATTTCGGCAGTCTGAGCAATGATAACTTCTGTTTGACCTCTTTGAACATAGTTAACTTCTTTGATTTTGGATTCAAATATTTTACTTATAAGTGGGATTGGTAGAACGCTACTATCTGGTAATATCCTTGAAAATGGTTGTACACCTTTTATTTCTGAATTAAGTTTTTTAGCTTGTTCGATAAATGAGATTTGTTTTGTTTCAACTTTTAGCTTAATATTTTCTGCTTTTTTCAGCGATTTCTCGGTTTTCTTGTTAAGTGTTATTTTTTCTAGAACCTTATTTTTTGATGCCTCAAAACTCAATTGTTTTGGCATAATTATTTCTGTGACTACTGTAATTGCAAGGCCTTCATCACCATCTGTATCTATTATATTGCCTTCTTCATTTAGTTTTTGATTAAAAATTGTTCTCAAGATTCTCTCGTCTTCGAACTTTTCTTTTTTACTATCTACAAACTCACCGTTTCTCTTAATCGAATTACTTTTTAATATTTTAACTTCAAGAATTTCAGATATTTCATCAAAAGTACTTCCAGATGCCAAAAGATCTTCGAGTTCGTCTTGAAGGTCATAAACGGCATCTTTACCTTTTTCAAAGAGAATTTCGTTTCTAAATTTATCTTTTACCTCTTCAAATTTAACATCTTTACGCTCTTTAATTTTTGAAATATAGATAATATGCCATCCAAACCCACTTTGAAGAGGGGGAGAAATTTCACCTTCTTTTAGATTGAATATGTTATTAACAATTTCTTCGGGGAGCTCACTTTTAGTATTCCAACCCAAATTAATATCTTCTTTACCTAATCCTAAATCTTTTTTTGCAATAGCTTCAAAATTCTTTGGGTTGATCTTATTTGCGATTTTTTTAGCTTTTTGATCGCTATCAACTAATATTTGATATAAAAACCTCTCTTCTGGTTCTATTAAAGCTTCTTTTCTTTCTTCATATAGTAACTCCACTTCATCACTAGTGACTGTAGATTTTTTTGCATATTCATTTGCATCTAATAAAAGTGTTTCTGCATTTCTAAATTCCTCTGACATAAAATCTGATTTATTAGCATTATAGAAATCTTTTAGTTCTTGATCTTCAATTTCAGCAATTTTTTCATCTTTCACGTCAAGAACAAAATAATCTACCGATCTTTCTTGAAGGTTATACTCTCCTAATTTTTTTAACATAATTGTAGGGATTGTAAGACTTGAACGAATTGTCTCAACCATTTGCTCTCTCGCAAGGTCCTGTCTCGTACCTTCAACATATGAGTCTTCTGAGTAGCCTGATTCTGAAATTAATTGTCTAAATTGAAGTTCACTAAATTGTCCTAGATCGTCTTTGAATGCATCATCCTTGAGTATCTTGTCTCTAACATTTATATCGCTTACCGATAGACCTAGTTCTAAAGCCTCGTTATTAAATAATGCTCTATTTACCAGAGAACTTAAAGCTCTATCTACATACCCAAATTCTCTGGATCTTTGAATATCTAAGGATGAGCCTAAAAGTTTTCTAATTTCCTCGGTTTGTCTAGAATACAGTGAATAAAATTCTTTGGCTGAAATATCTAATTTTCCAACAGTAGCAACAGTAGACTGTTTTTTTCCAACACCAACTAAATCTTCGGTGCCCCACATACCAAAACTTATAATAAGAATTGTTAAAAGACTACCTAAAATAATTTTAAGTATTGAGTTTTTCGAACTGTTTCTTAAAGTTGTAAGCATAATATTTTTTATTTATAAATTTTATGTCACAGAATACATTAATTGTTTCAAATTGGAAGATGAATTTTAACTTTATTCAGGCAAAGAACCTAGTAACAAATCTTAAAAATATTAAATATAATAAGGCAAAATTAATAAATGTTATTTGTCCTCAATTTTTATTACTTCCAACTTTAAATAAAATATTACCCAAAAGTGATTTTATTTTAGGAGCCCAGGATTTTCACTATGATTTAAATGGTCCGTATACCGGCGACACAAGTATTGAGTTGGTAAAATATTATAACTGTAAATATTCAATTATTGGTCATTCAGAGAGAAGAACTTTTCATAATGAGAGTAATAGCACAATTAAAAAAAAAGTCAGGTTATGTCTGGACAACTTTATTATACCAATTTTGTGTGTTGGGGAGTCTATTGAACAAAGAAAAGAAAATATTTATAAAGAATACATCTTGAAACAATTAAAAGAATGTCTTCAAAAGATTACCTGTGAAGAATTAGTTGTTGCCTATGAGCCTATTTGGTCTATTGGAACAGGAATCATTCCAACAGTTGAAGATATTGTTGAGATATCTGAGCTAATTTTTGCTTTTTTAGAAGACAAAAAAATTAATAAATTTAAGATTTTGTATGGTGGTTCTGTAAATTCATCAAATTTTAATGAAATAAATTCGATAGGTAAAATTAATGGCGCTTTAATTGGTGGGTCGAGTCTGAAAATTGATGAAATGGAGAAAATTCTCACAAGTTGTTGATTTTTTTATTTTTTTAAATATTGTAGGCTTATGTTGGCTATAGTTTTATCTATCCATGTTTTGATTTGTATTTTCCTGATTGTTTTTATATTACTACAAAAATCAGAAGGGGGAGGCTTGGGCATTGGGCAATCAAATAGTGGTGGTTTAGGTGATTTTCTATCTACAAGAAGCACATCAAATATATTAACAAAAACAACTTCATTTCTTGCCGTCTGCTTTTTTTTTACAAGTTTTTCTTTGGTCTTAATAGCTAATAAGAATTATAACAAAGAATCTATAATTGACTCAAACGATGATTCCATCATCGATAGACTCGATTTGATTCCTGAAGAGTTTGATGTTGAAAAACAAGAAGATAACATTAACGTTCCTGTTGATTAAAAAGCCAACAGTTAGTACTCGTAAAATATGACAAAGTTTATCTTTATCACGGGTGGTGTTGTATCATCACTTGGAAAAGGTATAGTCTCCTCTTCGATTGCCTCATTGCTATCACTTTCTAATTTTAAAGTTCGTGTTAGGAAACTAGATCCATATTTGAATATCGATCCAGGTACTATGAATCCATCACAACATGGAGAAGTTTTTGTAACTGATGATGGGGCTGAGACCGATATGGATCTAGGGCATTACGAGAGATTCACAGGTATTATAGCTAAAAAGAATGATAATATTACAACAGGTAAGATTTATTCAGAAGTTTTAAAAAAAGAGAGAAAAGGTGATTATCTTGGGTCAACAGTCCAAGTAATCCCTCACGTTACAGATGAAATTAAAAGTTTTATAAAAAAAGATCTTAAAAAAGAAGATTATGTAATTTGTGAAATTGGAGGAACAGTAGGTGATATAGAAAGTCTTCCATTTCTTGAGGCTATAAGACAACTGAGAAATGAACTAGGAAAGAAATCAACTTATTTCATTCATTTGACATTAGTTCCTTACTTATCTGCTGCAAATGAATTTAAAACAAAGCCAACCCAACATTCTGTTAAAGAACTATTAGGTCTAGGTATTCAGCCAGACTTATTACTATGTAGAACAGAAAAAGCTTTTGACGATGAAGCTAGAAAAAAAATATCACAATTTTGTAACTTATCATTCGACTCGGTAATAATAGTTGAAAACGCAGATATTATTTATGAAATTCCTATTAAATTGAATGCTCAAGGGATATTAAAACAACTCTATAGTCACTTTAAAATAAAAAAAAATCCCAAATTAAATCAAAAACCATGGAAATCATTTGTTAATAAATTTAATAACTTAAAAAATGAGGTTGATGTAACAATAGTTGGTAAGTACACAAATTTATCTGAGTCATACAAATCATTAAACGAAGCACTGTTTCATAGTGGTATTAAAAATAACGTTAAGGTTAATATCAGATGGTTAGATTCAAGACTCTTCGATGATTATAAAAAATCAAAGAAAATTCTTTCGAATACAAATGGAATTCTTGTTCCTGGAGGATTTGGTGAAGATGGGAGTTTAGGTAAAGAAAATGCGATAAAGGTTGCTAGAAAGATGAAAATCCCTTTTTTGGGTATCTGTTTTGGTATGCAACTTTGTATTCTTGAGTCAGTAAAGTCCTTAAAAGGTTATGAAAAAGCTTCATCCACTGAATTTGGGAATACGACCCTTCCAATTATTTCAATGCTTCACGAATGGACAAAGGATAAAAAAGTCTTAAAACATGATAGACAAAACCTTGGAGGGAGTATGAGACTTGGAGCATATGTGTCAAAATTAAAAAAAGAATCAAGAATCTTTCAAATTTATCAAAAAAATGAAATCAAAGAAAGACATAGGCACAGATATGAAGTAAATTATAATTTTATTGATATTATTGTAAAAAGTGGAATTTCAGTGACAGGTTTTTCTCCAGATGGTAAGTTAGTTGAAATAGTTGAAAGAATTGATCACCCATGGTTTTTAGGTGTGCAGTTTCATCCAGAATTAAAATCCACACCATTTAATCCGCATCCAATTTTTAACTCTTTTATTGATGCTTTAATAAAGTTTAAGAATGAAAAAAATTAAAATTACCAATGACTTATTCTTTTCTAATGACTCAGATATAAAATTTATTTTAGGACCGTGTCAGATAGAAAGTCAATCTCATGCATTTGATATTTGTGACGAAATAACAAAACTTTCTAAAAAACTGAACTTCAAATTTATTTATAAAAGTTCTTTTGATAAAGCAAACAGAAGTAGTCATAAAAGTAAAAGAGGTGTTGGTATAAAAAGGGGTCTTGAAATTTTATCAAAAGTGAAAGAAAAATATAAATGTCCCGTAATTTCAGATATACATGAAAAAGGTCAAATTAAAGAAGCTAAAAAAATTCTTGATATCATTCAAATTCCTGCCTTTCTATGCAGACAAACCGACCTTTTAGTTGAGGCAGGTAGATCAGGGGTGCCAATAAATGTAAAAAAGGGACAGTTTCTCGCTCCATGGGATATGAAAAATGTAATTAAAAAGGTTCATTCTTCTGGAAATAATAAAATTCTTGTTACTGAAAGAGGCACAAGTTTTGGTTATAATAACTTAGTGTCTGATATGCGTTCGATAAAAATAATTAAAGGCTTTGGATATCCAGTTATATTTGATGCAACTCATTCTGTTCAACTCCCTGGAGGAATGGGAGATAAGTCTGATGGTCAATCTGAATTTGTAGATACGCTAGCCACTGCTTCAACAACAGTGGGAATAAGTGGTATTTTCATGGAAACTCATGAAAATCCAAAGAAAGCCCCATCAGATGGACCTAATATGGTTGCTCTTAAAGATTTGGGAAATTTAATTCATAAAATAATACTTTATGATAATTTAACTAAAAGTAAGGTTTTAAAAAATGTCAGAAATTTCTAGTATTTTTGCAAGGGAAGTAATTGATAGTAGAGGTGTTCCTACTGTTGAAGTTCAGATTAAACTCTCAACAATGGAATCTGCCGTTGCGTCAGTGCCATCTGGAGCATCAACAGGTTCTTTTGAAGCATTTGAGCTTAGAGATAATGATAGTAAAAAGTTTTTTTCTAAGGGTGTTCAGAAAGCAGTAAATAATGTTAATACTGAAATAAGGGAAACCATTTTAGGTTTTGATCCAACTAATCAAAAAGAAATTGATAACACACTGATTGAGCTAGATGGAACTAAAAATAAATCCAGATTAGGGGCAAACGCAATTCTAGCCACATCTCTGGCATGTGCTAGAGTATCAGCAAGATATCAAAGATTACCATTATACAAATATATAGGTGGTATACAAAATTACTTACCAACTCCTATGATGAATATTGTAAATGGCGGATGTCATGCAAACAACCGATTAGATTTTCAAGAATTTATGATTATACCGCTTGGTTTTAAAACTTTTAAAGATTCGCTTAGATGTGGATGTGAAGTGTTTCATGAACTTAAAGGTATTTTATCTAGTAAAAGCTTTTCAACTTCAGTTGGTGACGAAGGTGGCTTTGCACCAGATATAAAATCAAACAATGAATGTTTAGATTTAATTTTGAAAGCTATAAATAAGGCAGGGTATAAAGAGGGAAAAGATGTATATATTGGGTTGGATGTTGCATCATCAGAATTTTATCACAAAAAAAAGTATAAACTTGAAGGTGAGAATTTAGAATTATCTGCAGAAAGTCTTATAAAATATTATGAAAATTTAATAAATAATTATCCAATAATTTCTATTGAAGACGCTTTAGATGAAAGTGATTGGAATGGATGGACAGATTTAACAGATGCTATTGGCGAAAAATGTCAATTAGTTGGTGATGATTTATTTGTGACTTCTGATAAAAGACTTCAAATTGGCATAGATAAAAAAGCAGGAAATTCCATTCTTATTAAACTAAATCAAATTGGAACATTGTCCGAAACAATGGACACAATTAATTTAGCAAAAAAAAATAATTATAATACTATTATATCTCATAGGTCTGGAGAAACCGAAGATACATTTATTGCAGATTTATCTGTTGGAGTTTCTTCAGGTCAAATTAAAACTGGATCTTTATCAAGATCAGAAAGAATTTCAAAATATAACCAACTATTAAGAATTGAAGATTCAAATGAATACATTCCATTTTCAGGAGATATTCCATTTTCAAAATATATAGATGTTTAAAAAAAAAAGATTTCTACTTCCAATTTATTTAATTATTATGTGTTATTTATTTATAGAAATAATATTCAGCGAAAAAAGTATTTTTAAATTTGTTAATAATTCTGATTTAATAAATAAAAGATCAAATGATTTAAATCAAAAAAAACTAATTGAAGAGGAGTTAAGTGAGTTTCTTGAAAAATTTAAAAAAAACAAAAACTCTAGAAAATTAGTTGTAAAGGAAAAGTTATTTTATAAAGAAGCAGACGAGAAAGTAATGCGGTATAAGATTATTGACTGAGAATTTTAATACTTTCATAAATTAACGTGTCTACTGTACTGTTAATAATACCAACTCTACCTTTATTTATAAATTTTTTTTTTATGATTCTAGTTTTAATTCCGTGGCCAACTCCAATATAAACAGTTCCAACATCAATATTATCATTTGATAAACTTTGACTTGCATATCCGGTACAAGATAACCTCAATCTTTTTTTTGAGTCAGTGAAATTTTGTATTTTGTCGAGCATAACTTTTGCTGTTTCATCACTAACTACTCCATATTTTTTAATTGTCTTATCTGCATTTAAAAACTTACGTTTTGAATCATTACTGTAACAAACAATTGAAAAATCAAAAATGTCTGAGGCACCCTTATTTTTAATGAATGAATAAGCGACTTTCCCTCCGGTAAGAGATTCAGCAATACAAACTTTCATTTTTTTTTTTTTAAGAATTTTTATTAATTTTTCTAGTTCATTGAAATGTTTCATAATAAACCAAAAAAAATATTGCTATTATTGACCCTGCTACCAAGTCATCAAGTAAAACACCATAAGAATTTTTTATGTTATCAAAATAATTTACAGGAAAAGGTTTGAAAATATCTAAAACTCTGAACCCCAGAAATGCTAAAATATAATCAAAAATCAGTTGATTACAAAATACTAAAGCACATGCTTGACCAATAAATTCATCGATAACAATAAATTTTGGATCTTTATTTTCTTCATATTCAATTATCTTTGAAATCAATATTACTGATAGAATAAAAATAATTAATATTAGTGCTAAAAAATAGATTGTCTTAAAATTTTCTTTGAAAAACCAAACAGGAAACAGAATTACAAATGATGCAATTGTTCCTGGAAATATAGGCGAGTATCCAATTCCACAGCCTGAACAAATGAATGTATAAACTTTACTACTCATTTTTTGAAACTGTTATAATTGCATGGCATGCAATACCTTCTTCCCTTCCTAAGAAACCAAGTCTTTCTGTTGTTGTAGCCTTCACATTTATATCTTGAGTGTTTACATTAAGTAATATTGATATTTTTTCTTTAAATTGAGTTTTATATTTTGTAATTTTTGGTTTTTCACAGATTAAAGTTAAATCTATATTATTTATCTTATAATCATTTTCTTCCATTAATTTTTTAGAATGTAAAAGAAAAATTTTTGAACTTTTATTTTTCCATTTTAAATTAGAAGGTGGGAAATGCTCTCCTATATCACCTTTACCAATAGCTCCAAGTATCGCGTCTGTCAACGCATGCAATCCTACATCTGCATCAGAATGACCTTTAAGTTTTTTATTGAAGGGTACTTTTATACCAAAAAGTTTAATTGAATTACCTTCTTCAAACTCATGAACATCAAACCCACTTCCAACTTTAACAATTTGGTTATATTTTTTACCTTCAATCATAGTAGCTATTTCTAAGTCATCTTTGGTTGTAATCTTAAAGTTAATAAAATCACCTTCTATTTGATCAATTTTTATACCATCTTTTGATAAAATTATAGAATCATCAGTAAAATTTTTATTTTTAAGTTTTAAGTGTGCATTCAAAATTTTATTAAATTTAAATGCTTGTGGTGTTTGAATTATTTTAACATCATCTCTTTTGATATCCTCATATATATTATTTTGAACCTTTCTTAATGAGTCATTAATATTAATCATAGGGATAACACAATCATTTTTTTGTATTCTATTTACAATATTTTTAATCATAGAAAGCCTAATCAAAGGTCTTGCAGCATCATGAATTAAAACATTTTTTGTCTTGTATTTTTTACCTTCGATCAATCCATTTAATACTGATTTTTGGCGTGTTGTACCACCAACTACAATTTGAACAGTTCTTTTTTTTAGCACTTCTTTTGTTAAATCTATAAATTCCAAACTGGTTACAACTATAATTTTTTTAAATAAATTTGATTTTATAAATTTGTCTACGGATATTTCTAAAATATATTTATTATCTATTTTATAGAATTGCTTTGGAAGCTTTTTATCAAACCTTTTGCCCAAACCTCCACTTAGAATTATTGCCAAATTATTTTGCGACATATCACTTTGTAGTATAAAAAGAGTAATGCATTATTTATTTTTAGAAATCATTACCTTTATATCTTTTTTATTATTTACACTAATTTCCTTTCATCATATAGAAAAAAAAGTAAATTTAAAAAAAATGGCTTATTTTTGTAGTTTTTTTCTCTTAGGAATAATAAACTTTTACCAATATTCTATTTATTATAGTTCACAAAGTAATTATTTGTCAGAGATAATTACTTTATTGATAATCATCATAATCTTAATATTCTTTTTATTTTCAATTTTTTCCTTTCAATTTTTAAGAGTAAGAGTAATTTTCATACCATTTTTTTTGGTATTATTGATATTTAGAATCGTCAGCCAAAACCTTCAGGTTGAAGACTCTTCAAATTCACTGCAATTTAACGATGATATATTAATTATTCATATTATAAGTTCCTTAATATCTTATTCTTTTCTTACAATTAGTGCTGTAACTGCGTTCTGTATATTTATACAAACCTATTATTTAAAAAAAATTAGTATTAAGAATAGATTTATCTCAGC
>Ga0055584_100006004_pt1 | contig 11914 bp, 9 predicted proteins | sample OSDHelmetaG_FD_58716 | JGI IMG/M metagenome (GOLD analysis project Ga0055584, IMG submission 58716) | Pelagic marine sediment microbial communities from the LTER site Helgoland, North Sea, for post-phytoplankton bloom and carbon turnover... | ecosystem: Environmental > Aquatic > Marine >... | reverse complement strand
AGCGCCGTTTGTTCGGCGAGTTCCGTGGCCCATTGTACCAACGGATCGTAGCTGTGCACCTGGCCCATTTTTCGTATGCGCTCGGCAAAGTCTTCGATCTCGTTGATCGTCAGCGTGGAGACTAATTGCTCCCAGGTCTCGTGCTGCTCTGCCAAGTCTTCGACGAGCTGTGGCAGGTCGCGTAGGGTTTCGACAGCGGGGATGCGATCTGCTCCGGCCTCGATTTTTCCTTGTTTTGCGTTCTCTTGGGGTTCGTTTTCTTCTGTGTATATGGGAAGAAATTCGGCCAATTTTCTCAACAAACCTTCTTGGCTGATCGGTTTTTTTAGGAAGTCGTCACAGACCTTGCCGAGCTCTTCTTCCGTTTCGCGCATGGCGGAGGCGGTCAAGGCGATAATGGGTATCGTATAGAGCTGCTCGTCTGCTTTGAGCTGGCAAGTGGCGCTGTAGCCGTCGAGTACGGGCATTTTGATATCCATGAGCACGACATCTGGGCGGTGTGCGCGGCAGGCGTCGATGGCGTCTTGGCCATTTTCGGCTTCGATCAGGACCAGCGAGTCGTGGCGGGCGAGAAAGGCGCGGACCAGTTCGCGGTCGGCGCGGACATCGTCGGCTACGAGAACTTTAGCGGCGGCAAAATGCAGGGCTGCAGTAGTGAGGTCTTCGCTTTTGTTGTAGCTGTCGGATTCGGCTATAGCCACGTCGTGCAGGTGGATGCGGAAGGTGCTGCCCCGGCCTTCTTCGCTGTCGACGGAAATGGAGCCGTTCATCATTTCGACCAAGCGCCGAGTAATCGCTAGGCCCAACCCCGTACCGCCAAATTCGTTGATGCTCTGCCCCGAGCGTTGCTCAAATGCGCCAAAGACCTTGTCTTGTTCCGCAAGCGGAATGCCGATGCCGGAATCTTCTACTGCGAGATGGAGATCCATGCGTGAGCTGTCGTGCGCGTCGGTTCGCGCTTTGGCGATCATCCGCACGCGGCCGCTCGTCGTAAACTTGATGGCGTTGCCGATTAGGTTGATGAGGATTTGGCGCACGCGCGTCTCGTCGAGTAGCAAAACTTGTGGCAGTGCTTCATCTATCTCAAGGGATAGTTCCAGCGCTTTTTCTTGCGCCTTGTGGGAAAATATAGCAACCATATCGCCGCAGACGGCGCGCAGGTCGGTTGCGGTATAGTGCAGCTCTAGCTTGCCCGCTTCGACTTTGCTCAAATCGAGAATGTCGTTAATAAGCGTTAACAGCGATTTTCCGGAGGCCTGGATGGAATTCAGATAGTGTTTTTGCTGTGTATCGGAGACGGCTTCGTTAAGAATTTCAGAAAAGCCGAGGATTGCATTCATCGGCGTGCGGATCTCGTGGCTCATATTGGCCAAGAAGGCGCTTTTTGAACGGTTTGCCTCCTCGGCTAAGTACGCGGCTTCTTCGGCTTGCTCTTTAGCCAGTTGAAGCTCCTGGGCTTGTCGGGCCAACTGTTGTTCGGCTTCCTTGCGTTCGCTGATATCGCGCACGGCGGCTGAGACGAGTGTGCCCGTGGGCGAACGCAGCGGGCTCAGGCTGATCTCTACCGGAAATTCGCTGCCGTCGCGGTGGCGGGCGAAGAGGTCGATATTGGTCCCCATCTGGCGCGGATGCGGATTTTGGCTATAGCTAGTGCGATGAGCGACATGGGCCGCGTGAGTGCTGGCGGGGAGCAACGTTTCGAGGGGTTGACCGATGAGCTCTTCGCGCGTGTAGCCGAAGAGTTGCTCGGTCATGGCGTTGACGAGTGTGACGGTCCCATTTTCATCCACGATGACCATGCCGTCGGGCGCCGACTCTAACAAGGCGCGGAAATGTTCTCCCTCTTCAATGCGGTCCGTGATATCGCACGCCATGCCCTCGATAAGGGTGACTTGGCCGTCTTCGCCGAATATGGGGCGCTCAAATACTTCTAGGCGGCGGATACCGCCGTCTTTGTGCAAGACTTCCAGTTCGTAGGTGGGCTGCTGTTGGCCGGCAATGGATTGCTCGGAGTGTTGCTCCGCCTCGGCGTTGATCGGACTATCGACCATAAAGGTGCTATAGTGTTGAGAGAATTCCTGTGGAGTATAACCCAGTATGGATTTAACCGAAGGGCTGATAAAATTGAATACGCCGCCGGCATCGTGTGCGTAGTAGAAGTATTTGTCGCCTAGACCGTCGATGAGCTGGCCAAAGCGGCGCTGGCGTTCGTCCTGTAGCTCCCGTTGACGCAGGTCTAATTTGTTGACCATATCGCGCAGGCTCGCCGCGAGCGTGCCGATCTCATCGCTGCTGGTTATGGCTATGGGCGTGTCGAGATGTCCTTCGGCTATGGCCTGAGCGGCGGTGTCGAGCTGAGTTATAGGCGCACTAATGCGGCGCGCTACAAAAAAGACCGCCGCGAGGAGGAAAATGAGGGATAGCCCGAGAAAGCGCAGTTCGTTGGTGGCCTGTTGCTTGGCAAAGGCGAGAGCCTGGTCTTCGCCAATTTCGGCCAAGAGCACCCAGCCCGTTGAGGCGATGGGAGAGAAGAAAACCCACTGCGTGTCGTTCAGACCGCCCCACCCAGCTATCTGCATCATGCCAGGGCGGCTGGAGAGGGCGGCGGCACTGAGTTCGTCCAGGTCGCTGCGGCCGCTCTCTTGTGCGAGGTCGCGCAGGCTCTTATGCATGATCAGCGTGGAGTCGGCGTGGTAGACGAACTGGCCCTCGCCGGTGAGGATGGTGACGCGAATATCATCGGGGGCATCGAGTGTTACGAGCTCGCGCAGTGGGGCGAGGGGGATGTCGACTGTGGTTATGCCGCGGAATAGCTCGGCCTTGTAGAAGGGCACCGAATACGTGCACATGAGTATATTGCCAGCGCCTTCGTCAAAATAAGGGGCGGTCCATAACGCGCGGCGCTGCTGGCGTGGTTCGGTCCACCATTGCCACTGTGAATCGGCGTAATCGTAGGCGTCGCGGCCAATCTCTATTTGTTTTATGCGGTTGGCGTCGCGATAGACATAGGGGCCAAAAAGGCGTAGGTCGGACTGGAACGCGAAGGGCTCGAAGGCCATGGCCGCACCGTAAACCAGCGAATTTTGTTCTACGTTGGCGCGCAGGTGCGCATAGACCTGCTGCTCCGTTTGCTCGGGGTGGATCTGTGCGAAAGAAGCGGTGAGATGGGCAATTTGTGCTACTTCGCGAAACTGTGCATCTAGCTGGCGCGCGTAGCTGCGCGCCAGTTCGGCCATGCGTTGTTGCGCATCGCGGCTCATGCGCTCCTGCACCTGCGCTATATTAAATGCTACGGCCCCCGCAAAGGCCAGTATTACGGGGAGGCCGATATAGAGCAGTAGTTTACTGCGGATAGAATAGAGCATAGTTGCGGATTCAAACGCCCGTTGCGTTGCGTAAAAGATCGCTGATGGTTTGCAGTAGGTCTTCGCGACTGTGGCGTCCTTTACGCAAAACCTGCTCTACATAGCGATTGAGGTAAATGCTTTCTTCTTCGTTGAGATCTTGTGCCGTGACGACGATGATGGGGATATTGCGCCATTGGGGGCGCGTGTAGAGAATGTCGATAAATTCAAACCCATTCATTTCCGGCATGACGAGATCGAGAAGGATCAACTGGGGCCGACGATGGTCTAGGGCGACTAATGCCTCGGCGCCGTTTCCGGCCTCCATGACTTCCCAGCCTTCGCTCTGCAGCACGGCACTGGTAATTTGGCGCGTGCCCGGATCGTCTTCGACTACGAGCACGGGACCGGCTTGTTTTTCTAAGCGGAGTCGCCGCAGCGTGTCGATGAGTTTGATGCGAGAGATGGGTTTGGTCAGATATTCGCTGGCACCCAGTACATAGCCTTTGCTCTGGTCTTCGAGCATGGAGAGCATCAGTACGGGAATCTCGCTAAGGGTGGCATCGGATTTGAGACGAGAGAGTACTGTCCAGCCATCGATATCCGGCATGAGTACATCGAGGACGATGACTTGGGGCCGCTGACTGCGCGCCAAGGCCAGGCCTTGTTCTCCGCCCTCGGCTAACAAGACATCAAATCCCGCTCGGCGTATGGTAGCTTCGAGTACTAGGCGCGTGGTGGGGCTGTCGTCTATAATCAGTATGCGCGTTCTCTCCACCATGGTAGTCCGTCTCTTCCCCTAATATATAGAGCGCGTGCGTGGACAAGCTACAAATTAGGGTCTTTGGCGTAGTGCGGCAACGATTAAACCGCCGATCTCATTATTGCCGGTGGGAAAGATTCTATCTCTAGCTTAGATTGTATTTTATGAGATTCTGGAAAGGAATGTATGGTCGATAGACTCTATCGCGGCTGCTCGCTGCGAGCCGTGCTCGTCGGTTTATTACTGGCCACCTTTATGGGGTTGGCGATACCTTGGGGAGATATGGTAATCAAGGGGTCGCAAATGGGGGTATGGAACACCAACCCCGGCGCGATATTCCTCTTCTTTGTTCTGGTTGCCATGCTCAACGGGCTGGTGGGGATGGTACACAGGCGCTTGGCTTTGGACGCCGGCGAACTGGCCGTGATCTATATTATGTTGCTGGTGGCTAATACGCTGCCTGCGCGCGGTTTTGCTGCCTACGTACCAGCTGTGGCCACAGGCGCTTTTTATTATGCGACACCAGAAAATAGTTGGAAAGAACAGGTGCTGCCTTACTTGCCCGAATGGGCCATGGTGCACGATGAGGCCGCAGTGCGCCAGTACTACGAAGGATCTGAGGCGGGGCAAAGCGTGCCATGGGAGCTTTGGTTAGGGCCCCTGGCCTATTGGCTAGTGTTCGGTCTCGCGCTCTACTTGGTGATGGTCTCAGCATCGGTCATACTGCGCCGGCAGTGGGTCGAGCGCGAGCGCTTGGTCTACCCGATGATGCACTTGCCCCAGCACATGCTGCGCGAAGATGAGCGCGGGCACAAGACCTTCTTTCGCTCGTGGGCGATGTGGCTGGGTTTTCTCCTGCCTTGCATGGTTGTAAGCGTCAACGCGTTGCACAATTATTTTGAATTTTTTCCCAGTATCGCTACGAATTTTGGTGCGGTTTCGCTCTTTCGCAACTCTATTAGTATCGGGTTTGGTCTCAGTTTTACCATGCTGGGTTTCTCCTACCTAATTAATCGCAATATTGCCGCCGGTCTCATCTTTTTCTTTCTGCTCAACGTCGTCGAACAGGGCTATTTTCGCATGGTGGGCATCAAGATCGATGCGGGCCCCGTAGGGGCATTCGGTCACTATGCGCAGCCGATTATTATCTACCAGGCGATGGGGGCGATGTTCGTACTGGTTTTGACCGGCCTGTGGAATGGACGCGCGCATTTGGCCGATGTGGGGCGGAAGGCCTTTTTCGGCGACGATAACGTCGACGATAGTGACGAGATGATGTCGTACCGAGCGGCCGTTATTTCTTTGCTTTTGGGCACGGGGGGCATGGCCGCCTGGCTGTGGGGCGCGGGATTGCCGCTGTGGATTGTGCCGATCTTACTCTTTAGCTGCTTTGCGATTTTTCTGACGATCACTCGCGTAGTGGCCGAGGGCGGTGTCGCGGTGATGTTTCCGCCGATTACGGGTCCCGATTTTACCACGGCCGCTGTCGGCACTACGGCCTTGGGTTCATCGGGGGGGGCGGCGCTGGCAACGACCTATGTATGGGGCACGGATGTGTTGGTGCTGCTGATGGCGGCGTGTAGCAATGGGCTCAGGCTCGCGGACGAATTCGTACCGCGCAAGCGGCGGCTGTTCTGGGCGATTATGGCCACGATTGTAGTGTCTATCTGTTCGGCGCTGTGGATTCGTTTGGAGATAGCTTATGCGCATGGGGCAATCAATTTAAACCAGTTCTATGCCGATAATGCGGCGCAGTACCCCTATCGTTTTATGGCCATTGTAGCGGCGTATCCGCAGGGACCACATTGGGATGGTCTGCTACAGGTGGGGCTCGGGGCGGCGATTATGGCGGGATTGGAATTTCTTCACTACCGTTTTTTATGGTGGCCGTTTCACCCGCTGGGTTTTCCCATTAGCGCGGCTTTTGGCGGTATGTGGTTTAGCGTGTTGATCGCATATTTGCTTAAGGGAGCCGTCCTGAAATACGGGGGGCCGCAGCTGTATCGGCGCACTGTGCCGTTCTTTCTCGGCCTGGTTTTGGGGGAGATTGTTACGGCGGGCTGGTGGCTGGTGGTGGATTATTTTACGGGGATGAATGGCAATGTGTTGGGGTCTTTTTTAGGGTGATCGGACTAGGAATCGAACGAACACTCCGTTTAGCAACGAATCGAAACTCGGCCCGTTGGGCCTCAGACAACGATCCGTTGCTAAACGGAATGCCCGCTCGATTCTATAGATATTGGAGAGAAAGTTAAGTAAGGAAATAGATATGAAATATAGAGCGTTGGGCAAGACGGGGTTGCGGGTTTCGGAGGTGGTATTTGGTGGGGGAGCAGTAGGTGGGCTGTTGATTCGGGCGGAGGAGGATGTAAAGCGGCGGGCTATTGAGCGGGCGTTGGAGGCGGGGATTAATTGGATCGATACGGCGCCGATGTATGGGCTGGGGGAATCGGAAAAGGCGATAGGTTGGCTGCTAAGAGAAATCGAGGAGGAGCGGCGACCGCACGTGGCGACGAAGGCGATGATCGACGTGGAGGCGGGGGACTTGAGTGGACAGGTTGAGCGGATATTGAGCGAGAGTTTAGAGCGGTTGCAGATGTCTTCAGTCGACCTTTTGCAGATTCACAACCGCGTGGTGGCCAAAGGGGGAGAGGGCAATGCGCTGGGGGTGGCCGATATGTTGGGGGATGTGCGCAAGGGGCTGGAGCGCGTGCGCGATGGGGGTATGGTGCGGCACGTGGGGTTTACGGCCAATGGTGAGAAACAGGCCTTACACGAGGTGATTGGGGCGGGGTTTTACGAGTCAGTACAGGCCTATTATAACATGATAAATCCCAGTGCTGGGCGCGATCTGCCGGCACAGTGGTCGGGGCACGATTTCGGCAATTTAATTGGCCTGTGTGAGGAACGAGGAGTCGGCGTGCTGGTGATCCGCGTGCTGGCGGCCGGCGTGCTGGCTACAGATGTGCGCCACGGCCGCGAGGGGGAGATCATTCCGGGGGCCGATGTCGAATCGAACGCGCGCAAGGCAGCGCGTCTCCTGGCGGCGATTGGCGAAGGGCAGGGCACGCGTGCGCAGATGGCCGTGCGGTATGCCCTTAGCAATGCGGGGGTGTCTGGTGTGGTTGTGGGCATGGCTGAGTTGGAGCATTTAGAGCAGGCGCTAGGGGCGGTGGATATGGGGCCACTGTCGGATGATGTGCTCGTGCGCTTGCATGAAATTGTAGACGGCGATTTTACCGAGTAGCATATCGATATAGGGGGATACCGTGAAGATAGCTGTATTGGGAGCAGGTGCGCATTCACGCGGCAATCACGGACCGGCATTGCAGCATTGTAAGGTGGAGCGCGGTGACGAGTTGGAACTGGTCGCCGTCTGCGATCTCGAACGAGCAAGGGCAGAAGCCTATGCTGCAGAATTCGGTTTTGCGCGCGTTTATACCGAATTAGAGGAGATGGTTGCGCGCGAGAGCCCCGATGGCATCGTCGCGTTAACGCCGATCGAATATACCGAGGAGATAGCGGGTCGTATCATGCGGTTGGGCGTGCCGTTGGTCGTGGAAAAGCCGCCGGGGAGCAGCCTAGTGCAGGCGCGGCGTTTAGCTGTTTTGGCCGCCGAGTTAAAGGCGCCGCATATGGTGTCTTTTAATCGGCGCTTTGGCCCGGCATTTATGCGGGCGCAGACGTGGTTAAAGGAGCATGCCGAACGGCCACCAGTTATGGTTGCTTCGCGCATGTTGCGCCATGCGCGCCACGACGAGGAATTCGCGCCGGGCACGGGCATTCACTCCATAGATAATGTGCTGGCTTTTATGGGACGGCCGTTGGAATGTGTGACGCAGACCTATGCCATGGGAGAACGGCAAACGCCTTTTTTTGACGCGCGCCTGCGTTTTGCGCATGCGGCGGCGACCTTTGCGATTGCGCCCGTTAGCGGCGCGGTTACGGAGAGCATAGAAATAGTTGGCGATGGTTACCGAATTTTTATCGATGTAGCTCAGTGTAGTATTTCTATCGCTGATGGGGGCAAAAAGGTGCTCGATTGGCGCGCGTCGGAGGAGATGCCTGAATGGGAAAGAAACGGCACCTTGGATGAGACGCGTTCTTTTTTGCGCTATGTCGAAAATGGGGGCTGGTGGCCGACCTTGGGCGATGGCTGTTTGGCGATGGAAGTAGCCGAGGCGGTGCAGGAGGGACGCAGGGCGGAATGGAGCGTTCTTTGAGTAGATGCTCAGTCGATTGTCAACGAGACCTGTTTGTTGAGCGATTCGTTTTGCGAGCGCGCGTCTGCCGTAGAGTAGTGGAAGATAATAGCCTTGCGCCAGGTGTCGGTCTGATTTTCGCCGCTGTGGTGTAGAGTGCAACCGTGGTGAAAAATGACGGATCCCGCCGGCACGGGGCAGGGCGTGGGCGCGGGTAAGTCGATTGTGCCGGTGTCGGGTATGTGGTGGACGGGGCGTTCGGGGTCCTGTCCGACGGGGAAGATCCCGTGCCGGTGCGATCCGGCCACGTAGCACATACAGCCATTTTCCAGTGTGGCATCGTCCAAGGCGATCCAGGCCGTGACTAGGTCGTCGATGGGCTCGACGCGGAAATAGCTCTGGTCCTGATGCAGGGGTTTGGACTGGCCGCCCGGCGGCTTGAAAAGCGCTTGGTCGCGGAACACTTTGACGCGCGGACCGAGTAGGCCCCGCGCACAGGCGAGTAGGTCTGCTTGTTTTGCCACGTTTTGAAAAAAGGGCATAAAGCGCACGAGAAAGGCGGCGCCGCGTATGGCGTCGTTTTTGGCAGCATCGCCGTTGCGGTCGGCCGCCGTATTGCCCTCGCGGCCAATAGTCACGCCTGTGGGCAAATGCTCGGGATCGGCGATTAGAGCGTCGACCTGGGCGCGGATGGCCTGCAGTTCGGAATCGTCAAAGACGCCTTCGACCGTTAAGTAGCCGTTCTCTTGGTAGAATTCCTTCATTTCCTGTGTAAACATTATGTCCTCTTTTCTTGCTATACACCTATAGGATCTTGTGCAAAATAGCTGGGTGCCCATAGGGCCTTGTGCATACTAGTTATTGAATCTCGGCCCGTTGGGCATCAGACAATAATAACTAGTATGCACAAAACCCTATGAATGTCTAAGACTATCGAAAGTTGCGATAGGAATGGGTAAAGTTTGCTGGGGAGGTTGTCAACTGAATAGAAAACCCCACTGCTCGACAAGAGTTGAAGAGCAGCGGGGGAGTATTGATTTAGGTGGTGTATTTTTTATAGGTGTCGCGTGATGCCGAAGGCTATATGCCAGTTTTTTGGGCTGGCCGAGGTGGGGGCACCGACGAGGAATTGCGCCGGGTTCAGGCGCGTGTTGTTGGTTGCAAAAATGTAAAAGGCATGGCCCCCGGTCTCGATTGAGGTGCCAAAGGAAAGCGAGTCGTAGGAGTGACCGCTTTCGCCTGGCAAGAGGATGCCCTGGTAGCCAGAGAGTGCCGGGTTATATTCGAGCCAAAGTCCCCATAGATCGTTAAAATAGTACTGGTAATAGTTGCCCAGCGTGAACGTATATTGTTTGTCGACGCTAAAAATGGCGCTGTTGTAGAGATAGGATGGCACGATGCCGACGCCGAGTTTACCGTCGAAAAGCAGAGTGTTATAGACGAGCTGAGCGTAGTATTGAAAATTGGCTCCGTCGGTTTTTCCGCGGTCAATGATCGTGGGGATATCGGTATTCCAGGCCAAACCAAAGCGCATAGCTACGGCGCTGGGCAGGGTGGAATGCTCCGCGTCCCAGAGGCGGTACTTGATCTGTAGGTCGAGATTGTCGAGCAGGTTGCTGCGCCCCAGCGTCAGGCTCAGATTGTCGCTGACGCCGTAACCGACGGCTGTGCGCATGCTCGCCGGGCCGTCGAAACCAAAATTGGCGTCGTAGCCCTCGTCGATGGTCGGGTGAAAACGATGCGAGATCTCGTAGTGCCAGTCGCCTTTGTAGAGCATAGTCGTCGTCGGGAAATTCGGCGTCATCGTGGCGCGAAAAAGTTCTACGGGCTCTTCCGTTGTCGATTCCGTGCTCTGCCAGGAAGGCTGAGCTAGGGCGAGCGTCGGCAGGAGGAGAGCGGTCGTTAGGATGTTTTTCATCACTTGGAGTCCTTCTCCTTTTCGATGTGCTTCATGGTAAAATGCACGGCGACGGCGACTTCTTCGCTGACTTTGACGAAGGCTGCCAGGCTCGGTGCCTCTATGTTATAATCTTCTAAACGCATGGTGAAATTGGCATCGATGATGGAGTGTCCTCGCGCGACTTTTATTTTGACTGGCACATCAATTTTGCGCTCGACGCCGTGTAGTGAAAAGGTGCCTCTGGCGATTGCATTGTGTAGGTCGGCGGCCGTGGAGTCGGGGGCGTGTTGGACTATTTCCCCCTTAAAGCTGGCTTTGGGCCATTTCTTGGTGCCAATAACATCGCGCATATCGCTGTTGCGTTTGCCTATGCCGGTGTCGAACGAAGCCATCTCCACTTCAATAATAAATTGAGCCTTCTTCTCAAAGAGTTTCTCGCCCTCCCAATAGATATAGCCATCGACTTTCTCGGTTGTACCGTCAAAGGTTAGGCTTATGACCTCGGAGGTGAACGTGACTAGATTGTCTTTGGCCTTTTTGTCGACGTGCCATTCGCCGGCTTGGATGCTAGTAGCTAACAAGCAAAGGGCTAGGGCGGGGATCCATCGTTTCATGGTCTTAGCTCCGTTTTAATCGTTGGGGGCGCCGCGTTCAATCCACTCGCGGACGGCAGCGATGAGTTCGTCGCTGAGTGGGGGGCTGCTCTTGGGCATGCGACTGCCAAATATTCCATCGGCGTTGACCAGTTTTAGATACAGATAGCTATTGTCGGGGTCTCCGGGATTTATTAAAGGCTGATCGGGGCTGCTACTCAGACCATTGACGATATTGCCGTAAGCCTGGCCTGCTGAGAGGTTGGGGTATTCACTGTCTGTGTGGCAGCCACTTAAGGCACAGGACCGATCTAGGATATTCTCCTGGACAAAACTAAACGTCGCTTCGCCGGTGGGAGAGTTATTAGGCGCGTCGACGCTGGGAGGATCAAAAACCATCTGGGCTGATTTATCGGTACTGCAGGCGATTAGCGCAATGCTCAACGCCAGTCCCAAGAACTGTAATTTCATCGGATTACCCTTGGCTATCAGTGGCTAAAAAGATTCACTAAGTTGGCATATACTGCTCAGATGCGCAAACGCGTATTAGGGTGAGGAAAAATTGTCGGTTGTGGAGCATACTTGTCTATCGAGCGGAAATTTGATGGAACTTTAGGATAGGGTGCGGCGTTTATGACAATGACTTAATACTATATGATATTTCAGCGGGAGCTGGATAACGACTCTATGGCCGTGAGAGGATGGTCATTATGGAACCAATTCAGAGCGAAACCAAGGTCCTAATATTTGATGAAGAATACCGGATTGCCAGCCATCTCAATGCGGATATGACGCGGCAAGTGGCCGAGTGTGTAGATACTAAGATGCGCGAAATCGAGGCGCGTGCGAGCCATTTGAGCAAGAGTCGCGTCGCTGTACTCGCGGCGATGGAAATGGCCGCTGATCTGCTGCAAATCCGCCAAGAGAGGGAAGATATGCTGCAGCAGACCCACGACCAAATCAAAAAACTTAGCGAATTGGTAGAGGAGCGCTCCTCCCTGTTGCCGTTGACGAGTGATTGGATTGACCAAAGGGGAAAAAAGCAGTATTACTAAATTAATTTGCCCCTAAGTCCTTGGTAGCCCCCAACTTTTACAGTTGGGGGTTTTTTT
>Ga0055584_100006003_pt1 | contig 11915 bp, 10 predicted proteins | sample OSDHelmetaG_FD_58716 | JGI IMG/M metagenome (GOLD analysis project Ga0055584, IMG submission 58716) | Pelagic marine sediment microbial communities from the LTER site Helgoland, North Sea, for post-phytoplankton bloom and carbon turnover... | ecosystem: Environmental > Aquatic > Marine >... | reverse complement strand
TGATACTTGTCGATACTTCGGCCTGGATTGAGTTTCTGCGAGATTCAACTTCACCTGTTTGCGAACGGGTTGAGGAAGTACTCGCATATGACATCGCAGTAGCTGATCCTATTCGCATGGAGGTATTGGCTGGAGCGCGTAACGAGCAACATCTGATTCAGCTAAAACGATTACTGGCACGGGGTGCCATTTTTCACACACAACCAATCGACTATGACCAGGCGGCAATCCTTTACCGCCAGTGTCGCGCTAATGGAGAGACTGTCAGAAAGCTTATCGATTGCCTAATCGCCGCGATCGCCATCAGAAATGATGCTGTAATCCTGCACCAGGATACTGACTTCGAAGTTCTGGCTCGACACACAGCACTTAGAATCGAATAACTTCAGGAATAAAACGTTTTCATCCTTCCTGTTTTGAATTCCATGAAATCAACTTTTTCTTCCAGGACAGCCGACTCGAGGACGGGCTGAGAAGCCAGGTAACGCGGATCCTTGCGGTAACTGTAATTTTTCAGGACACGTTCGGCATGAGCCATATCTTCCATCTCCCAGATGTCCGTCACCACCGCGGGCCTGATGGAACCGAAGCGTTCAACAAAACACCCGTGCAATCGCCAACCCTGGTCTTCCATCATGGGAACGAGGTTCTCTTCCAGAACCTTCAAAAACTCGCCCAGCTTAAACGCGTCTACTTTGAGGGTCGCTTTCATAAATATTGACATCTTTTACCTCCAAATCATTTTCACGAAGCTACCTGAATTCGCATAACAGCAGCAAACAACATCAACATAGCCCCTTTCCCATCTGTTGACAAAGCAAACCCGTTATCGGTACTATGATCCTATTATGACTGCTGGTCATAATATAGCATACGATACCATGGATTTACCGCATAGCGAGGCAGAAATATGACCCAGTCATTTAACACCCTTCTTTACGAACAACGCGATGCAGTTGCCATCATTACCATGAACCGGCCCGACAAGCTGAATGCCTGCAACACCCATATGTACAAAGAACTGACCAGCCTGCTCGGAACCATTGACGACGACCGGGGTATCCGGGCGATCATCATCACCGGTTCGGGCGACAGGGCCTTCAGTGCCGGTGCGGACCTGGATGAACTGGACTTCGACAACCTGAGGGAGTCTTCCGATTACATCAAAATCGATGCGACGGCGTTCAGGGCCATGGAAAATGTCCGCCAACCGGTCATAGCAGCAGTGAACGGTGCCGCGATCGGTTACGGCTGCAAGGTCGCGATCATCAGCGATATCACCGTGGCCTCTGACAAGGCTCGTTTTTCCCTGCCGGGCGCTACCTTTGGCGCGGTACACATGATCATGTTGGGGCGCGCGCGCGAAGTGATGGGGCGCAAGCGGCTGGCAGAGATGTTAATGACCGGGAAAATGATCAGTGCGGAAACCGCGGAAGAGTACGGCATCGTCAACCACGTCGTTCCGCAGGAAGACGTATTGGACGAAGCCCTCAAAATCGCCAACCAGATTGCCGCCTGCCCGGCCTTATCCATCGAGGTCATCCGCCGCATGATGCACCGCGGCAACGATGACGATTACCGCTGGGAGGATCTGCTCAGCCCGGGACTTTTGCTGATGGAAGATCTGAAAGAAGGTCAGAGGGCCTTTATCGAAGGCAGAAAACCAAAATTTACCGGCAAATAGCCGCAAGGCAAACAGTGATTACAGCAATCCATATCGAGGAATAATCATGAGCACTCTGGACAGATTCAGCCTTTCGGGTAAAACCGCCATCATTACCGGCGCCAGCCAGGGTATTGGCGAATCCATCGCCATCGGCATGGCCGAAGCAGGCGCCAATGTTGTCCTGGCAGCCAGAACTGTCGAAAAACTCGAAAGTGTCGCTGCCAAAGTCGAAGCCATTGGCGCGAGATGCATCAAGGTCAAAACCGATGTTCAGAAACGGGACGATATCGAAGCCATGGTCGAGGCCACGGTCGCCGAATTCGGCACGGTCGATTGCCTGGTCAACAATGCCGGCATCAACCTGGTCAAACCGGCGCTGAAAATTACCGAGGAAGAATGGGATGCGGTCCTTGATACCAACCTGAAAGCCTACTTCATGTGCAGCCAGGCCGCCGGCCGGGTAATGATCGAAAACGGAAGTGGCTCCATTATCAACAATGCCTCGATTTTCGGCATCCGCGGGTTTCCAATGCTGGCGGCCTATATCTCCAGCAAGGGCGGCGTGGTTCAGCTGACCCGGGGCCTGGCGGTCGAATGGGCACGGAAGGGTGTACGCGTAAACTGTGTTGCACCAGGTTATACGGTCACCGAAATGGCTAAACGCGATATCGAATCCAATCCCGCAATTCTGGAAGCGAACCTGCGCAAGATCCCGATGAACCGGGGAGGTAACCCCAGGGAAATCTCCGACGTCATGGTGTTCGCGGCTTCCGATGCGGCAAGTTACATGACCGGACAGATCATCTGCGTTGACGGCGGCTGGTCGGCATATTAAATGCCGGTTTTTTCTTACAGGGTCCTGAGCAGGAGTACTAAACTGTGAATCAACAACCCGGTAAAGGCATGGCGCCTGGCGACAAACAGACCCCCAGCCTGTTTTCTCCGATTCATATCGGCAAGGTCGAAGTAAAAAACCGGATCATCATGCCGGCCATGATTCTGAACTACCACCTCAAGGGCTGTGAGCTGGAAGAAGAGTGGTACGAGTTCTACGCCCGCGCTGCCCGCGGCGGTTCGGGCCTGATCTGCTGTGGCGCTACCTACACGGAAATGGCCGGCAAACAGGACGAACATCAGCTGGGCGCCGATAGCGACGAATGGCTACCGGCCTTGACCCGCATTGCTGACACTATTCGTGAAAACGGCGCCAGATCCTGCCTGCAGCTGAACCACGCCGGCCGCTATTCATGGAAAAGCGTCACGGGTTCTCACCCGGTTGCGCCCTCACCCATTTATACCCACTACACCAAATTGGTACCCGACGAACTGAGCATCGCAGAAATTAAAGCTGTTATCGATAATTTCGCCATGGCTGCTCTGCGCGCCAAAAAGGCTGGATTCGATGCCGTGGAATTGCTGGGCGCCACCGGTTATCTGATCAGCCAGTTTATGTCCCCCCTGACCAATGAGCGCCGTGATATATACGGCGGGGACTTCGATCAGCGCCTGACTTTTGTCAGGGAACTGGTCCACGCCATCAAAGCCAAAACCGGTGATGACTACCCGTTGATGTTCCGCATCTCATCAGCCGACCTGATGGAAGGTGGTCTGGATGCAGATGACGAGCGCCGGGTTGCCGTCAAACTGGTCGAATGGGGCGTGGACATGCTCAACGTCACCGCAGGCTGGCATGACTCGCCGGTGCATCAAATCGGGCCCAGTGTTCCCCACGGCGCCTACGTACCCCTGGCCACCAAAATCAAGGCCGAAGTGGACGTGCCGGTTTCCTGCGCATTTCGGATTACCGGGCCGGAGCATGCACGGGAACTGATTGAGACAGGCCAGCTGGATATGGTCACCATGGCCCGCGCCCTGTTGGCGGACCCGGAGTGGCCCAACAAGGCCAGGGCCAATCAGGACCAGGCCATCCGCCGCTGTGTCGCCTGTTGCCATTGTTTTGACATGGCTTTCAAACGCGACGTAATGGAGTGCGCGATCAATCCTGAACTGGGCAGAAAGCCATTGGAAAAGACCGGCAATCGCAAAAATATCCTGGTGGTTGGCGGCGGCACAGCGGGATGTGAAGCAGCGCGGGTATTGGCGCTGCGGGGGCACGAAGTGACGCTGGTTGAGAAAAATCATCGTCTGGGCGGCAAATTGGATTTGGCCGCCGCAGCCCCGCACAAGGAAGAAATGTTACACCTGATCGATTACTTCGAATTCGAGATGCATAATCTGGACATCGAAGTACTTAAGAATACCGAATTCGCCGATATCGACACTTCCGGCTTCGATGGCATCGTGGTGGCTACTGGTTCCCGGGAACGAAGAATTCCGATTCGAGGGGAGGAGAGCATTCAAACCTATATGGCCAGTGAAGTTTTGCTGGAAAAAGTAAAACCCGAAGGGCCGGTAGTGATCCTGGGCGCAGGACTGGTGGGGGGTGAAACGGCGGATCTGCTGATCGAGGAAGACATCGAAGTTTCTCTGGTTGACCTGGTACCCAAGCCCTTTACTGACATGGGCGCCACGCTGAAATGGGTCATGACCGGCCGTCTGCGCAAAGCCAAAGTCAATTTCTACATGGAATCGACCATTTCGGAAATACACGATGGGCTCGTGATCGTCAAACATGACACCACCGCTGAAATGGAAAACGGCGGTGTGATTATCAGGAGCGATGACCAACAGGTAAAAATTCCGGCAAAAAGCCTGATTTTTGCAGTGGGCTATGGCTCTGAATCCGAAGTCAATGCCGCGATCAAGGCGACCGGCCTGCCCTATTATCAAATTGGTGACGCGATACACAGCCGGAACCTGCGGGATGCCACTGTGGAAGGCTATCTGGCCGGCACGGATTGGGTGGACAGTTTGTAAGCACCTAATCGTGACTTCATAACATCCATGGGCAAAATAACCGTTTGAATGCGAGGTCCTGGCCATGAGTACAGGTGAACATTATTTCTGGTGGAACGACGCACAAAAGCTACTTTCCAATGAAGTCGCCGAATATGCAGCCTCCAACATCGTTCCAAGAATTCGGGAATGTGAAGACACAAAGCGCTTTCCCTGGGAAATTCTTGCTGAGATCGGCAAAAAGGGCTGGTATGGGGTACTGATCCCGAAAAAATACGGTGGCATGGGTGAAGAGTTCGGCATCACCGGTATGTGCATTATTCTCGAAGAAGTCGCTCGCGGCGCCGCCATTGCTGTCGATTTTTACGAAACCACAATCTACGGCTACACACCCATCGTACGTTTTGGTACCGAAGAACAAAAACAAAAATGGTTGCCGCCGCTGGCGACCGGCGAGCACTTCGCCTGTATTGCCATCACTGAACCATTCATGGGTTCTGACGCAGCGGCAATCCAGACGAAAATGGAATCTGCCGGTGATGAATTTGTCATTAATGGCAAAAAACGCTTTATCACCATGGGCGGCGTCGGCACCGTCTACTGCACCTATGTACAAACCAGTGATGACCCGGAAGATATCCGTAACTACCGCCATTTGAGCGCAGTGCTGGTTGAAAAAGGCGCACCCGGTTTTTGCGTTGAGCAAATACACGACCCCATGGGCCGTTACGGCTCACGCCATGCGGTGCTGGATTACGAAAATGTGCGTGTGCCCAAATCAAACCTCATCGGTGAGATCGGTGATGGCTGGAAAATTTTGATGGATGCCCTGAACATCGAACGCCTCGGTGTCGCCGCCGGCGCCATTGGGGTATCCCGGGCTTGTATGGAAGCTACCGCCGATTACACCACCCGGCGTGTCGCCTTCAAAAAGACTTTGTCTGAGATCGATGGAATCCGCGTCATGGGCGCCGATATGGTTATAAGCACCAGCCTGATGAGCCTCAGTACTTATCATGCGGCCTACCACCTGGATCAGGGTGAAGCCATCCCCCTGGGGGCCAGCCTGGCTAAATTCTATGCCACCGACAGGCTGACAAAAGTGGCGCTCGATGCCATTCAATGCCACGGTGGCGATGGCTACATGCGCAATTACACGCCGGAAAGACAGCTACGGGATTCCAAGTTGATTGAAATCGGCGCCGGCGCCAACGAGGTGCTTCAGCATCAGATCTGGAAGCAATGGCTGAAAACCTACAAGAAGGACCGGCAGGCAAGTCTGAGGCCGGCAAAGGCAACCACCGTTAGCGGTGCAGATGCTGAATCGGCCATTCTGAAAGCACTGGGAGATTTCTACAATCAACATCCGGCCCTGTATATGGAAAAGGAAGAGCTATCCGAGTCCGCGGGCATCACGATGGCTGACATCGATGCTTACCTGTTGAGCCTCGAGGAACAGAAACTCGTTGCGCTGTATCGCACCCGTGACCGGGTCAGGCTGATCAAGGCCAGCTATGAGGGCTTACGCAAAGCCTATCCGCTGGATCATTACAAAAAATACCCTGATTTCGTCGATATGGAAAAAGAAGTATTCTGACCACAGGCATTCTTGAGGAAACAGAGCCATCAGCAATGAATGATTACCTTGAATCGTTGTTCTCCCTAAAAGGAAAAGTCGCCCTGGTAACCGGTGGCAGCCGCGGAATCGGCGAGATGATTGCCGAGGCGCTGGTGCGCGCCGGTGCACGGGTTTACATCGTGGCCAGAAAAACAGCCCCATGCGAGGCAACTGCTGAAAGGCTCCGTGCTTTCGGCGAGTGTATCGCTATCGGCGCTGATGCTCTCACCGAGGAAGGTATCCAGTCCTTAAAATCCGACATCGGGTCCCGGGAAAATCACCTTGATGTCCTGGTAAACAACGCAGGCACCGCATGGGTGGAACCCGTTGACACGTTTTCCGAAAGAGCCTGGGATCGAGTCATGGACCTGAACGTGAAGTCACCCTTTTTCATCGCGCAGGCCTTCCTGTCACTATTGGAAGCACACGCCAGCAAGGATTCTCCGTCGCATATCATCAATATCGGCTCCATTGCCGCTTACACGGGAAACACCAGCGCCTTTTCCTATGGCCCCAGCAAAGCCGCCATCCATCAATTGACCCGGGTACTGGCTGACGAACTGGCGCCGAGGCACATTCACGTCAATGCCATCGCACCGGGTTTTTTTCCAAGCGAGTTGACCGCCCCCTACCTGGCGGATGAACAACAGAAAAATGCGATGATAGAAGATATTCCAGCCAAACGTATTGGCACGCCGGAAGATATTGGCGCACTGGCCATCGCCATCGCCACGAACCGTTATATGCTGGGCAGCATCATTCCCATTGATGGGGGCGCATCACTCGGGTAGCCCCTCAAATTAAAGCGACGCGTCGGCAACAACGCAAGCCGCTGAGTCCATCCTGGAAAGAGAGGCCATTTCGCCATCCACCACGGGCAATACGCCGGCAATATAATAACGGGCGGCGGCGAGTTTACCTGTCAGGTGAGCAAGCTGCGGATCGCGTTCAAGAGTATCCTTCAATGCTGCCGGATCTTCGGGCAGTCCGCCCTTTTCAGCGATCTTCCGCTCCGCAACCATGGCGCTCCATAACAGGAAGTACGCGATAAAAGCATCGCCGCTTGCTTCCAGGAAGGACGTAGCCGTCACCAGTTGACGACGCAAACGATCGGTTCCTTCCCCTGCGGTCAGAATTTCCGGTAAGTCTGCAAGGGTGTCCCGGGTTCTGCGTAACTGATCGGCATAGGGTCTCCATTGCGGCAACTCACCGGCCTGGTCGAGGACTTCGTCCATACTGTCCAGAAATTCCCTGAAAACCGCCCCTCCCCGCATCGGTGCTTTTCGCAGTGCAAAGTCTATCGCCTGAATTCCCGTGGTCCCTTCAAATATGCAGGCGACTTTGGAATCCCGCATAAACTGTTCAATCGGATGCTGACGGGTGTACCCGGCGCCGCCATAAATTCGTAATGCCAGGGACGAAAGGCGTACGCCTTTTTCTGTGGCGTGGGCTTTGGCAATGGGGATCAGGAGATCGACGATTTCCTGCCACTTTATTTGCTCATCTTCGCCAGGCGCCGTTGCGGCACGGTCCATGGCGTATCCACAGTAATACAGCATGGCCCGCAAGCCCTCCACGTAAGCCTTCATATTCAGGAGAGTACGGCGCACGTCAGGGTGATTGATGATAGCGACTTGTCCAGCCTCACCATCCATACCCTGCCCTTGCAGCCTTTCCCGGGCGTAGGCCAGCGCGTGGCGATAGGACACCGAGCAGGTTCCCAGCCCAAAAAGACCGACCTCCAGCCGTGATTGATTCATCATGTGGAACATGATCCTGATGCCTTCCCGTGGCTGCCCGAGAAGATAGGCATGGCAATCATCCGCATCGCCAAAAGCAAGGGTCGTGGTGGGTGATGCGTGGAGCCCCATCTTTTCCTCGATGCCCAGGCAGTTCACGTCATTACGTGGCCCGGGGCTGCCATCTGCATTCAAGCGATACTTGGGCACGATAAAGATGGACAAACCCCGGGTTCCGTCCGGGTCGCCGTCAATACGGGCCAGCACCAGGTGGACGATATTTTCAGCGATATCGTGCTCACCGTTGGTGATGTAGATTTTCTGCCCCTTCAGGCGGTAAGTTCCATCATCCATAATTTGCGCGCGGGTTTTAATGGCCCCCACATCCGAGCCTGCACCCGACTCGGTAAGCGCCATCGAACCGGTCCAGGCGCCCTCGTACATAGGTTCCATAAAGCTGGCTTTCTGATCATCATCACCAAATAACTCGATCAACTTGGCAGCGTCGTGGGTCAGGTTAACGAAACACATGAACGGAAAGTTCGCGGCCAAAAACATTTCGTGGGTGGCGAACTTGATGATTTCAGGAAGCCCCTGGCCACCGAGGTCCGGATCCTCGCACTTGGTCAGCCAGCCACCTCCCACGAATTCCTGGTAGGCCTCCCTCATACCCGGAACGGCATATACCTGGCCCTCTTCGTACCTGGCGCCAACTTTATCCCCCTCGATGTTCAGCGGGAAAAGGCGTTGCTCGGCAAATTTTTGCGCCTCGTCCAGCAGCATCTCCATGATGTCCTGGTCGATGTGCTCGAAGCGCTCGTGTCCGGCGAGATCCTGGACACCCAATAAATCGAACAACACGAATTTGACATCGCGTTCATCAACTAACATGCCTGACATTTGTTCACCTATCACCATGGTTGCCATTCGCAACCTTGCATTACCCGGAAAGCCGCAGATTATTCTGAGGCCGGGCCGGGAAATTGCTCCCGCAGCAACCGTTTCAATACCTTCCCGGTAGCATTTCGCGGGAGTTCTTCGACAAATACGACGCCCTTGGGCAATTTGAACCTGGCCAATTTCCCCTCGCAGTATGAAACCGCTTCCGACTCGGTCAAGCCGGCTGAGATGGGAACAATGACCGCGAAAGGGCTTTCTCCCCATTTCTTGCTTTCCTGGCCGATGACCGCGGCATCCAGAATGCCGGGATGCTGCATCAGCACCATCTCGACCTCTGCCGGATACACGTTTTCGCCACCGGAAATAATCATGTCCTTGATGCGATCCCTGATCGTAATGAATCCCTCTTCATCCTGTACGCCGACATCTCCGGTGTGATACCAACCATCTCGAATGGCTTCCGCGGTATCTTCCGGGCGATTCCAGTACTCTTTCATTATCGTGGGACTGCGGGCAATGATTTCGCCTTCTTTACCGGCGGGCAGGTCCTTACCGTCAGGGTCAACGATGCGCAGTTCCGTGTGGAAATATGCTTTGCCGACAGAGCCCGCTTTACGCATGCCATCTTCCGGGCCAACCATGCACAGAGAACCACAGGCTTCGGTCATCCCAAATGCCTGGGTAATATCGATGCCGACTTTTTTATAGGCTTTAATGGTCTCGACCGCCAGCGGTGCACCACCGCTCATAAACCAGCGAAGCGATGACCAGTCGTACTTTTCGAAGTCCGGCACCTGCATCATGAAATTGAGCATGGCGGGCACGGCAAAAGACGTGGATATTTTTTCATCCACGATCAGAGTCCAGCTTTTTTGCGGATCGAAGCTGCGCAGAACGACCAGGGAATTGCCGTTGTAAAGTGCGGTCACGGTGCTGATCAAGGCAGCGATATGAAATAGCGGCAAAAACACCAGGTGGATGTCATTGAAATACATACCCGCTGTGACGGAGTAATTTATCGCCGACCAGAATACGGAATTATGAGTATGCACAGCCCCTTTGGGGAGGCCCGTGGTTCCCGAGGTGTACATGATAAAGAGATTGTCTTCACCGCCCGCGGTTACCGGGGGTTCTTCAGTTCCTTGCACTGACAGCAACTGCTCGTAATCCCTTGCAAAATCAAGCTGATTGCCACGAAGCTCCAACCAGCTCTTGATAGAAACCCTCTGCTCGGTCTCGTTGTGAATTTCTTCAATGGTGGAAGAAAAATCCGAATCGAAAATGATCGATTTGACGCCGCAGTCTTTTAATATGTAGGAAATCTCCCTGGTCGTAAGCCGCCAGTTAACAGGCACTGCAACCAGGCCAATTTTGGCAATGGCAAAAAACGCTTCCAGGAATTCATGGCCGTTATAGGCCAATAGCGCAACCCGTTCCCCCTTGACAAGGCCCAGCGAGCTTAGAGCACCACACACGCGATTTACCCGTGTATTGAGATCGGCGTACCCGTAACGGCGCTCTGCGAGTGCGTCATTGACTGCCAGTTTGTCCGGGTGCATGTCTGCACGCCTGGAGACAAATTGACCGATATTGATATGTGCTTCCATTTTCTGTGATTATCTCTCTGATCTGATCAGCTACTGATTTCTGAATTTTTCACCAAAGATTCGCATCGCATGCCGGTATTCTTCACTATCCAGCAATCTAGACTGCACTTCCCCTGCTGCTTCCAGTCCGGCGCGCGTGTCCATATCCAGACTCTTGTTCATGAGCAGTTTTCCCAAACCGAGCGCTGTCGGTGATTTGTCCAGAAACAGCTCCGCATATTTTCTGACGGCTGCCGTGAATTCTTCATCGGGGAATACTTTGTTCACCAGGCCCAGTCTCCTGGCTTCATGGCTATTAATGGATTCACCGGAAAAGACAAACTCTTTCGCCTGTGCCAGGCCGATCTGTCTTGCCAACCGGTTACTGCCGCCGGAATCCGGTATCAGGCCGAAAGCAATTTCAGGCATGGCCAGGGTGGCGCTTTGGGCAGTGACTCTCAGGTCACATGCCAGCGCCATCTCGACGGCGCCGCCCATCGCGGGGCCATTGATCGCTGCAATAAACAGTTTTTCCATGTTTTCGATGGCATCGAAATTATTGTGCCAGGAAGTTTTCAGCACTTTCCTGAACTGTTCGGGTGTGCCCAGGGAATGGAGAAAATCCAGGTCCGCGCCCACAGAGAAGAATTTCCCGGCGCCGGTCAAGATGACTACAGAGATCTCATCGTCGCGCACAACGGATTCCAACACCTGCCCTAATTCATCCATGAGATCCAGGCTGAGCGCATTGAGCTTTGCGGGACGATTGATTGTTATCGTCGCCAGACGGCCTTGTTTTTCAAGCAAAACCAGATCATTTTTTGGCTCGAAGTGCCCATTCTCAGACACGTCAGTTCTCCTGGGTCATGAAATTAGACTTCTGTTTTGATCTTCAAACCACGTGGCCTGTAAAAGTCGGGGAAAAATTGCTTAATAACCGGTCCGCTTTCATCGTAGGTATAACAGCGGTTGATAAAGAATGGCTTGATATCACCGCTGTCTATTTTCGCGATAAAGTCATCGGATGATGACGTCGTCTGATAGCTGAACGTGGCGATGGTGCCAAGTAAATGAAGCAGGTGGGTGCAGCCTGCGGTACCACCCATGATACCGGATACCTCGTCTTTCCAGCCCTTGTTAAAGGACAGTCCTTTTAGCTTCGGAAAGATCGTTGCCGGAATCACACAAGCCTCGAACGGGGCATGAATCGTCACCGCCTCTGCATCATGAATCAACATTTCACTATCAACGGTCACCCGGATTTTCATCTCGTGCACGGGGTGGCCGGCAGGCTTGGCCACACCGAAACTGGGATAGGTGATACTGTCCGTCTTGGTATCGAGCAAATGCGCTTCAATATCCCAGAGACCGTCGTCACGCTGATAACCGGTGCAGGTAATGGACCGGCTCTGTTTTAATCGGCGTTCCTTTGGCGGTGATAAATCAGCCACAGTTCATCCCAATATAGTCTAGTGTAGTGTATCGAATAAAACGTGTATTTCAGCGTGACGAGAAGCGGTTAGCTGTTAGGCGCGTCTTGCAGTGAATGG
>Ga0055584_100006001_pt1 | contig 11917 bp, 8 predicted proteins | sample OSDHelmetaG_FD_58716 | JGI IMG/M metagenome (GOLD analysis project Ga0055584, IMG submission 58716) | Pelagic marine sediment microbial communities from the LTER site Helgoland, North Sea, for post-phytoplankton bloom and carbon turnover... | ecosystem: Environmental > Aquatic > Marine >... | reverse complement strand
GAAGGCAACATGCTCTGGGAAGCGTCCATTAGTGAGGGTGATGTTGATCAGGCCTGGGCTGAATGTGATGTGATTGTTGAAGGAGAGTTTCAAACTCAGGCGCAACATCATTTATATATGGAACCTTGCGGCGCCCTGGCTGTACCTGAGCAAAATGGACGTTTAACTCTCTGGTCAAGCTGTCAGTCCGTTTTTATTGTGCAACAAAAAGTCGCCGACTATCTGGGTATTCCGATGGCAAAAGTGCGTGCCCTGGTTCCCCATGTCGGTGGTGGCTTTGGCGGTAAGGGTGGCTTACATGTCCAAACACTAGTGGCGAAGCTGGCTCTGGTGAGCGGTCGTCCTGTAAAAATGACACTCACCCGAACAGAAGATTTTGAAATCGTTCGTTCACGTCATCCGATTCGAATCCGAATGAAAACGGGGGCTAAAAACGATGGCACTTTAGTCGCGCGCGAACTTGAGCTGGTACTTGATGGTGGCGCCTATGCAGATGAAAGTCCGGCGGTGTTGAACTGGGCGGTGTTCGTTGGACGCGGCCCTTACAATATTCCTAATGTACGCTCGCATGGACAACTGGTCTATACCAACAAATTGCGAGCAGGTCCTTATCGTGGCTTCGGAAACCCACAGGTCACGCTGGCGGGTGAATCACAAATCGATGAAATTGCCGACAAGCTCGGCATGGATGGCATTAAACTACGACAAAAAAACGCCTGCAAGACAGGTGATGACTGGATCGGCGGACAGAAAATTGAAGCTTGCGGTTTTAATGAATGTATAACGCGCATTGTTGAGGCTACAGCGGATGTCGATCATACAAACACAGAAAACGACAAGTCCAATAAGCGTCGCGGCATTGGCTATTCAGCTCTAACCCACATGTGTGGCATCCAATCGACCTCTGCAGAGGTACATCTACGCGCAGACGGATCCGTCGCCGTTGTTACTGGCGTTGTCGATATTGGTCAGGGTTCAAATACGATACTTTCGCAAATTGTTGCAGATTCACTGGCGATATCCGTGGATCAGGTTTCATTTGCCTCACCTGACACCGATTCATCTCCTTATAACTGGAAAACCGCGGCAAGCCGAACCACCTACATGAGTGGGCGTTCAGTACTAGGTGCAGCGGAAGGCGTGCGTGAGCAATTGTTCAAACATGCCAGTGAGATGATGGAATGTGCTGAGCATGATCTGGAACTTAGAGTCGGTGGTCTGGTTGGCGTTAAAGGTGCACCGGAAAGTCAACTTAGCTTTTCTCAAATAGCAGGTCGTGCCATGGCGCGTGTTGGTGGCCCAATAACAGGCATTGATACACTGGTATTTGATGGGCCAACCCTCGATCCAAAGCGTGCCATCGTTGATGGATTTGCTTTTACTAATGTTGGTATTTATACCTTTGGTATGCAGGCGGTGGAGGTAGAAGTGGATACCGATACGGGCGAAGTCAAAGTCTTGCGTGTTTGGTCTGCACATGATGTCGGACGTGCAATTAACCCGGTCATGGTTGACGGACAAGTACAGGGCGGCGTGGTACAAGGGCTTGGTCTGGCGTTAACGGAAGAGATGGTCTGGGGCGAGAACGGTAACTTGGTCAACCCAACACTAATGGATTACAAAATACCGGGAATTCTTGATGTGCCCGACATAATTGAATCAATAATTATTGAAACACCAGAACCGAGCGGTCCTTATGGCGCTAAAGGCGTTGGTGAAAACTCTCTTTGCGGAATTCCTGCAGCGGTGGCAAATGCAATTGCAAATGCAACCGGGGTTCGGGTAAGAAGTTTACCCTTTACCTCCGAACGCGTGTTAATGGCGCTCGAAGCCAAATCAAGTTAGCGCTGCTATCAAACATAAATACTAAGCGTCATCTGCTGGACAAGGCATCTGTTGATCAGCAGGCCCTACCGCAGGCGCGAAACTGGGACGCTGCTGAAGATGTGCCATCCATTCGCTGACTTTCGGCTTATCTGCCCACAATTCATGAAACATCAGTCTTTGTAAACGGTTTACAAATGGCGCATAGGCAATATCTGCCAAGGTAAATTCTTCGCCTACAAGCCATGGTCCTTCAGATAAGGCTGATTCGAGTCGTCCTAGTACAGGTTCGATTTTTTGTTTAGCCTCATCTACTACTTCAGGATCAATTGGACCGGTAGCCCAATTGAGAAAATGCGAGGCGCGTTCGGGTTGCGGATGTGCATGTACAAGTTCGTCTATCTGCTCACGACTAAGATTGCTTAGCATGCGCTTAACCATTAACTGAAATGCGGCAGGACGTTGTGAATGATACAACACATCATCTTGTAGCTTAACCAGAACACGCATATTTGCTCGTGCGAAAGGATCAATGGGTATTAAGGATGGAGAATCAAACTTGTCATCAATATATTCGTTGATAATCGTTGATTCAATAATAACCTGCTCATCATCCTTTAATGTTGGCACCACTCCGTTTGGATTGAGCGCGAGATATTCTGCTTGTAGGTTGTTAAATTGAATCAAATCGACAATTTTGCTTTCGTGCTCCAGCTGCTTTTCAATTAGACACATACGCACTTTAAATGAACAAACGGAATCCCAATGATGATAGAGCGTAAGCATGATTAACTCCCCATATATAGACTGATTAATCGAAAAGAATGGACTTCACAATAGTTTTAGGCAAATAATTGTCAAAAGCATATAGAATCTTACTCATTCGAACAACCAGATAAATTACCTTTGGAGGCAGCAAGATGTCCTCGAACAAATTGTTTTACGGTTGGATTATTGTAGGCGCATCAGTTATTGGATTGGCTACCGGCTGGGCAGCAATTGGCGTGTTTTCCTTTGGTGCCTTTATTAAACCACTAGAAGCTGAGTTTGGTTGGCAACGCGGTGAAATTTCCCTGGCACTGGCAGTGATAAATCTTACCGGCATCGCAATGGCTCCGATTCTGGGTTTTTTAGTTGATAAGCACGGTGTAAGAAAAATACTACTTCCCTCCTCCTTAATGTTAGGTCTGTTGACCGCAAGTTTGTTTTTTCTTAGTAACAGTCTCTGGCACTTTTATATCATCTGGTTCCTTATTGCAGTTTTGGGTTGTGCAGCTACACCACTTTCCTATTCAAAAGTGATTGTAAAATGGTTTGATCGAAAACGCGGTCTGGCTCTAGGTCTTGGTCTTGCGGGCGTAGGCTTTGGTGCGGCGCTTATGCCGCCACTGGCTCAAGCGCTGATCACTAACTACGGTTGGCGAGTAGCCTATCTCGGTCTTGGTGGTCTGGTGTTATTTCTTGGTTTCCCCGCACTCGTTTTGTTTTTACGCAATGCACCCGAGCCAATGGGATTGCGGCCTGATGGGGATGCGATACCTGCTGAAGAAAAAATCAAAACCGTGATACCGGGTTTTACAATTAAAGAAACCATAAAACAAAAATCGTTCTGGTTAATGATCGCCATTTTCCTTTGTATTGGCATGGTGATCACTTCGGTTATTGTTCATCTAATTCCAATGTTGATCGAACGTGGGATAGAGGCCAAAGAAGCTGCCAATGGTGCCGCTTTTCTCGGCTTGTCTCTTATATTTGGCAGAGTATTCGCCGGTTTTCTGATGGATCGTTTTTTCGCACCCTATGTTTCAATTGCCTTTATGATAGGCCCGACCATCGGTCTGTGTATTCTGGCCAGCGGCGTCGGTGGACCGATTGTCTACCTCGCCATTATACTCGTGGGTATGGCAATTGGCGCTGAGTTTGATGTGATGGGCTATTTCACGAGTCGTTATTCGGGATTGTTGAGCTACGGTAAAGTTTTCGGCCTGCTTTTCGCTGCATTTGAATTGGGGGCTGCAATAGGCTCCGTGTCGATGGGCTACTGTCACGATATTACTGGCGAATATACTATCGTACTTTGGATCATGGCAGGACTCGCGTTAACTTCCTGCATCCTTACTGCCATGCTTGGTCCTTATCCTGAATTACCTGAAAACGAACTGGCATTAAACTAATGCCGCAGCGACAAGTTTGATTAGCGAAAGGAATAATCATGCCGGCAGAAAATGACCTGAAAGGGCTTATCAAGAATTACCTCGATGATGGGCTCTCCAGGCGTCAGTTTTTAACGAAACTGGCGGCAATCGGTCTCAGCACTTCAGCTGCCAGTGCGCTAGCAAAAGAATTCTCTCCTTTTGTTGAACGTAAAAATGATGGTTCGATGAAGCCTCTGCCTGAGTGGGTAAAACCTGTAAGTGGTACAGGTGGCAAACTGCTTGTCGAACAACTGAAAGCATCAGGACATAAATTTTTATTTGTAAACCCCTCGTCGGGTGAAGCACCGATTTTCGATGCACTGGTTGATGAACCAGACATTCAGATCATCAAGTCTATTCATGAAGGTGCATTGGTAGCGATGGCAGATGGTTATGCTAAAGCGACGGGGGAGACACCCTGCGTCATTATCTCACGCCCCGGTATTCCAAATGCGATGTCGATGATGTTCAACTCGTGGAAGGATTACACACCCATGCTGGTGTTAACTGATGATGTCAGTGTCGGCATGCTCTCGCAAGATGGTTTCGAGGCAATGGATCACATGACATCGATGACTCAGACCATGACCAAATGGCACTGGTCAATTCAAGCGGCAAATAAGATTCCGGAAATTCTCCGTCGTGGACAGAAGTTTGCCTCTACCAAACCATCTGGTCCTGTCTTTATTGCGATGCCCTCTGATCATTTATCGACAAAAACAGAAGCCGCCGTTATTGATCAAGAAAAGTATTCTATCGACATGCAGATCGCACCATCTGCAGAAGACATTAAAAAAATCACCCAATTATTATTAGCTGCGGATAATCCTCTCATCCTTAGTGGAGATGAAGTGAGGTATTGTCAGGCAGAAGCAGAACTATTGGAACTTGCAGAATTATTAGGCACGCCACTTGTAAATGATTTTACTGCTTCCTGGTCAAAGCACTTTCCTAGTAAGCACCCTTTATTTATTGGTAATTATCACCCCACCTCCCGCTTTCCCGGGAAAATCGATCTTATGTTGAATCTCGGTTCACGCATGCCCTTAGCTGGTTCAAAATTCAGGATTGAATCCGGGGTGACCTTAATCCAGGTACGCCTCGATATTGAAAACCTCGCTCGCGTTTATCCAACTGAACTAGCAATTATTGCTGATATTAAACTTACCTTACTTGCTTTGATTGAAGAAATCAGGCGACAAGCGCCTTCACGTAAGTTAAAACGAGTGGCAAAGGAACGTCTTCAACGAGCCAAACATTACCGTGCGGAAACTGACGCGACATATCGACTCATAGCGAAGAAAAAATGGGATAAGGACCCCATAAGTGGGGAACGTGTTGTCCTTGAACTTGAGGCCATATTGGAAAAAGACTCAGTCATCGTTTCTGATAATGATACCTATCAGTGGGCCATTGATAACTATCTGACTTATGGGCCCGAAGATAAGGACTATTATTTCAATACCGGCTTTACGCTGGGATGGGGCCTGCCTGCCGCCTTTGGTGTAAAACTCGCGCTGCCAGATCGTCAAGTCGTGTGTCTGGTATCGGATGGTACTTTTCTGTTTAGCGGACCGCAACCATTGTGGTCATACTCAAGGTACCGTGCGCCAATAATTGTTATCGTTATGAATAACCAAAGCTATAATAATGAAAGAAACAGGATTATGTCTCGTCGTGGCCGAAGCTATGAAACCGCACGTGACATGGTTTGTTATTTGGGCGATCCGGACGTTAACTATGTCAAACTCGCCGCCGGCTTTGATGTGGAAGGTGAAATTGTCAATAAACCCGAACAGATCAAAACAGCAATTAAACGCGCGATAAAAACCACGCAAAATGGTCGCCCTTATCTAATTGATATGCATGTTGAAAGAACTGGTAGTCTCGCTAACTCCACCTGGCACCCGGAATTTTCCATTGAATCATTAAGGACCCGCAAAGTTTGAAAATGTCATTACATCGTTCAAACCCTTATTTCTTTCTTGTTAAAACCGGGCAGGTAATTTTGCTATTACTATTTAGTGTTTTTTCTGCTAATGCAGAAGATATTCAAGCCCAACAACTTTTTGAAGACGCCTGCACACAATGCCATAGCTTGACTCCGATAGAACGAACCCGAAATGGCAGAAAAGGATGGGAAGATACCGTACATAAAATGGTTGTGATTGGTGCTCAACTGAATATTGATGAAATGGAGCAGGTTATAGACTATTTATATGCACACCATGGACCGAATAGTATGAACCCCATGATTACAGGTTTATTACCTTTCGATTCGCCTTTGCAAACAGATGGTAATGTATCGAGCGAGAATGTTGTCCTTCCACAGGGGGATGGAAAAAAACTTGTTCAAGCATATTGCCTTATGTGTCATGACGCCGGCGTTATTGTTGCCACTTATAGAAAGGCGAATGAATGGCAGGGTTATGTTGAGAACATGCTAAAAAGAAATGACATGACTATTGATAAGGGACAAATGGCAGTCTTGCTGTCTTATTTAGCTAAACACTTTAGTCAAGTTGATACGGAAAAGAACTAAGAATTAAACTGATTAAAGTGTGATAAATAGATGAAAATTAAATCTCCCAATTCTGATCAATTGAAGCAAATTGGAACCGACCTTGGCATGAACCTCAGTGACAAGGAAGTAGAGAGCTATCTCTCTTATTTTGAAAGTAACCTCGGCGCTATTCAACACCTTCTGCGACGAGACGAAACTCTACCACCAGTCAAGCATGATCGAGAGCAGGATTTTCATCGTCCGCAAGGAGAACAAAATCCTTACAACGCCTGGGCAATGAAGACGGCGATAAAAGGCAAGTCACGAGGCAAACTTGCGGGTAAAACAGTAGCCGTCAAGGACGTCGTCTCTGTAGCAGGTGTCCCAATGTCAGCCGGAGCATCAATACTGGAAGGCTATACACCTGAATTTGATGCCACTATTGTCACACGCATTCTTGATGCCGCCGGTGAAATCGCCGGCAAAGCCGCATGCGAGTATTTTTGTTATTCCAGCGGCAGTCACACCAGTGTCACTGGTATGGTTGAGAACCCAATCAAAGCAGGTCATACCACAGGCGGTTCATCCTCCGGCAGTGCTGCACTCGTTGCAGGAAACATTGTTGATATGGCTATCGGTACAGATCAAGCCGGCTCTATACGTATCCCCTCCTCGCATTGCGGTCTCTATGGCTTGAAACCTACATGGGGACTGGTGCCTTATACTGGCATTGTTTCAAGTGAACACAATATTGATCACACAGGTCCGATCACGCGCACCGTTAATGACAATGCATTATTGTTGGAAGTGTTGGCGGGTGACGATGGAATTGATTTACGCCGCGCGGCAAAACGCCCGCGAGTGAAACGCTATCGACAGGCTGCAAAACAAAACCTCGAAGGTTATCGGATCGGCATCGTGAAAGAAGGTTTCGGCGGCATGAACGCTATGCCTGAAGTTGACGCAACAGTTCGCAAAGCCGCGCAAATCTGGCAAGAGCTTGGTGCACACATCGAGGAAGTATCTATCCCCTGGCATTCGGAAGGTGTATTAGTATGGCTTGCATTTGCACTGGAGGGTTACCATAGCAATATGATGCAAGGTAACGGTTTTGGCACTAACCACGGTGGCCTTTACTGGAGTAGTCTCAATGACTTCCAGGCAAATTGGCGCGAGCGTGCCGATGAACTACCTGCCAATCTGAAAATAGGCATGTTGATCGGCGAATATGCGAAGCGGGAATACCGTGGTCACTTCTACGTCAAAGCAATGAACCTAAGTCTTAGTCTATCTAAAGCCTATGACGACATGCTGAAGAACTATGATGCTTTGTTGATGCCAACCTGTCCGCGCAAGGCAGTACCCCTGCCTCCCGTTGGCATGTCTCTCGAGCAGGAAATCGACCTGGCCTGGGAGAATATTGAAAACACCTCTCCTTTCAATATAACCCACCATCCTGCAATGTCGATACCCTGCGGAATGGCTGACGGCTGTCCGATTGGGATGATGCTAGTGAGTAAGCATTACGATGAAATGGCTTTGTATCGTGCCGCCTTTGCATGGGAAAACGAAGTCGACTGGCGTAACATTCAGGCATAGTAAAGTGAGCTGATACAGAGCAAGTTTCTAAATTATAGAACTAAGCCAAATCAAATAATTTTTTTAGTCGTAGACTGGTGTGCCGTGTTTGCCTGATTCTCTCAAGGCCCAATAATCCTGATTAAGTTTAATCGTCACCGCTCCGGGTGCTTTCCTGATTTGCCTACCAGAAATTTCCTTTACAGCAAGTGCACCACCAGCAGTACTCGTGGTAAAGACTTCATCAGCGGTGTAAAGATCAAAAGGTGTGATATTGGCCTCCTCACACTTAAATCCAGCAACGCGAGCCAGATCTATAAAGGTTTGTCTGGTTACACCGCGAAGAATTCCGCTAGCAGGCGTATAAACAATATCATTTTTTACAGCAAATATATTTGATGCGGCGGCTTCACTTACGTTACCAGCATGGTCTAACCAAATAGCATCGTCATATCCTGCACTTAAGGCTTCCAGGCGAACAAGCTGAGAATGTAGTCGGTCAAGACATTTGTAGCGAGGGTCCAGACTATCGGACGGAAAACCACGCGTACTTGAAATCATTAACCGTACACCCTGCTGACGTTTTTCTTCGTCAGCAAGAAAAATATAGGGCGCAACCCAGACAATAATGGTCGCATTAAAATCTCTCGGGTCTGCAACCACTTCTTTGGGCATACCACGAGTCACAATAAAACGAATACTGGCATCGTCCAACTTATTTCGTCGAACAGTCTCAATAATAATTTCCTTCCATTGTTCGCGCGACCAACCTGGATCAAGGCAGGCTGCAAGCATGGAATCAAAAAACCTATCAAGGTGCTCATCCAATTTAAAAATCACGCCCTTCCATGCAGAGACCACATCAAAGATACCGTCTCCAAGTAGAAAGCCCTGGTCAAGTGGTGATATCCCGGCAGCGCTCAGTGGCAGGTAATCACCATTAATATAAAGAATAGGTTCATCACTCATAATTTTCGACATCCACAATTTATAAAATCTGTAAAATTAGCTAGTAAATAGTTCTAATATTATACCTCAAGTCTGGGCTCACTATTATAATGGGGGAGCTACAATATTATGGGATATTTTCGAGAACCGATGATTCCCGTTTGAATTCCTCACGCCTAGGACGTAATCGTGAGCGTAAAATTAATAATACGACACATAGTTAGCTTCGACTGGCTGAAAACTTAACTTAGTTCCAATAAATCTCTATCTCAAAGCCAAAAGTTAAAACTCAATGCGGTGCTGCAATCGGGCCAATAATTTTTTCCAATACTAGTGCGATGCTTAGTAAGCGTCTATCAGAGTCAGCAGGACCATCAATTGCAATACCCACAGGAAGTCCATTCGATGGACTGATTCCAAGCGGAAGGGTAACACCGGGAATTCCCACGACGCTGCCAGGTGCCGTATTTCGGCTCAAGGTTTTAAATGTAGACACATTTTTATCATCTCTAATATCCTCAATGCGTTTTGCGGTCAATGGAGTAGTAGGGAAAATCATCGCATCAATTCTGTGTTCCTCGAAGTAATCACTAAAAACCTTCTGATGCTGAGGTAACACAAAGTCTTTAATTTTCCGGTACTGCTCTTCTGAAGTTGATTGAGTTCCTACAAACAATGTATTGAATATTGCCTTTACATCAGGGCTAGCGATACCACTGACTAAAGCTGAAAAACTCAGCTGACCCGAGGTAAGAGTTTGCAAATAATCCGGTAACTCTTGGCGAATTTCATAACTTACCAGGGGAAAGCCAATTTGACCTTCAATATCCTCCGGAATTGGGATGTCAGCATCAATCAGCGTGATGCCGGCAGCAGCAATTTTTTGCAAGGTTTGCTCGACTAAGTCAGCAATCTCAGGTTCAAGATTTGCGAAAAAAAAGGTACGAGGGATACCCAGACGAATAGAATTGATATCTGCGGCTTTGTAATCCGGCTCAGCCCTCGTGATCACCGCGTCTAATAAAATCAAATCTGACACTGAACGCGTCATTGGACCAGTTGTATCTCTTGAGCTGGAAATCGGTACAACGCCACTATTAGGATAGCGCCCAGTTGAAGGGCGAAGACCGTAAATACCCGTCAATGCAGCGGGTATCCTGACTGAACCACCAGTGTCTGAACCAAGTCCCGCGATTGCGCCTCGACTGGCGACTGCAGCTGCGGTGCCACCGGAACTACCACCGGCAAAATAATCCTTATTGTACGGGTTGCCTACTGCGCCAAAATAGCTATTGTTACTGGTCACGCCAACGGCTAGTTCATGCATGTTCGCCTTACCTAAAATGATGGCACCTTCGTCGACGAGTAATTGCACGACAGCTGCATGTTGTTTTGGAACAATTCCCTTCATTGATGGCGTTCCAATCGTAAAGAACATATCTGCCACTTCAATGTTGTCTTTGATGATCAAGGGCACACCTAATAGTTTGCCGGACGCAGTCCCCGCGATTACGTCTTTATCTACAATAGCCGCTTCACGTAGGGCGTTTTTTTCATCAAGACTAATATAGGCATTAAGATGCTTATAATGCTTCGTATTCGAAATAACTGCTTGTACTAGTTGTGTTGCACTAATCTGTTTCGATTTAATAAGTGTACTTGCTTCAACGGCGCTCAACTCGCGTAATTCATTATCGCTCAGCTTCTCTTTGTCCTTATAGATCAGCTGTTCACCACAAGCAAATAACCCGACACACGCAAAAACTAAACCAGCTATTTTATTTCTTCTATTCATGAGTTATTTTTCTCTGGATCATCATGACTTTGATGGGAGTCGCTATCATTTTGGATCTCAACTAGAAAAGGAAGTAATATAAATCTCATCATCACAGCACAATTTATTTTATATATGGATACTCGTGCTTAGACTTTACTTTAAATCCCCCAGTATTCATATAAGGACCGGGGCTAATCTGTATAGCTCTATGCCCGAACAAGCCTGATTACAAATCAGATAACATTTATTATCTACGACTACCCTCACGCGCACCGCGACAGAACCAATAATCCAGACTGAAATATCGTCCTGCGCCTGTAAAAAAGAGTGACAAAAGCATGATGAAATAGGTGATCGCAAATTCAATTCCGTTATTAAGAATAGTTACCGGACCCGAACTCGTTAACCAATTATAGTTTCCATGTTCACGAAGAATTGCATGAACACGCTGTTTCTTCTCTACGGCTTCCATCACTCGTTCATTCGCCAACCAACTTGAGGCATCAGATAAAACCAACCAACCATTGTCCCAATGCACTGTGAAGGCAGCAACCAACATAACTACCATTAGAGGTGGTGCGATTATCCGTATACCTAGCCCGGCTAATAGTAAAATACCACCGACAAACTCTGTACCTGCTGCGAGCACAACCATTACTTCAGGAAAAGGTAAATTAAGACTGCTTTCAAACCAATTTACCGTATTCTCAAACCCAGCTATCTTGGTCCATCCTGACTGGAGCATAATTGGTGCTAGAAATATTCGAAATGCAAGCGGTGCAAAACCATCCAAATAGCGCGCAGGCGTGGTACCCAGATAAAAGTTATTAATGAAATTCTTCATGGTTGTTTTCCAGTTAGTTAAAAATACTTTTGAATACGAAACCCATTTTTTTACAAATTGAGTTTAAAGATATTAATGCCGTTCCATCACGTACTTAAAATTGCAGGGTATTAACACTTTCAAATTCAATATTGGATCTGATAAAAAATGTGGCAGCTGCGCGTCAGAACAATCAGGGGGATTAGACACGCAGCCACCACTTCTCCAGGCAATTACAAGGACGCGGGGTTCTTGTTCTTGATCTGCTC
>Ga0055584_100006000_pt1 | contig 11917 bp, 9 predicted proteins | sample OSDHelmetaG_FD_58716 | JGI IMG/M metagenome (GOLD analysis project Ga0055584, IMG submission 58716) | Pelagic marine sediment microbial communities from the LTER site Helgoland, North Sea, for post-phytoplankton bloom and carbon turnover... | ecosystem: Environmental > Aquatic > Marine >... | reverse complement strand
GGAAACAGCTTGCGATAATCCTCGGCGTCGCAAAAAGCCCGGGGTGCCGGCGGGGCCGGGTCCATCTCGGTCTGTTTGATATGTTCGCGATAGGCGTATTGGGTTACCGCCACCTCGGAGGCCGTCGCGTGTCGCCCGTCACGGTCGGCATAGAGTTCCTTACTCAATGCCGCGATTTCCGGAAAACCGAACCAATTGGCGAGCTTGCAGCGGATCGGCGGACGCCTCGATCCGCGCTCGAAACTGGTCTCGGCATAAATCTCCGAGAAAGCCGCGCCGACAGTCGCGATATTACCGCCGTGACCATTCAGGAAATAGAACCGCTCAAACCCGTTCCGGGCCAACGAGAGCACATAGTCCTTGATCACCGCGATCAGGGTCGTCGGACGCAGCGCGATCGAGCCCGGAAAAGCCAGATGATGCTGGGCCATGCCGACGGAGATCGTCGGGCCGATCAGGGCGCCAGTATCCGCGACGGCGAGGTCGGCGATCACCTCGGGACAGATCGCGTCGGTACCGATCAGGCCGATCGGGCCGTGCTGCTCGGTGGAGCCGATGGGGATGATGATGCCCTTGCTCGTCTCGAGATGGCTCTCCACCTCGGCCCAGGTCATGAATTGCAATCGCATCGCGTGTCTCCACTTTGATCGGTATTCAGCTCAAGGCATTTTCCAGCCAGGCCGCCGCCGCGAGGGCCCGCGCGTCGGCGCCCGCCGGGGCGACGATCTGCGCGCCGAGCGGCAGACCATTCGGCCCACTCCCCGCCGGTATCGTCACGCAAGGCCAGCCCAGGATCGTCCATACTCGGTTGAAAAGGGGGTCACCGGTAAAGCCGAGACCGAGTGGCGCCTCTCCCGGCGCCGGAAGCGTGAGCAGGATGTCGACGCCCTCGAACAGCGCCGCCTGCTCGGCCCGCGCCTTGTCCGCCCGAGCCTTGGCACCAGCCAGCGCGTCACCGGCCATCGCCAGACCGAGCGCGATATTGTCGCGATAGAATCGGGTCAGCCGCTCGGGATGACGCTCATACTCCCATTCAAGCGCGCGTCCGGAATCGCCGGTCATCACCACGGTCTGCACATCCGCCAGCGCCTCGAAGCTTGTGTTTGAGGCAATATCGATGATCGTGGCACCCGCTGTCTCGGCGCGGCGCCAGACAGTCTCCAGCATATCCAGCGCGGCGGCCTCCGCCTCGATCCGAAACGGCACCATCACACCGATCCTGGGCGGCGCGCCGTCGAAGATATCGAGCGGCGACGGCGCGGTGCCGCGCAAAGCCGCGTCGAAAAAGCCAACATCCTCGACGCTTCTCGCGAAACAACCGACGGTGTCGAGATAGCCCGAGAGCTCCTTTACCCCAGCGCGAGAATGAGTACCGACGCTCGGCTTGAAGCCAACCGCGCCGCAATAGGCGGCGGGACGAATCACCGAGCCGGCGGTCTGGGTACCAAATGCGAGCGGGAACTGTTTATCCGCGACACCGGCGGCGGAACCGCTGGAGGATCCACCCGGGGTGTGCGCTGGATTGTGGGGATTGCCGGTCGGGCCGGGATTGCGCCAGGCGAATTCTGTGGTGACGGTCTTGCCCATCACCACGCCGCCCTGCTCGCGCGTCAAGGTGACGACGGCAGCATCCGCGTTGGGCCGGTTGAGACCATAGATGGTTGATCCGTGTCGCGTCGGCATGTCGGCGGTATCGATGATGTCCTTCACCCCGACCGGAATGCCCGCCAGTGGTCCGGGATTGCCCGCCGCGTCCGCGGCCTTGGCCCCGGCGATCGCCTGCTCCGGGTCGAGATGGGCCCAGGCGCGCACCGCCGCGTCACGGTCGGCCGTCCGTTCCAGACAGGCGCGCATCAGCGTTTCCGCGGTCAGATCACCCGCTTTAATCCGCCGCGCCGCCTCGACCGCCGAAAGTTCGTTCAACTCGGCCATCGCCAACTCCTTCCAACACGCTAATCCGACCACCGGTTCGATGCGTCGGAGATTGCGGCATTGTTCTTGGCCATGCAACGACCGTATCGTGATGGACACACCGCAGCTTGTCCGACAAGAGGATACCGCCATGGCCCGCCATATCGCTTGCCTCACCTATGACTTCGATGCCTTGTCCCTGTGGATTGCCCGGGGCATGACAACCCCGACTCCCCTTTCGCGCGGCGAATTCGGGATCACCGGGACCCAGCGGATACTGGATCTTCTGGCGCGTTACGATATCAAGGCGACCTTCTTCATTCCCGGCCATACGCTCGAGAGCTTTCCGGATATCTGCAAACGGGTGCATGACGAGGGGCACGAGATCGGCCATCACGGCTGGACCCATCGCAAGCCCTCGGACCTTTCCCGCGACGAGGAAGAGGCCGAGCTGCTGCGCGCCAATGAGCAGATCGAGAAGCTTACCGGTCGCAAGGCCCGAGGCTATCGCTCGCCGTCCTGGGATCTAAGCCCGCATACCCTGGATCTGCTGATCGCCAACGGCTTCACCTATGACAGCAGCCTGATGGGCCACGACTATCTGCCCTATTACGCGCGCTCGGGCGACGAGGCGCCGCTGTTGGAGCCCGCCAAGTTCGGCAAGGTCACGAACCTGCTGGAGATGCCGATCAGCTGGAGCCTCGATGACTTTCCCTATTTCGAATATCTGGTGGGCCCGGCGGGGATTCTTCCGGGATTGCGGCCCGGGGCCGACGCCCTGGCGAACTGGACCGACGACTACGACTACATGACCGAGATCCTGGACTGGGGGGTGATCACCTATACTTTCCACCCCTTCGTGTCGGGCCGAGGGCACCGGATGAAAGTCATGGACCGGCTGATCCGGCATCTGAAGAACGGCGGTGCGACCTTCATGACCATGGAGCAAGCCGCGAGCGAGGCGATCCGGGAGGGCTCCAGCCGCGATGGCTGACGGGCCGGCGCATCTGGACATTGAGGCCGGACTGGCGCATCTGGCGTCCGTAGACCCTGACATCGCCCGAGCGATCGAGCGGGTTGGCGCGCCGGAACAGCGCCGGCGCGCGCCCGGTTTCGCCGCTCTCGTCAATATCATCGTCTCGCAACAGGTCTCGCTGCAATCGGCCGCCGCGATCTGGGAGCGCCTGTCGGCGCTCGGGCCGGTTACCGCGGAGGGGGTCCTGGCCTTGGGCGAGGAGGGGCTACGCGGCGCCGGGTTCAGTCGCCCCAAGATCCGATACACCCTATCGCTTGCGCGGGGCGTGGAGCGGGGCGATTTCAACCCCACTGATCTGGCCGCGATGGATGACGTCGAGGCAATGGCGGCGATCACGGCATTGCTTGGTTTCGGGCGATGGAGCGGCGAGATCTATCTGATGTTCTGTCTCGGGCGGGCGGATGTCTGGCCGGCTGGAGATATCGCCTTGCAAGAAGCAGCCCGGGTCATCAAGGGCCTGAACCAACGACCAGACCCCGCCATGCTGGACGTGCTGGCCGAACCCTGGCGGCCATGGCGCAGCGTGGCGGCGCATTTGCTGTGGCGGTTTTACCGCGACGTCGTCAAGTCCGGGGCCTCGACGGGCGTCGACGGATTTCAGTGACAATCGCGTTAACAGCCTGATACTGTTCAATGGTTCACGCGCATCGGAGTTTCCAAGACGTGAGGTCCGATACCAACGCCTCCCTTTTCGCGCGCCTACCGATGTGGGCGCGCTCATCCGTGGGGCAGCGATCATCATGAGCGCCGAGCCAAACCGCGCGTTCATCGCTGTCGAGCCGAGTATCGAGGGGGTTCTCGATTCCGCTGGCGAGGCGTTCTGTATTTTCGACGCCGATGACCGGCTGATCCGCGCTAACCAACGCTTTCGGGACATGCATGGCCCCTTGGCCGATATGTTCCGAACCGGCGCGCCCCTGGAAACTATTCTAGAAGCCGAGGGTAAATGGCGCGAGGAAGCTGGTCTGATCGACGACGTAGCCGCGTGGCGGGCGGCGCGCCGGGCCGCCCATGACACGGCGGGCGCGCCGATAGAGGAGCCGCAACCTGGCGGCGGCTGGGTTCAGCGCCGGATTTCTCGCGCCGAGGACGGTTCCACCGTTGTTTTCCTAAGCGACGTCTCGGCGCTAATGCGGGAGCGTGACGGAGCCGAGCAGCGCAACGCCTTGCTTCGCGGTACCTTGGAGAACATTCCGCAAGGTTTGGTCGCGGTTGACGCCGACCTTCGCATGTTGACCTGGAATCGCCTGTATTTCGAACTGCTAGACCTGCCGCACAGGTTCGCCCAGGTGGGCACGCCGCTTAGGGACATCTTGGGATATATCGCCGCGCGCGGGGATCTAGGCGAAGGCGAGCCGGATGCCGCGGTCGAACGCGCCTTGGAACAGGGGACCGCCAGCGGGCCGGCGAGGTTCGATCGCGAAACCAGCAATGGCGCGGTCCTCGAGGTTCGGGTACGCCCCCTGGATGGCGGTGGCTTCGTCGCGACCTACAGCGACGTTACCGAGGCTCGCCGCGCGGCCCAACGGTTGAGCGAAAGCGAGGAGCGTTATGCCCTGGCCGCCGCCGGCGCCAATGACGGTCTGTGGGACTGGGACCTGAAAAACAACACGGTCTTCTATTCGCACCGTTGGAAGGAAATGCTCGGTTACGGCGAGTCCGAGATCGGCGATTCCCCGGAGGAATGGTTCGGGAGGATCCACCCTGACGACGCCGAACGGGTCAAGGGCATGCTGGATGCCCATATCGGAGGAGCCGTATCGCATTTCGAGGTCGAGCACCGCATGCGCCGGGCCGATGACGATCACCGCTGGATGTTGATTCGCGGTCTGGCGGTGCGCGGCGACGATGGCGCGGCATACCGGATCGCGGGATCACAAACCGACATCACCGATCGCAAGCGCGCCGAGCAGCAGGCGGTTCATGACGCTCTGCACGATACCTTGACTGGATTGGCGAACCGCACGCTGTTTCTTGAACGCGTCCGCCAGGCCCTGGCCCGGCGACAGCGGCATGCATCCACCCGTTTCGCGGTGATCTACCTGGATCTGGACCGTTTCAAATTGGTCAACGAAAGTCTCGGGCATGTTCATGGCGACGACATGATCATCGCCGCGTCGAGACGCCTGGAACAGAGCCTCAAATTCGGCGATACCGTCGCCCGCCTGGGCGGCGATGAGTTCGCGATCCTGATGGAGGAAGTGGCCACGCCGGGAGACGCGAAGAGCATATCGGAGTCCCTCCAGCAAACCCTGTCCAGTCCGTTCGTTTTGCGCGGCAAGGAGGTTTACGCCACCGCCTCGATGGGCATTGCTCATTCCGAACATGACTATGAACGCCCCAAGGACATTTTGCGGGATTCCGAGCTCGCGATGTACCGGGCGAAGGAGCTTGGCAAGGCGCGGAGTGTCATCTTCGACCCGAGCTTGCGCAAGTCACCGGTAACGCCGATTGATCTGGATACCGACCTCCGCCGGGCGCTGGAACGCGATGAAATGAGCCTTCACTACCAGCCCATCGTCTCGCTCACGAATGGCAAGATCAGTGGCTTCGAGGCGTTGCTGCGCTGGGAGCATGCCGAGTTGGGCGCGATATCGCCCGCCGATTTCATCCCGTTGGCCGAGGAAACCGGGCTGATTGATTCGCTGGGCCAATGGGTTTTGCGCCAGGCCTGCCGACAGATGTTGATCTGGAACGAAAGCCGGCCCGCCAACAACCAGCTTGAAATCAGCGTCAATCTTTCCAGTCGCCAGTTCACGCGCGCCGATCTCGTGACCGGAATACTGGACGGCATCCATGGTTCTGGTCTCGGCGCGGCATCGCTGAAACTGGAAATCACCGAGAGCGTGCTCATGGAAAACGCTCAGCGCTCGATCGCGATGCTGAACCAGTTAAAGGAACTCGATATCAAGATCTGCGTCGACGATTTCGGGACCGGCTACTCATCTCTCAGCTATCTCCACACGTTTCCGATCGACACCCTTAAGATCGACAAATCGTTCATCGGTGACATGAGCCGGAACTATCAGAATCTGGAGATCGTCCGCACCATCACGATGCTGGCCCGCAATCTGCGCCTCGATGTCATCGCCGAGGGTGTCGAGACACCTGAACAACATGCTCAACTCCGTGCCTTGGGTTGCCAATTCGCCCAAGGATTTCATTTCTCCCGACCGCTCGACGTGGATAAGGCGACCCGCCTGATCCAGGAAGACCGGCGCTGGTAGCACCGACCAGGTACCCGCATGGCCAAACGTTTCTCGTATTACTATCTGCAAGTGAACACCGGACTGGCGTGGGAAACCCTGGAACAGTCCGAATCCGTGGCGGTTTTGACCTCGGGCCTGGCGGATCAACTGGCCTCGCCGACCGACGCGGAAATTCGCATCGTCGGCGCGAATTTCGATGAGGTGTCGGAGCGTTGGGCCTATGAACAGCTGTTCTATATCGATCAGTCCAGCATCGATCTCGGTATCGCCGACGAGCTCGAGGACGAAGGAAGAGAAACCTTCGCGGCGCCCGAGTCCTATCCCGCGCCCGAGTCCTATCCCGCGCCCGAGCCAGCTCCCATGTCCTCGGACCACACCGAGGACCTCGTTGCGCGCGACGACGGCGATGACACGACCGTCCAACCGGAGCCCGGCCCCGCGATCTCGGCGCTGTTGCAAGAGCGCGAGGCACTCGATGAAACGGGCGAGCGCGAGGAAAACAATGAAGAGGGCGCTTCACCACCGTGGATCAATACGCCGACCGGATCTCGGGATGACGACGGCGCGCCACCATGGGGTGGCTTCGATGACGCCAAGGACGATGACGAGCCCGCTGACGACACCGTCCCCTGGCTGCGCGCGCAGCAATCGGAAGACAGCATCGGCATTGACGAGCCCGAGCCGTTTCGATTTGACACCACGCCGCCGCCGCCACGACGTGGATTCCCAATTGCTAAGATAATCGGCGCGATTTTCGTCACACTTTTCCTCGCCGCCTGGGTTGTCATCGGCGCGTTGGTCTATCTGCAGAATCCACTACTGCTCGAAACGGTGGATAAGTTTGGCATCGGCTCCTATCTTCGGCTGGGATCGCAAGATGACGCGGCTCCAATGGCCAAGGACACGATGAGCGAGGCATCGGGAACGCTGGTCGAACCGCTTACGACCGGTCAGGTGGTTCGCTATGTCGGCGTCGCGCCGGCGCTGAGGGGGCGTTGGTCGCCCCGGAAGTGCGACACCACTTTCATCGAGTTTGACGAGGATGGTTACAACAGAAGCATTGACGGACAAGCCGCCGCCGACAAGACCGCGATCAGCGAGACCTTGGAAGACGATTTCGTGTTCTATCTCCGCCGATCTCCGGAGATGGTTGAACATTTCCGCAAGGTGACCGCCAACGACATTCAACTGGCGGGTGCCACGACGGAAAGCGGATTTCTGGGAAGTTCCGGCAAGGTCGAGATCTATAGCCGTTGTCCGTGAGGAACCCGGGCATCGGAATCCCCAGCGTCAAAATAAGGTCGGCTCGCGTTCCACGTAAGGCTCAAGCAGTTCCGGATCGTCGTTTCTGACATTGCCGACCCTGGGCGAGACCTCGAAGCTTTGGAGCTTTGCATCCTCCAGAGGTTTCAGGAGCGCGCCCGCCGCTTCCACGTCACCGGTTAGCCAAGCCTGGTAATCCTCGGCCTCGAGGATCACCGGCATACGGTGGTGGATATGCGCGATCGAAGCGGCGGCGACAACGGTCGCCACCGTATAGGTTTCCACCATGGCCCCGCCGTCATTCGGGTCCGCCCAGCTTTCCCAAAGACCGGCAAAGGCAAAAGTGCCGCCATCCGCCAGGCTGATCCGGTAGGGTTGCTTGGTCTTTCCCCGGATCTGCCATTCATAAAAGCCATCCGCCGGCACCAGACAACGGCGCGCCCGGAAGGCATCGCGATAGGCCGGTTTCTCGGCGATGGTCTCGGAGCGCGCATTGATCATCTTGGCCGCGCCCGAGGCATCCTTGGACCATTTCGGAAGCAAGCCCCAGCGCAACATGTCCAGCCGGCGCGCGCCGTCGCGTTCGCGCACGACCGGCGCCATCTGGGTTGGCGCGAGATTGTAACGGGCTTGCAGGTTTGGATGGTCGTCGAATTGGAACAACCGGCGCATGGCTTCCGTCGCGGTGGTGATGCTATAGCGTCCGCACATCTTTCGTCACATCCTTGATTGGCGCGTCGACGTGAACCGACTAGCATGCGCGCCACCTCTGTTGAACACCTCGGGCCAAGTATCGGCCTGTCCGCAAGCCAACCGGAGAATCCATGACCGACCAAGCCCGCCTCGACGCCATCATCGCCATTGCTCGCCAGGCCGGCGATGTGATCATGGAATATTACGAAGGCAAGATCGAGGTGGATGAGAAATCCGACGGCTCTCCCGTCACCGCCGCCGATCGGGCGGCCGACGCGGTGATCGTACCGGCGCTCCGGGAATTGACGCCGGAAATCCCGGTGGTCTCGGAGGAAAGCGTCGACGCCGGGGATATACCCGATGTCACGGGCGGCACCTTCTGGTTGGTCGACCCGTTGGACGGCACCAAGGAGTACATCAATCGCAATGGCGACTTCACCGTCAATATAGGCCTAATCGTCGATGGCGTGCCCAAGCTCGGCGTGCTGATGACTCCGGTGAACGGGCTGGCTTGGGCCGGTATCATTGGCGAGGGTGCCTTCGAGGAAGCCGCCGACGGAACCAGGCACCCGATCACGGTGCGCGCGCCGGATCCGAACGCGCTTGTCGTCGTCGCCAGCCGCTCGCATCGGAGCCCGGAGCTCGAGAACTATATCGCCGCGCGTCCGGTCAAGGAGTCGATCTCGCGCGGCTCGGCCCTGAAATTCTGTCTAGTCGCCCGCGGAGAGGCGGATCTGTACCCCCGCACCGGGCCGACCATGGAATGGGATACCGCCGCCGGCCATGCCGTACTCCTGGCGGCGGGCGGGTCGATGGAAATGTTCGAGGGCGGAGAGTTCCGCTACGGCAAGCCGAAATTTCTCAATGGTTGGTTCGTGGTGCGCGGCGGCTGAACGCGCTCACCACAAAATTGCATGAACAGGGAGACTACAAGATGAAGGCCGTGACCGTTACCGATGATGGCGTCAAGATCCTGGACGCGCCGACACCGAAGCCCAACGCGACGCAAGTCCTGGTGCGGGTCCGGGCCTGTGGGCTCAACCGCGCCGACCTGATGGTGGCGAGCGGCATGGCCCATGGCGCGGTCGGCGGCGCCGGCACGATTGTCGGGATGGAAGTTTCGGGAGAGATCGCCGAGGTCGGCTCCGAGGTTTCCGGCTTCGCGGTCGGTGACCGTGTCATGTGCTCCACCGCGTCGGCCTGGGCGGAATACGCCGTCGCCGATTATGGCCGGACCGTGAAAATTCCCGATACGAACATGAGCTACGAGAAGGCCGCGACCCTGCCGGTGGCCTTGCAGACCATGCATGACGCGGTGGTCACCCACGGCGCGCTGACGCCGGGCAAAACGATCATGATCCAGGGAGCCAGCTCCGGCGTCGGCATCATGGGCATGCAGATCGCCAAGCTGAAGGGTGCCTCCCTGGTGGTGGGAAGCTCAACCAACGCGGAACGCCGCGGGCGGCTCTCCGATTTTGGCGCCGATCTCGCGGTCGATCCAAGCGATCCGTCTTGGGTCGATCAAGTGCTTGAGGCGACCGACGGCCGCGGTGTCGACACCATCGTTGACCAGGTTTCGGGCTATGTCGCGAACCAGAACCTCGCGGCGACCGCGATCCTGGGACGGATCGTCAATGTCGGCCGGCTGGGCGGGTTCTCGGGCGACTTCAACTTCGATCTGCACGCCGCCCGGCGCATCAGCTATATCGGCGTGACGTTCCGAACCCGCTCGATCGAGGAGATCCGCGAGATCGTGCGGCTGACCTGGGAGGATCTGGGCGACGCCGTGGTCCGGGGCGATCTCTCGCTACCAATGGACCGCTCCTATCCGATCGAGGAAGTCACCGACGCGCTCGCCCGCATGAAGGCGAACGAGCATTTCGGCAAGATCACCCTGTCGGTCGGTTAAGAAACAGGAAGTGACGCCGGGTATCGAGTCCCGGCGTCACTCCACTATCCCTTGCTCTAGGCCGCGCGGCCCGACGGACGGCGGGCGCGTTTGTGTCCCCCGGGCTTCCGGGGCGTCTTTGCAACCGCGGGAGCGGCGGCTTGCCTTGCGCCGCGTCCGCGATGGCCTTGTTGCCTCGGTCGCTTTGTCGTGCCCGGATCATTGGCGATCTCGGTCGAGTGATAGGGATGATCCGCGAAAATCGGGACCGATTGACGGATGGTCTTCTCGATGTCGCGCAGCAATGACTTCTCGTCCAGGTCACAGAACGCGATCGCCACCCCACCCGCGCCGGCGCGGGCCGTCCGGCCTATCCGATGCACATAGCTTTCCGGCTCGTTCGGCAGGTCGAAATTCACCACATGGGTGACCCCTTCGACATCGATGCCGCGGGCCGCGATGTCGGTTGCCACCAGAGCACGGATATCTCCGTTCCTGAACGCGTCCAGTGCCCTTTGCCTGGCGTTTTGAGCCTTGTTACCGTGAATCGCGTCAGCCTCGATCCCGCTCTTTTGCAATTGTTTGGCGACCCGGTCCGCGCCGTGTTTGGTGCGGGTGAACACCAAAACCCGCTCGATCGACTCGTCGTTCATCAGATCAACCAGAAGAGCCCGCTTCTTGTCCTTGTTCACGAACAGGACGCGTTGTTCGATCTTCTCGACGGTGGTTGCCGCGGGCGTCACCTCAACCCGGATCGGGTCATCAAGCATGGTGGCGGCCAGGGTGGCGACCGGGCCAGGCATCGTCGCCGAGAACATCAGGGTCTGACGCTTCATCGACAATTTAGCCACAATCTTTCGCACGTCGGGAATGAAACCCATGTCGAGCATCCGGTCGGCTTCATCAAGGACGAAGACCTCGACATTCTCCAAACGGATATGATCTTGCTCCATCAGATCGAGCAACCGTCCGGGCGTGGCGACGAGGACATGGATGCCTTGCGCCATCATCTTGATCTGCGGGCGGATTGACACGCCGCCGAAGACAACGCCGGTGCGCAGGCCGAGATAGCGGCCATAGGTCCTCAAACTGTCGTGGATTTGCCCGGCCAACTCCCGGGTTGGCGCCAGGATAAGACCGCGTGGGCGCCGGTGGTCCGGTTTACCGGCTTCCCTGCCCAAACGGTTCAAAAGCGGAAGCGCGAAAGCGGCGGTCTTGCCGGTGCCGGTTTGCGCGACCCCCAACAGATCGCGTCCCTCCATCAGCGGCGGGATGGATTTTTGTTGGATCGGAGTCGGGGTGGTGTAACCGGTTTCGTCGATGGCCCGAAGAATCGATTTAGCCAACGGAAAGTCCGTGAACGTTGTCATATAGTGTGTTCTTTCTTGGAACGAAATATCATCGCGCCGCCCCGATTTTCGGGACGGTTAGCGCGCAAGCACGATGCAAGCATTGGCGGCGCAACTCGCATGAAATGCAGTTGGCCTAACGAAACGCCTACATTTGTCGGAAATAAACGGGGCCGGAAGTGCCAATATTTGGCCCGGCGATCGATCGGTATTCGACCTTGAAGGAGCATCGCTACGGACACATAAGGGACCGATGACGGCAATTGTCAAGTTTTATCGAAACACCAAGCCAATTTTTACATCGAATTCAAAAGGTTATTCCAAGGCCCCGAAGAACGGAATTTATGCCCTGGTGATTGATTTGATCTTGGAGCGGCGCTGGCCGGATCGGTGGGCGATTTCGTTGTCCTGGGACTCGATGGCGGTGCGGGCGAGGTCATCAATTGAATCGCCGTAGGACTCATCAAGTTGTTCATTGCCAACTTTACGGTTCGAGGTCACCGACCCGTCCTCGTAGGTGACGTTGAACATCATGAACGCCGGTCCCTTCCCGTTGGATTTGCGACGC
>Ga0055584_100005999_pt1 | contig 11918 bp, 11 predicted proteins | sample OSDHelmetaG_FD_58716 | JGI IMG/M metagenome (GOLD analysis project Ga0055584, IMG submission 58716) | Pelagic marine sediment microbial communities from the LTER site Helgoland, North Sea, for post-phytoplankton bloom and carbon turnover... | ecosystem: Environmental > Aquatic > Marine >... | reverse complement strand
CCTGGCTGATCTGTGGCCCTCGTGGAATTGGCAAGGCAACCTTGGCCTATCGAATGGCCCGTTTCGCATTGTCACAACCCAATGATGTCGATCAAGGTGCCAGCTTATTTGGCGACCCTGATCCTCAATCTGATACCTTGCAGATGTCCGGCGAGCATCCAGTCTTCAGGCGTATCTTAGCTCAGGGCCATGGCGATTTTAGAGCCATTGAACGGGCCTGGGCCGATACTAAGAAGAGCAAGCGCAAAGCCTCTATATCCGTTAACGAGGTCAGAGGGATCGGCAGCTTTCTTCGTTTGACTCCCGCGGAAGGAGGATGGCGTGTCGTGGTCATCGACGCAGCGGATGAAATGAACCGCAATGCCGAGAATGCAGTATTGAAAGTGCTCGAGGAACCGCCACAGAAAGCGCTGATATTCCTTGTCTCTCATAATCCCGCGCGATTGCTGCCAACGATCAGGTCACGGTGCCGACGTTTGGATTTGTCGCCTTTGCCCGCACAGACTGTCTCGACGTTGTTGACCCGTTATCGCCCGGACTTATCGAGCTCAGATACCGGACCATTATCAGTTCTAGCGGACGGGTCGATTGGCCGCGCCATAGAATTGGCGAATGCGGGAGGGTTAGACCTATTCCGAAATCTTATCGGTGTCCTCGCAACTATGCCTAAAATGGATATCAATATGGCCCACGCCTTATCTGATGCGACATTTAAGGGGGAGGGGTTCCGGACCGTTGCCGACCTTTTGACGTGGTGGCTTGCCCGGATGGTTACAGTGACGGCTAAGGATGGTTGGGCGCAGATTCAGGAAATCGTGCCCGGCGAACACGCCATCGCTGACCGCCTGTGTGCCAGTGCTGGCCTTGATCAATGGGTAGAGGTGTGGGAAAAGATCGCCCGCTTATTCGAGCGCGCTGATGCAGTGCATCTCGACAAAAAGCGAACCGTTCTCAACGCGCTTCTCGCCATCGAGCAACGGGCAGCCGGATAACCCGGAAGCCCCGGCCTTGGCGCAGCGCTGGAGTTGGCTATGACTGCCGGATCAGACAAAACTTTCTACGTCACGACGCCGATTTACTACGTCAATGACAAGCCTCACACTGGCCACGCCTACACAACCATAGCCTGCGATGTATTGGCACGCTTTAAGCGTCTCGATGGCTATCGGGTGAAGTTCCTAACCGGGACTGATGAGCACGGCCAAAAGGTCGCCAAAGCAGCCGCTGAAAAAGGCGTCAGCCCACAAGCCTTTACGGATGAGGTCTCCAAAACCTTTAGTGACCTCACTGAAGCTTTGGACGTTACCAACGACGACTTTATTCGGACAACGGAAGACCGCCACACCAAGGCGTGTCAGGCCCTGTGGACCCGGATTGCGGAGAATAACGCACCAGACGGTAAGCCGTGGATTGTTCTGGATACCTATTCCGGTTGGTACTCCGTCAGAGACGAGGCCTATCACACTGAAGATGAGCTCACCAAAGGCCCAGATGGCACGAAACTAGCGCCCAATGGCAACCCGGTCGAATGGGTCGAAGAGGAGAGCTATTTCTTCAGGCTATCCGCCGCTGAACCTCTTCTTCTCGAATACTATGACAACCACACAGACTTTATCGCGCCAAAGAGCCGCCGGAACGAGGTTACCAGCTTCGTAAAGGGTGGCCTCAGAGACCTTTCGATCTCGCGCACCACGTTTGATTGGGGCGTTCCGGTCCCGGGTAACGACAAACACGTCATGTATGTGTGGATCGACGCACTCACAAACTACATGACAGCCGCCGGCTATCCCGATGAGAACGCAGAAGACTACAAAGCCTTCTGGCCAGCCGATTTGCACATGATCGGCAAAGACATCATTCGCTTTCACTGCGTCTACTGGCCCGCGTTTCTCTTGGCTGCCGGCCTGCCATTGCCGAAACGCATCTTCGCCCACGGGTGGTGGACCGTTGAAGGTCAGAAGATGTCTAAATCCTTGGGCAATGCCATTGATCCCAACGCTCTGATCGAGGCCTATGGACTAGATCAACTGCGCTATTTCCTGCTTCGGGAAGTGCCGTTCGGGAATGACGGAGATTTCTCCAAAACGGCCTTGATTCAGCGGGCCAACGGCGAACTGGCCAACGAATTTGGCAATCTTTCGCAACGCGTGCTCTCGATGATTAACAAGAACTGTGATGCCAAGGTGCCAACGCCCGGTGATTTCACAGAAGACGATGCTGAACTGCTCAATGCGGCAGCCTCCATGCTGGAGCCTGTTCGCGAGGCCATTGATCGTCAGGCCTTCCATGATGCACTGGAAACTGTCTGGATCGTAGTTCGGGCCGCCAATGGCTATGTGGACAAGCAAGCGCCCTGGGTCTTGCGTAAAGAAGACCCAGATCGCATGGCCACGGTGCTCTACGTGCTAACAGATGTTATTCGTCTGCTCGCTTTGGTGATGCAGCCGTTCACCCCCGATGCCTCTGAAGACATTCTGGATCAATTGTCGATCCCCATGGACAGCCGTGATTTTGAGGCTTTTGCCCCTGGACATGCGCCAGTGCCAGGAGAAGACTTACCCAAGCCAGAGCCAGTCTTCCAGCGGCTTGAAATGCCGGAAGCAGAGTAGGGGCCTCATAGCGATGCTCGTCGACAGTCACTGTCATCTCGACTTTCCAGACTTCCAGGATGACCTGGAAGGCGTCGTATCGCGCGCACGTGAGGCCGGTGTCGGCCATTTCCTGACCATTTGCACCCATATCACCAAATTTGAGCAGGTCCGCGCCATTGCAGAGCGGTTCGATGACATGCATTGCACGGTTGGGATTCACCCACACGAAGCCGAAAACGAACCGGAAATCGACAAAGCCCGGCTGATCGATATCGCCACCAACGAACCCAAGGTCGTGGCCTTTGGCGAAACAGGCCTGGATTTTTTCTACGACAACAGCCCGCGCGAGATTCAAGAGCGCCAGTTCCGCACCCATATCCAAGCCTCTCGCGAGGCCGGACTGCCGATCATCATCCACACCCGTGATGCCGATGACGACATGACCCGCATCCTAGAGGATGAAATGGCGGAGGGCACCTTCACCGGAGTCATACATTGCTTTAGCTCTGGCCCACAACTCGCTGAAAAAGCAGTGGAATTAGGTCTCTACATTTCACTTTCAGGCATCGTGACGTTCAAAAAAGCCGAAGAGCTGCGTGAGACAGCGAAGCACGTTCCACTAGACCGGATACTCGTTGAAACGGACTCTCCATACCTGGCGCCCATTCCAAAGCGCGGGAAACGCAATGAGCCAGCCTTCGTTGCGCACACCGCAGCCTGCGTTGCTGAACTGCACGGCCTAACGCCTGATGCGCTTGCGACCCAAACCACAGAGAACTTCTTCCGCTTGTTCAGTAAAGCCACCGTGTAACGACGACCATGGCAGAACCGCAAGAAACGCTCACACCTGAGGGTGATCTGAAAATCACCATACTGGGATGTGGCGGAGCAGGGGGCGTGCCCACGGTTTCCAACGGCTGGGGTGCCTGTAATCCAGAGAACCCGCGTAATAGCCGCAGCCGCGCATCTGTCCTTGTTGAGTCTGGCGAGACCCAGCTTTTGATTGATGCGTCACCCGACCTGCGTGCCCAATGCCTCGACTACCGTATCAATGCATTGGATGCGGTGCTTTTCACCCATGGCCACGCCGATCACACCAATGGCCTTGATGAATTGCGCGAGATAAACCGCGCCATGGGCGGCCCATTGGATATCTGGGCTGATGTCGAAACCATGAGGGATCTTGAAACCCGTTTTGGCTACGCGTTTGAAGGTATCCCTAAGGGGCAGCCCATCTTTAGGCCTTGGCTCATACCTAACATCATCGATCCGCCCATGCCGTTCTGCTCCGGTGGCGTAGAGGTGACACCGATCATTCAAGATCATGGGGTTATGGATACTCTCGGATTTCGGATTGGAAACTTTGCCTATTCGACAGATTTAAAAGCCTTATCCCAGGAAGCGAAGAACGCTCTCAAAGGCCTGGATTTATGGGTTATCGGGGCTCTGACCAACATCCGAGACCACATGACTCACGTGAGCCTGGACGAAGCTCTGGAGTGGATTGAGGAGCTCAAACCCAAACGGGCGATCATCACGCATATGGGGCCAGACCTTGATTACGAGGCCGTCTTGAAAAAATGCCCAGCCAACGTGACACCGGCGTACGACGGGCTGATTATTGAGGTCTAAGCCTCACGGCCGCTAATCCGGTGACGCGCCAAACATCGCGAAAATCTCTGGACCAGTGAAATTCTCCGTCTTATTTGCAAATTCATAGAAGGACGGCTTCTCATCAATGAAGACTTGTCCGGTGAATGCTAAACCCTCATCAGAGTCAAATAGCCCAATAGGAACCATTGTTTGCCCTGTTTCTTTCAGTCGATAAAACAGATGCGTGCCGCAGGATTTGCAGAAGCCGCGCTCAGCCCAATCGGATGACGAAAACACAGAAATGTTGTCATCGCCGGTAAAGGATGCGGCTGTGCCACAATCAATCTCCATAAACGGACCGCCACCCCATCTGCGGCACATGTCGCAATGACACGCGCCAACCTCGTGTTTCTCGGGTTTTGCCGTCACGCTAACCGCGCCACACAAACATTTGCCGTGCATCTCTGATTGATCTGACATGTGCGTCTCTCCAGTGCTTCAGGTTGGGCTGTGGTGTAACCCGCAATCTAGGGTAACATCGCAATTGAAGAAATATGATTCTGAACAACGGCTTAGGAGGGCTTTCTTGAATCAAAACCTTAAGTCGATACAACACTACCAGGAACGTAAGAGCGCTCGTAATGCTGCGGATAAACAAATCAGCGACGAGAAAGTCGCCCAGTTAAGGCTTGGTGCTTCTAAATGCCTTACAGGGAATACGATCGGATTTATTGCGCTAGCCACGATGTTGACTACTGAATCGGAAGCGCTGAGCCTTAACAGCTTTGAAGAAACGATATTTAAAGGCGCGACCTTAGTCTTCGGCGTATCAATCTTTCTATCGGTATATGGAGTGCTAGCCGTCGGTTCCGTGCCGATTGGCAAGACTATGAAGGAACTCACGGATGGAGAGCGTAAGATGATAGAAAGATTGTTGTTGGCAAGTGCATCAGGTTTCTTCATTGGACTAGGAGGAGTTCTGTCAACTGCGCTTTACCTCGTATTTCGGATATAGATTAAATCCATAATATACATTATGCGACAAATGGATGTCGCTATATCAGGACTAACCTACCTACATTACGACGGTTGCTATCGCACCTACGGTCGTTGATATCCGGCAGCCAAGCACAGACGCGCACCAACGCCCTGGCGTCCCACAATATGAGATGATCAGCGCGCTTGGTGTCGAACTGGGCGGACGTGATCCTCGAACGGCACATGTCGTCGCCGAAAGGTTAAGCCTTCGACGTATTCCGGTTCGGTGATCCGATCCATTCAAAAATGACGAAAGTCTTTGCGCGTAGAATCCCAAGCCACCAAATACCAGAGTGGTGGCAAGATCAGCATCGCTTGCGGCTCAACAGTTCGGCTGGTTAGGGTCCCTTTTGCGTCATGGTACTGGAACCGCAGATGTAACCGTTGCAGAAAGGCTGTCTCGAATGCGGGCAGCAGCGCAGAGTCCATCACGCCCATGTCGGCTATGTTGACCTGTGGCGCGAGCGTCCCGACGTACAGGCAATCCAGAAACCGGCGTAAGTCGCGGACCTTATCCGGCGGCAGGGCTTTCTCGATCTTGGCAAGCCCGGCGTCTGCGAGATCCGAAAAGGGCAAATTTCCGGCTGCACGCATCGACGCAACACTGATGAGAAGTGCAAAGACCTCGGCGACCGAGAGCCGCGCTTTGGCTTGAACCGATTGGGGATCAAGTTGCAGGCCGCCCCCGCGACCAGGTTCAGAATGAATGACAAAGCCCTCGTCGCGCAACGCGTTGATGTCACGCAACACTGTGCGCCGGGATGCGCCAACCTCCTCCGCTAAGTCAGCGACTGTCGACGTGCCGTTGCGGCGCAGGCTACGCACGATGGCGTCATGTCGGAGGCGAACATTCACTTTGTAAGGCTACCCTTTAATGGTGACAGTATTTGTCACCATTAGGCCTTAGTCAAACGCCATCCAAAACAGAAGGCCCCTCGCCTGATCACCCCGAATATTTAAAGAGGAAATAGAATGTCTCATCTAACAGACTTTCCCAAGCCGACTCTCATTCCAGTCAACGGCGTGGACCTCGAAGTCTTTGAATCCGGTCGCGAAAATAAAGGAAACCCGATTGTGCTCTGTCACGGCTGGCCAGAGCATGCGTATTCTTGGCGTTGTCAGGTGCCTGCCCTTGTGGCAGCGGGCTACCATGTCATCGTTCCTAACCAGCGGGGCTATGGCAACTCATCCCGTCCGTCCGAAGTTACTGACTATGACATTGAACACTTGTCGGGTGATCTCGTCGCTCTTCTCCATCACTACGGATACGAAGAGGCTGCATTTGTCGGTCATGATTGGGGGGCAATGGTCGTTTGGGGGCTGACCCTCTTGCATCCGAACCGTGTCAATAAGGTGATAAATCTAAGCCTCCCTTACCAAGAGCGTTGGGAAAGACCCTGGATCGAGGTGATGGAAGAAATTTTTGGCGGCGATTTTTATTTTGTCCACTTCAATCGACAGCCGGGCGTCGCAGACGCCGTATTGAACGACAATACAGCCCAGTTTCTGCGCAACATGTACCGCAAGAACCAGCCCGCTTTAGAGCCTGAGCCAGGCATGATGATGATCAATCTCGCCCAAGCGCAAACACCCCTTGGGGAGTCCGTCATGAGTGAGAATGATCTGGCTGTTTTCGTCTCCGCTTTCGAAGCCTCAGGGTTCACCAGCAGTATCAACTGGTACAGAAACCTTGATCGAAACTGGCAGCTGTTGGCGGACGTGGACCCGATCATCCAACAGCCTACACTGATGATCTATGGCGACAGGGATCTGGTCGCGAAGTCTGAAAACCTGGCAGATTTCGTGCCCAATGTAGACGTGGTCAATTTGGATTGTGGGCATTGGATTCAACAAGAAAAGCCTGAGGAGACAAACCAAGTGATCTTAAAATGGCTGGAACAGCAGGGTACCCCCTAGTCCGAAGAGGGTTTTTTGCCGTCTGTTGTGTCCACTCCTGTCTCTCCCTAGTCTGCAACGGCGTATCACGATCACACCGGATGCTTTGATATTATGCCTGTCCCTCTCCCTGCAGATTCACGTTCGCTTTATCGGCACGGTATGACGCCCGATATCAATCATGATGAGTCGGCGCGGATCAACGTGCTCGCCTCCCTCAATGCGGCTGTGGCGGCGACCCTCAGTTCAGGCGTGAAGCTTGCCTACGAGCAGGAAGCCTTGCCAAAGCTGACGGCTGAGGATCTTGATCTGTCTAACCCTAAGGCGCAGACCGGTGCGACGGTCCGTGAGGCCATTCGGCCAAGTCCGGTTTATCAATCGTGGGCCAGCCTTCGCCGTATGATCCAGGAGATGAACCGGCAGACAGCCCGTCACATCGCACTCAGGCAAATGGGCGACTTACAGGAGCGTGCGGATGTTCTGAATGGGGATGCGAATGATGACGCCCTCACCCTCGATCCATCGCTCAACGTGCCACGCTATCTGGCAAATGCCGATAATCATCTTCAGCCCGGCGGCTATCATACAGAGATCGAGCCTGGTGATATGACGGCTGCGGCCACCTATGATGTGGCCACCTTTGTCACGGCCATGGGTATGTTTGGCCCGAAAGGTGATTCCGGCGGACGAGGCATGGCGAAATGGCTGGCTGAGCGCCACCCGACCTTCAAACCCAAGCGCATTCTCGATATCGGCGCGGCCCATGGCAACAATACCCTGCCCCTGGCTGCAGCTTTCCCCGAAGCGGAAGTCGTCGCCCTTGATGCCGGCGCACCCATGCTGCGCTATGGCCAAGCACGGGCGCGCTCCATGGGGTTTTCGAATGTGCGTTTCGTCCAAGGCGCTGCGGAAGAGATCGATGACTCCCTGGGTACGTTCGACCTCATTCAGACAACGATGGTCTTCCATGAAACCTCAGGCACGGCCCTGCCCGAGATTCTGAAACGCATATACGCGGCGCTTAACCCAGGTGGGCTGACGACTAACCTGGAACAGCCTAACTTCACCCCAGACACGCCAGTGTTTGATCGGTTCCTGCGCAATTGGGATGCTTGGTACAACAACGAACCTTTTTGGGTTCAGCTGCACGGCATGGATTTTCAAGCGGCGTTACACACGGCAGGGTTCCACCCGGACAAGTGTATTGAAAGCGGCGTGAACCCAGACCTGGAGCCAGACCAATATCCGTCGTGGGCAGGCCGGATCAGCCGACATGATCATGAACACTCAAAGCCTGAACCGGCAAAGCAGGGCTACAACGGCGAGAGCTGGTATCTGTTCGGTGCTTGGAAATAGCCCTTAGAGGGAAAACCCGAGCTGATTTTCATCCACGTCCTTCGGGGGTTGGTGCAAATTCTTCGACACCGGTGTGGCGATGAGGTTCGTGCCTTCGTAAGGCCGGCATAGGCGTTTCAATGCATGAGGCGTCGCACCGTCAGACAGCCAAATGTCCGTCATCTCATCGGTTAGGATCACCGGCATCCGATCATGAATCTCGGCGGCCATCTCATTGGGTTCTGTCGTCACAATCACGAAACGTTTTTGGCCCTTTTTTGAGTCGATCATAAACAGGCCCGCCATAACGAATAGGCCGGCCCCCTTACCCTCTAAGGAAAACTGCCAGGGCGTGCGAGAGCCATCGACCTCTTTCTTCCATTCGTAATACCCGGTAACTGGTACCACACAGCGATGATGCTCAAAGGCATTCACAAAGCTGGGCAACACATCCATTGTTTCACAGCGGGCATTGATGACGAGGCTGGAACGTCCGGTTGGCGGCGGAAAGCCCCAAGTGCCTAAGTCCAATCCCCGCGTCCCATCGACTGCACGGATATGAGGCCATTGATCCCCTGGCTTTACAACGGCTGTCGGTTGCAAGCCTGCTTTCTTTAAGGGCCCACTGACAATGGAAAGACCACAAAGGTCTTGAATCTCTTTCCACGATTTATGGCCTGAAAAGCTTCCGCTCACATTACAAACCTTACTGAAGCGAAAAACGGGCATGGAAGGAAAAACCCTGCCATGCCCGCATTTTTCAACGTGATTTCAGAAACCGTTTAACCCGCATCGCCTTGCAGGTTCAGCCAACGGCTTTTCTTATCCATCAAGCCCTTCATTTCTTCTCGGGATTGCGGCAGTTCTGCCCGCGTAACATCTAGGATGTTCATGGGCACTTCCTGGACGAACTGGTCGAAGACCGGCTTCACGACTTCCATCGGGTAGCGCGGGATCCGACGGTCTTTCCGCAATTCACCGATATTGAGCTCAGCCTCAACGATGGCTTCTTCACCGCCTTTTTTCTGAGCTAAAATTTTACCGCCCGGGGCGACGATTAACGAATTCCCGCCAAAGCCTGGTGGGAAGTTCGGGTTTGAGGGGAACGTGATGTTCGACATGCCAGAATAGACATTGTTGTAGTACGCGATCGCCTGGACATCGACTTCAGAGAAACCAGTCGCAGTACGCAGCATGATCTCAACACCGCGCATGGCAAAGGCTGCAAATACGAACGGGTCAATCTGTACGGTGCTCACCGCAATATTACCGAACTCGGTTTGCAACACTGGGAATTCTTCTTCGATGCCGTACTTGGCACGGAACTTGTCGTGGACATTCTCAATGGTCGTGGTTGGTATTTCCCCGCCGTCATCCGTGTATCGAGAAGCGTTACGGGTTTTCCAATAGGTATGCTTGATCTCACCATCGCGGCCAATGACAGGGTTCAGGCTGAGAATATGACCGGGCCAGTCTGGGTCGGTCGCATAGCTACCGAAGATCACATAGGTGTCACAGGCTTTGGCGAACTCGCCGATGGCTTTGGTTTCTGGCCCTGGGACCTGAATGGTAAACTTCAGTTTCTCATCGCGCGTACCGGAGGAATAGCCAGTCAACGGAAACTCATTGAACAGAATGAAATCGGGCTTCTTGCCTTCCGTGCAGGCTTTGTTGATCCAATAGCCCATACGCCGCACGTTTTCTTTAAGGCCCGCTTCAACGCTCTCTGCTTCCTGCAGCAGCATCGGTTCATTTTGAACGACCTTGAGGACAACAACGTCCTTCTCTAACGGAACCGTAGGGTATGAGCCATCAGGGCGAACCAATTCTGGAACCGGCTGCGCGATGGCCGCCACGCTCCAGACACTGGCGAGCAATGCTCCGCAGAGCCCTATGGATTTCAACATCGGTCGTTTTTTCATGGCCGTCTCTCCTCTGGTTCGGCTTTATATATGCATCTATGAGTTTACGGTGCCCGCGCCCTTGAGTTGAGTCAATTACTTACTCCGGAGCGCAACGATTGGATCGAGGCGTGCCGCCCGGAGTGCTGGAAATGCCCCGAAAACAATGGCAATTCCGAGTGATATCAAGAACGGATATGTGGCGGCTTCCCAGGTCAACACCATGGCCCAGCCGGTGATCTCGCTGCCGATCAAAATACAGGCGCCACCAACAACGATGCCGGTAATGCCGCCCAGAATAGCGAGCAACACGGACTCAGTCAGGAATTGAATCAGAATATCCCTTGGTAAAGCGCCAACTGCCATGCGCAACCCAATCTCACCGTAGCGCTCCCTCACAGACAGCAAGGAAACAGCCAGAAGGCCGACACCACCGAGCCCGAGAGCGAGAGCCGCCAGTCCAAGTGTGAGCTCGCCAAAAGAGCCCTTCATCTGTTCCTGCGTGGCCAGTAAAGAGTCCTGATCTTGAATCTCGAAATCGTCTTTGAAGTTTGGACGATCATGTCCGTGCTCATCACGAAGCAAGGCGGTGATATCTGCATTGGCGATTTCAATAGCTGGTTGCGACACGGCCTGCACGAAGATGCGCGAGAGATAATCTGTATTGAGGACACGGCGTTGTGCGGTTGTAACCGGCACGATAACCTGGCCGTCATCTGAGGTGCCGTCCGGGTTCAACCCCTTGCGTTTTAGAATACCGATGATTTTAAACGGAATCTTACCCACCAGCACACGCTCACCAATGGGCCATTCACCAAAGTAGAGATCGCTCACCACGTTGGCGCCGATCACCGCGACGCGGCGGTGCTGATCAATGTCGTCTTGGTCGATGAAGCGCCCAGCAATCAGTTTAAACTTTTTGGTCTCTTGAAACTCTGGCGTCGTGCCCAACACGGTAAAGGATTGTGTGATTTTTCCGACTTTGAGAGTCCGTCCACCATCCGCAACTGGGGCGGCGCGTTCGACGCTATCCAGCGCATTGATCCATTCCCAATCGATCAGCTTGAGCGTGCGGTAAAGCTGGCTAGACCCGCGCAAGGCATCTGTCTCGGTGCGGGCGGCATTCACCGCCATCAGGTTTTCGCCGAGTTGCTCGAGGTTTTTCTGAAAGGCCCGTTCGGCCCCTGCCCCTGCGCCGATCAGAATCGCGACGGCCGCAATACCAATCGCGACGCCACTGATAGACAACATCGCACGCGCGCGGGACCGATTGATCGCCCGAAAAGAAAAGCGGAGATTTTTATGCCACCGCATATTCAAGCAACCGTATTACCGAAGAGCATTAACTGGGTCGAGGGCTGAGGCTTGCCGCGCCGGCATAACACCCGCAAAGATTCCAACCAGCACCGCCGCACCTAATCCAAGAGCTAATGAGCCAGGCGTTACGACCATGGGAACGTCGCTCATGTTGCCGTACAAAATCGCCGCAATCACACCTATCCCTGCCCCAAACACACCTGAGGTTACAGCGACAAAGATCGTCTCTGAGAGGAACTGGAAGTTG
>Ga0055584_100005998_pt1 | contig 11918 bp, 9 predicted proteins | sample OSDHelmetaG_FD_58716 | JGI IMG/M metagenome (GOLD analysis project Ga0055584, IMG submission 58716) | Pelagic marine sediment microbial communities from the LTER site Helgoland, North Sea, for post-phytoplankton bloom and carbon turnover... | ecosystem: Environmental > Aquatic > Marine >... | reverse complement strand
TTGGTAGCGGGGGCGCGCTTTGCACTGTTCCGACAGTTACCGAGCGGATCCGTATTAAGTGAATTCTCGGGCGCTAACAGTCCAGATACGGCAGATTTCCGTCATCGGGGCCCTGTTTCAATGCAAAGACAGTTGGAGCCCTCACTAATTTACTTGAGCGGCGCCTAGCCAGCCCAGTCCAACAGGATCTCCCCCTTCTCCGCCGATTCACGCGCGATTTCCTGCGCGCGCTCTCCGAATCGCAACTCGACTTGCTCTCGCCGAATTTTCATCGTCGGCGTGAGAACTTCGTTCTCGATCGTCCAGGGCTCCGTGGTCATAATGACAGCGCCTATGCGGGCGTGTTTTTCGACCTCTTCGTTAATCTTTTCAACCTGCTTCAACAGTGCATCTTCGATGACCGTACGATCCTGCTGGCGCGCAATGTCCGACAACACGCAAACAATCACTGTCTTGGAATAACCGCGACCAAGCAGGCAGAGCTGCTCGGTCCAGTCATTCTCGGCAAAATCACTCTCGATTGGCGGGGGTGCCACAAACTTGCCGTGGATCGTCTTGAAATAGTCTTTGACGCGTCCAGTGAGAAATACGAAACCGTCCTCGTCAATGTAGCCTTTATCGCCGGTGTGTACCCAACCGTTAACAAAGGTTTCCGCAGTCTTCTCAGGCTTCTTGTAATAACCGATGGATGAACCTGGCGCTTTGAATACCATTTCTCCTTCGTCACTGATTTTCAGCTCGACTTCGTCGACAACACGACCGATGGATCCTACCTTCCGATGTTCTGTTGTATTGATGGCTGTCGCCATGATTTCCGTCTGCCCGAAGCCTTCCATCATGACCAGACCCAGTTTTCCGTGCCAATGGATGAGCGCCGGCGGTGTGGGTGCTGCGGCCGTCAATAGATAGTCGGTATCATCGAGGCCCAGCATATTGCGAACCTGTGAACCCACGCCATCGCTGTCCTTGGCCAACGCGTCGTCCAGCGCCTGCTGCGACCCGAATTTCGCCAGGATGCCCTGCTGCAGCTGTTCCCAGACGCGCGGCGGGCCGAAGAAGAAGTTTGGTTTCGTACTGGCCATGTCGCGCAACAAGGTTGGAAGCGACTCATTGAATGTCACTGTGCCCGAAAGCAACACCGACATTACGGAGACGAGCTGCCGTTCGGCGATATGCGAAAGCGGCAGGTAGGACAGGAACCGTGGATGGTCGCGAAGACCGAAGGGCTTTATTGCTCGCTGCATCGGCACGATCATGGACTCATGCGTCTGCATGACACCTTTCGGCACGCCCGTCGTGCCGGACGTGAAAACGATGGAAACAAGATCGTCGGGCTCTCCCTTACAGTTGGGCCGCTGACCGTTGCACTCCCCCAAGATGTCCTCCCAAGTCGTGTGTGGCGATTCAATCTCCACGCCAGGCAGGGTGACAATATCAATCCCGTCGGGCAGTACGCCCTGCACAGCGTCCCAGTTATCCGTCTCGCCGAGAATTAGCAACCGGGCGTCGGTAAAATCGAAGATGTACTTCGCCGTGGGAGCTGGCAGCGTCGTGAACATCGGTACGGTCACGTTTCCGGATTCGATAATCGCGAAATCCGCCAACATCCAGTGCGCACGATTTCGTGATAGCAGCACGACGTTGTTTTTCGATGATCCGTAGCGCTGTTCGAGCCATGCCGCGACGGCGTTTATTTCGTTGTTGGCATCAGACCAGTTCCACTCCGTAAACTGATCGCCGCTTCGGTCGCGCAACCACGTTTGTTGGGGCAAGTCGGCGGCGTTTTTCTCAATGTAGTCCTGCAATGTTTGTAAGTTCATTCACGTCCTCCCCTATCTGGCTGGCCTGGCAGCCGCTTCTTCTACCTCGGTCTTACAAAGCGTGTGCCCGGCGCCGGTGGGTCTTCTGGCGGTCCCGCAAAACATTGTGCGATCGACATCCATTGTATTGCGGTTTCACCGCGCACTTCGAGTGTTGTGTCGGCAAAGTTTCGAACCTGTGTGACGACCTGGCAAAACTCAGTCGCTGACCCTTCAATGCTGTCGTTCGCGTTTTCTGCGTTCCATTCCCAGGTATCACCCGATGGCGCCGTCAAGCTCACCCTGGGCACGCCGTCGGGTATCGCCAGCCCACGATTCCTGTAGGTCCAGCCGAAAGTATTGATGCCGAGAATAGCGATATTTCGGATGCGGTCGGTATCAACCCTGGTAACGCCGAACAAGTCGTAAAGTGCCTGGCCATGTGCCCAGGTCTCCATAAGCCGCGCCGTCATGCTTGACCGCACACTCATATCGGGCCCCACCCAGCTCACACGCTGCTTCGGATCCACAACTTCGAATCGCTCCGACATGGGCCCGCAAAATTCCCACCATGCTTCCAGTAATTGCCTGCCCGACAGATCCTTGCGCCAGGTGCGTTCGAATCCGCGCAAGTCGCCATCGCCCAAAGCACGCATGAGCTCCTTGATGAACTCCGAAAAACCGCCCTCGTCGGTCAGAGCAAGGTTGGCCGCCCAATTCCACAGGTGCAGGTGCCCGAGTATGTCGTTGGCTGTCCACTGTTTGAACTGCGTCGGCGCGTCGAAGTCGTCATCGCTCAGCGACAATAACAACGTGTGAAGTGCTTCACTTTCGTCACGGAAATCGGTTGCCTGTTCCAGCATCTCAGCACTCCAGCAACGAATCAGGTATCGGGACTTCTTCGTCCAGCAACAGCTGCGAATATCCCTTGCCTTGCGGGTCGTTGCGTAAGCTGGCAATTCCGCCACCACCGAGAACGTCATGCAACAGAAAATTGATTGCATTCGATCCAGGCATTAGGAAGCGCTCGACAGGCCCCTCGAGAAAATGGCTAAAGCGTTCCGCGACGCACTCTTCGGTGATCGCATTCCAGATCCAGGGCAGGAATTCAGGCTTGCGCGCGATGATGCCGATGTTTGCATTGTTACCCTTATCGCCACTGCGTCCCCACGCAAGCTCGAAAAGACGCACTTTGGCGTTCGCTTCGCGCGGGTCAATAACTGGCAACGAGGGTCGCTCGAAACTGCGTGTTGGAACAGGGCCCGGAACGGGTAATTCAACGGGCATGTCATTGACAGTGACATCAATAACGACTTCGTTCTTGGGCACAAGAAACGAAAACAGGCGCACGACGGGTGACGGCCTTGGCCGTCCACCCTGGAACAGAGCTAACCCGGGCGGTGCTCCGAGACCCATGCCAATGGTCTCCGCAAGCAGGATTGCAATGCCTTCCTTACGCGGATGTTTTGCCGCGACTTTCAAGGTAATCTCACGTGAATCGGAAACGCGACGCGACGCACCGTAGTGGCTTTCGTCACCGAAGGTTTCGATGCAGATTTCCGAGAATGGCTCGAAGCCGGCCGCTTGCAAACACTGCTTTGAACGGGTGACTACCGCGTCGGCATATGCCTGCGCTTTCTGGCTGGCGTCATCGCCATAGAAAAAAAGCAGTTGCCCGCCACGGAAACCGTCTGCGTAAGTGGCGCTAACTTTGTAATGACTGGGTGGCGTCGCACCGCGGGCGCCGGAAACACGTACCCGATCGGTGTCGATCTGTTCGATGCGAGCTTCAGAAAAGTCGCAGGTGACATCAGGCAACACGTAAGCCTGCGGGTCTCCTATCTCGTAGAGCATCTGCTCGCTGACTGTACCAACGGTAACGATACCGCCGGTGTCTTGCGGTTTGCTTACGTCAAAGCTGCCGTCCGCCGATATTTCAGCGACGGGGGAACCGATGTCGGCCATGTTGTCCGCAACCTGCTGCCAGTCGGTAAAATTACCACCGGTCGCCTGCGTGCTGCATTCGAGAACATGACCGGCGAGGCTGCCACCCGCGAGCTCGTCGAGATCGGTATGGTCCCAGCCAAAGTGGTGAATGCAGGCGCCTAGCGTTACTGCGCTGTCGACACATCGTCCCGTTATGACGATGTCGGCGCCGGCAGCAAGAGCCGCAGCAATCGGGAATGCGCCGAGATAGGCGTTAATACTGGCAACGCAATTGGGCTCTGGAAAGTCCTCTGACGAGAACATCTCCTTAACATCGAATTCAGCGAAGTCGTTCGCGCGGTTAAGCAAGTCGTCGCCGGATACAACCGCCACTTTCAGTTCCAATCCGGCGTTGACGATTAGTTCGCGAACCAATTCAGCACAGCAACCTGGATTGACTCCTCCCGCATTGGCGATGACCTTTACTCGCTGGCTGGCAATAGCGGGCAAGTTGGGCTTCAGGACCTCGGTCACAAAGTCCTGTGCGAAACCTAGTTTCGGATCGGACGCACGTGCGCGCGCCATGATCGACATTGTGACCTCTGCCAGGTAATCGAATACCAGTACGTCGACATTGCTCCTTTCGAGCAATTGTCGGGCGGCGTGTGGTGATTCGCCCCAGAATCCACTGCAGCCGCCAATTCTCAGACTGCGGTCTTGGGTCATTTTGATGCCCGCAGCAGCTCTTCGGCAATGATAATGCGCCGAATTTCATTTGTGCCACCACCGATAGATCCCAACCTGGCGTTGCGGTAATGACGATTAACCTCAGTATCCATGATGAACCCGGAGCCGCCGTGAATCTGCACAGCTTTGTCTGTCACGCTCGACGCCATATCGGCCGCCTTCAGGATTGCCGCCGCACAGATCTTGTGAATATCACCGCGCCCACCGCCACCAAGTTCCAGATCATTGCAGGCCATCAACGCACGGTAACAAAGCGCGCGTGCAGCCTCGAGATCGGCGTACATGTCTGCCAACATGGCCTGGATCATCTGGAATTCTGCAATGGGTGTGCCGAATTGTTTTCGGGTAGACGCATGGTCGAGAGACAGATCTATGCAGCGCTCCGCACTCCCGAGAGAAGGAAAGGCCAGGAACGCCCGTTCTATGTCCAGGCCACTCATGACCACACCAATACCACCGTTTTCTGCACCGATCAGATTCTCAGCTGGAACACGGCAGTCCTCGAAGATCAGCTCACCGGTGGGGCAACCTCGCCAGCCCATCTTCGTCAGTTTTTTCCCCACCGAGAATCCAGGAAAGTTCTTCTCAACAATAAACGCCGAGATACCGTGTGCGCCGCGACCCGGATCAGTCTTCGCGTAAACGAGGACAACGTCTGCGACAGGGCCATTGGAGATGAAGATTTTGCTGCCGTTAAGCAAATAGTCATCACCGTCACGGCGCGCAGTGGTTCGCATGCCACCGAGGGCATCGGAACCTGCTTCAGGCTCAGTCAGTGCCAGCGCGCCCACTAACTCCCCGCCGCAAAGGCCTGGCAGGTAGCGTTGTTTTTGCTCATTGCTGCCATTGCGCAGAATGTTGTTCAGGCAGAGATTCTCGTGCGGCCCCCAGATGAAACCAGCGTTGAGATTCCAGTAGCCAAATGCCTCCGCCACAAGCCCGGCAGAAAACAGGTCCATGCCGCTACCGCCATACTCTGCCGGTGCCGTAATACCGAGATAGCCAGCCGCCCCGAGCTTTGGTATCAGGTCCTCCGGATACCAGTCATCGTCATCCATGCGTTGCAATAGTGGGGCAAGTTCCGCCTTGGCATAACGGTGCGCCTGGTCGTATATGTCACGTTGATCGGGGGCCAACTCAAACTGTGGTGTCACAAGCTCTCACCCTTGTTGTTTTCATCAATGTAAAGATCGATGCAAAGCTCCTCACATGCCGGATCATTCTTGTACCGGTCAAAGTCGGTATAACCACGAGCACGAAGTAGTTCTTCATCAATTAGTGACTGGCCGGACAAACTGCCTTTTTCGCTCGTCAGTATCTCGTATGCTGCGTCTCCCATAATGGCCGGAGTGCGCGATGCCTTCAGCAACTCTGCATCAATCGCAAATTCCACGGCTGCTGTTGCAATTATAGTTCTGGGCCACAGGGTGTTGACTGCAATTTCGTCTGCGCGGAGTTCCTCCGCAAGCCCCAGCGACAGCAACGTCATGCTGTACTTTGTGGTTGTGTAGGGAATGTATGGGCCCAACCAATGTGTACCGAAGTTTATTGGTGGCGACAGCGTAATGATGTGTGCGTTTTCGGATTTCCGGAGATAGGGGATTGCCGCTTGTGAGCAAACGAAGGTGCCTCGCGTGTTGACTGAATGCAGCAGGTCGAACCGATTCGTCTTTGTGTTCTGAAGATTTTGCAAATGAATAGCACTGGCATTGTTGATCAGGGCATCAAGACCACCAAAACGACGAACTCCTTCTTCCATCGCCGATCTGACTTGCTCTTCATCACGCACATCGACCCGGACGGCTAGCGCCTGACCGCCCTGCTGCACCACTTCCTCGGCAACTGTGTGGATCGTGCCTGCCAGCTTTGGATGCGGTTTATCGGATTTTGCTGCGATGACGATATTGGCACCGGCATTTGCACAACGAAGCGCTATCTCGCGACCGATTCCCCGGCTCGCGCCAGTAATGAAAATCGTTTTTCCCGTAAGCGCCTTCACGACGAATACTCCTCTTTATGTCGCCTAAGCACACTCATTGCGTATCGTGCGTTGCGATTTCGACGAGCAATTGTCGAGTGCTCACCTGGTCTCCTTTGCGAGTGTTGACGGACTCGACGACTCCGCTCACCTCGGCTTTGAGCTGGTGTTCCATTTTCATCGCTTCGAGAATCACCACCGTTTGCCCGTGTTTGACGACGTCACCTTCACTGACGAGCACATCGACGATTGCACCGTCCATAGATGCAAGTATCTCGTTGTTGCCCGCGGAATGCGTTGTCGGCCGTGACTCGTGCGTCGAGATTACAAATTCCTGGTTGCCGCTACCCGAATCAATGAACAGTCTCTCACCATCGAACGCGTAATCCAGCTCTTGACGCATGTCCCCTTCCGTGTAGATACATTGCTGATCGTCGACACCAAGAATGCCCAGCGTCGTTGATTCGTCACCGGAGGACACAGTAAAGCATATGGTCTCATTGTCACCGCATTCGCGAAGGGACAGGTCGTAATTCTCACCTTCGGTCTGCAATTTGATTTGCACCAGGTTAGCACCAGTGTTTCGCCAACCAACCCGCTCCGTCCCGAGAAAGTGATGTTGACTGGAGCGCGTAAGAAATAGAATTCCGGCAAGGCCCAGATCCCTGAGATTGGGAGGCATGGGTTGCAGGCTGGAATCATCTGCAAGTTCCTTTTCGATGAACGCAGTTGTGGCATCGCCCGACGCGAATCTCCGATTTCGCAAAACTCGGGCAAGAAATTGCTTATTGCAGTTGACGCCAAGCAACACAGTATCCTCAACAGCGCATGCCAGGCGCCGGCGAGCCTCGTCGCGGTTGTCGCCAAAAGCAACTATTTTGGCCAGCATGGGATCATAATGTGGGCTGACGTGCTGCCCGACCCTGATCCCGTGGTCTATGCGCACGCTGTCTGATTCCGGAGTATCCCAACGGAAAATCTTGCCGGTCTGCGGCATGAACTGTTTTCGGGGATCCTCGGCATACAAGCGGACTTCCATCGCATGGCCTGTCAGTGCAATGTCGTCCTGCAACAATGGCAGCGGTTCACCGCTGGCAACCAACAGCTGCCAGGCGACGAGATCCTGGCCGGTGACCAGTTCGGTCACGGGATGCTCGACTTGAAGTCGTGTATTCATCTCCAGAAAGTAGAAGTTCTTGTCCTGATCAACCAGAAACTCAACCGTGCCTGCACCCAGATAGTTGCAGGCTCTGGCGGCATCGGTTGCGGCCCGGCCCATGCGTTTCCGCAAATCTTCGTCGACGAACGGGGACGGCGATTCCTCGACAACTTTTTGATGGCGCCTCTGAATCGAGCAGTCGCGTTCGCCGAGATGGACGACATTGCCATGACAATCAGCGAACACCTGGATCTCGATATGGCGTGACTCAACGAGTGCTTTCTCCAGGATCAGTTCCCCGTTGCCAAAGGCCTTTTGTGCTTCCGACCTGGCCCGGCCAATCGCGTCATCGAGTTCTGACTCTGAACTGACCAGGCGCATGCCCTTGCCGCCGCCGCCGGCAGAGGCCTTCACCATCAATGGGAAGCCGATTTTTCCGGCTTGGCTAAGTAGTTGCGAATCGCTCTGATCGTCGCCCTGATAGCCGGGGATGCAGCGCACACCCGCCTCCTGCATGGCGACCTTGGAGAGGCGCTTGCTGCCCATCAGCTCGATGGCGGCCGCCGGGGGTCCGATAAATATCAGGCCTGCATCCTGGCAAGCGCGCGCGAAGTCCGCGTTCTCCGCGAGAAACCCATAGCCAGGATGAACGGCATCTGCCCCGGTCCGCTCCGCGGCAAGAAGAATCTTTTTAATGGCGAGATAAGACTCTTCGGCTGCAGCCGGGCCCAGGCAAACCGCCTGATCCGCCCAATCTACATGCAAGGCATCTGCATCAGCTCCGCTATACACCGCAACCGTGCGATAGCCCATCGATCGTGCCGTACGAAAGATTCGAATCGCAATTTCTCCGCGATTCGCGACAAGCACTTTGTTAATACCGGACATGATGCAATCGTCTATTTCGCCCAGCGCGCGGGACGTTTCTCGATGAATGCCCGCATCCCCTCGCGCCCCTCTTCGCCCCGGACGGCTGCAGCGAAGTCCCCCGCTGCGCTGTCCAGCAGCTGCTCATGTTCGACCCGACCAACACTCAGGATAAGATTTTTGGTTACCCGATTGGCCGCCGGCGCACATCGCATGATTTGCTGAAGCTGGTGCTCGGTAACGGACTCCATTTCTTCACTCGATGTCGTTGTGAAGTGCACGACACCCAGTGCGCATGCCTCGTCACCATCGAAGCGTGCTGCCGTCAGAATCAGACGACGTGCCTGCGTCAGGCCAACGCGAGCAACCACGAAAGGTGCTATCTGTGCAGGCGGGATGCCAAGCGTCGTTTCCGGCATGCCGAATTGAGCTCCGCTATCGGCGATAGCAATATCCGATACGCAGGCCAGCCCAAAGCCGCCGCCAAGTACAGCCCCCTCAAGGAGCGTGATGACGACCTGCGGCGCGGCATTGACCTGCGTAATCATGTGGCCGAATTTCCGGTTGAGGGTATAGAGGGCGTCGTCGTCGGACTCGCCTGCCGCGTTTCCTTCGCGGGACAGATCCTTGATATCACCGCCCGCACAGAAGTTACCCGCCGTACCCCGAATCACGACTGCCCGAACATCAGGGTCTTCGGCAACGGCAGCAAAAGCCTCGATGAGCTCCTGGACCATTTCCAGCGTCATGGCATTTCGGGCATCCGGGCGATTCAATGTAATCCTCAGCACACCGGAGTCCTGGTGCAGTTCAATGGTGTTGCAGTTCGGGAGTCTTTTCGTCATCAGCGTTAGTCGCGTATTGCGGTGATCGATTTGTCCTTAGAAGCGCGCAATGCCAAACGTATTGGGCCGTGTAGTACGGTGCTCTGCTTCACGGCATACGTTGAGTACAAACGCGAGTATGGTGCGCGTGTCACGGGGATCAATGAGCCCGTCGTCCTCAAGGCGCGCCGTGCACGCGAGGGCCGTGGATTGACCTTCCAGCATTTCACGAGTGCCTTTTTCCATTGCGTCGAGCTTCGCCTCATCAACCTGCCCTGCTTTTTTCATTTTGGCTTCGGCCACCGTTCGCAGCACCATGCCAGCCTGGGCGCCGCCCATGACGGCAGTCCGGCTGTTCGGCCATGAAAAAACGAAACGAGGATCGAATCCGCGGCCGCACATCGCATAGTTGCCCGCGCCGTAAGAACCTCCGACATGGACACTTATTTTGGGAACGCGGGCATTCGCGACAGCCTGAATCATCTTGGATCCGTGTTTGAGGATACCGTTGCGTTCAGACTCTTTCCCTACGATGAATCCCGTTGTGTTGTGCATGAACAAAATCGGGATATCGGCTTGCTCGCACAGCTGAATAAACTGACCGGCTTTTGCTGCACCATTGGCGGTTATCGGTCCGTTGTTTCCTATGACCCCACACGCGTTTCCAACTATCTTGATATGACCGCAAACCGTTTGAGCGTCGTAGCCTGGTTTGAAATCGAGAAAATCCGAGCTATCGGCGATACGGGCAATGATCTCGCGACAGTCATAGGGCACTTTCGGGTTGTCCGGCACCACACCGATGAGTTCGTCCGGAGAATAAATCGGTTCTTTGAAGGCCGGCTGTTCGGCAACCGGCAATTGATCGTTCCACGGTATTTTCGCCAGGATTTCCCGGGCAGCGCGAATTCCGTCAGCGTCGTCCTCAGCCAGGTAATCGCTGACGCCCGACACCACGCTGTGCATTTCGGCACCACCCAACTCTTCGTCATTGGCGATCTCGCCGGTCGCGGCCTTGAGTAGTGGTGGGCCCGCGAGGTACATGGTCGCCTGGTTCCGGACCATGATGATGTAATCGGATAGTCCCGGCTGGTAGGCGCCGCCCGCTGTTGCACTGCCGTGCACCACCGTGATCTGAGGTATGCCGGCCGCCGACAGGCGCGCTTGATTAGCAAAGCCCCTGCCCCCGGGAACGAATATCTCGCCGGCATACGTCAGGTTCGCACCACCGCTTTGCGCCAGCGAGACGACGGGAAGCTTGTTCTCACGCGCGATATCCTGCAGCCGCAACTTCTTTTGCAGGCCGGTGGGCGTGATGGTGCCACCCTTGACCGCGAAATTGTCGACGATGACGAGACACCGGACCTGCGACACATAGCCGATGCCCGCGATGGCTCCTGCACCGGCGCCCGTTCCATCCTTGTCGTCATGTCTCATATAGCCGGCCAACGACGACAGTTCGAGGAATGGAGTGCCGGGATCGAGCAACAGGTTCAGTCTCTCTCTTGGCAACAGCATGCCCCGCTTGGCGAAACGCTCCTTTTTCGCCTCGCCCGCAGCGTCGGCCCTGGATTCAATATCGCGAAACTCATTTACGGCAGCGAGCATCATGTCGCGGCTCGCCGCGAACTCGGCAGATTGCAGATCTATTGACGACTCTAGTGTGGGCATAGGACTCATGCGATCTTAGCGAGTATCAATTTGCCAAGCAAGCGCTTGGTTGCTATTTTCTGTACCCCCGACCTAGAATCGTGCCTGTTCGGCCCGTTGGGCCCCTCTTCGACGACCTGGAGAACTTGGTGGACATTGGTGCAATCATGCACACCCTCGTAGCGGACGGCCGGATCTCGGATCCCGGCAGCGCCAAAGGCAGACTACTTGCCGCTGCCGCAAAACTGTTCCGGGAAAAAGGCTACGCCGGTACTACTGTTCGCGACCTCGCTGCAGAGGTTGGCATTCTGTCAGGCAGCATCTTTCACCATTTCAGCAACAAAGAAGAGATCCTTTTTGTAGTGATGCTTGAGGTGGTCATAGCTATGGAGGAAGCGCTGAAGGATGCCCTCGCAGAGGCGGAAACGACACGCGACAAAATTCGGGCACTTATCACCACTGAATTAGACTTTATTCACGGTGAAGCCGGAAATGCGACCGCAGTTCTAATCTATGAATGGCGTGTCTTATCCAGAGAACAACAGCAGAAAATTCTCAAAGGAAGGGAAAACTATTTCAAGTACTGGCATGAAACGTTGCAGCAGGCAAAGGCTGATGGACTGACAGTGATTGAGCCGGAATACCTTCGACAACTGCTGCATGGTGCGCTCGCGTGGACGACATATTGGTACAAGCCTGATGGAAAGCTATCGGTAGAGCAGCTTTCCGATCGCGCACTTACTCTTGTAGTTAGGAACTGACTCGCGACTAGCGAGGCAGACTTGGCCTTCGCGGCTTTGCCGCTCAGTCGACTTGTCGTCGCGAGCAGATCGAAGACCGACGCGGCGATCTCTTGAATGATGCAGGTAGCCGAGAGATTGCTTCGCTCCGCTCGCAATGACGGGCGCGGAAAGGGAAAAGGCCCCATCAGGGGCCCTTTTGTCATTTGGTAGCGGGGGCGTGATTTG
>Ga0055584_100005997_pt1 | contig 11919 bp, 17 predicted proteins | sample OSDHelmetaG_FD_58716 | JGI IMG/M metagenome (GOLD analysis project Ga0055584, IMG submission 58716) | Pelagic marine sediment microbial communities from the LTER site Helgoland, North Sea, for post-phytoplankton bloom and carbon turnover... | ecosystem: Environmental > Aquatic > Marine >... | reverse complement strand
ATTAGAGCTAATGGTAACAGGGGAAAACTCTGGTACATGGGGCGATAAAACAAATACAAATTTAAATTTAGTACAACAAGCAATTGCAGGTTTTGAGTCAATTGACGTTGCTTCATCAGACGTTACACTTGCTATGACAAATGCAGCATTATCAAATGCTAGAAACATGGTGTTAAATTTAACAGGTACATTAGCAGGAACAAGACAAGTTTTAGTTCCAGATGGAATCGAAAAAACTTACATCGTTGCAGACAGCACAACAAGAGCTGGAAATACTTTAACTATAAAAACAGTATCCGGATCAGGTGTTGCAATACCAGCAGGCAAAACAGTTTTAGTATTTGCTGACGGAACAAATGTTGTTGATGTATTTTTTATGAAAGATTTAGTAGAGGATACTACACCTCAATTAGGTGGTGATTTAGATGCAAACGGAAATAACATCGCAATCGATAACGGTAATTCAATTAACGATGAAAACGGTAATGAGCAAATAAAGTTTGCAACAACTGGATCAGCTGTTAATGAACTAACAGCTACTAATGCTGCAACAGGAAATGCTCCTGAAGTTTCATCAACAGGTGGTGATACTAATATTGATTTAAACTTAACACCAAAAGGTATTGGTAGAGCAACTTTTAATGGTCAAGGTAAAATTCAAAGTGTAGCTGAAAAAGTTACTTCTGAAGCAACGGCTGCTACAGGAACAGTTAACTACGATGTTCTTACACAAGCAGTATGGAATTTTACAACAGATGCAACAGGTAACTGGACTTTAAATATTAGAGGTGACGGATCAAACTCATTAAACTCAATTATGGATATAGGTGAGTCAATTACAATAGCTCATATTGTTTCTCAAGGTGGAACAGCTTACTACAACTCAGCTGTGCAAATTGATGGAGCATCTGTTACTCCAGAATATCAAGGCGGAGCGGCACCAACAGCAGGTAATGCTGATTCATTAGATGCATATTCGTATACAATTATTAAAACTGCAGATGCTACATTTACAGTTCTTGCATCTCAAACGCAGTTTGCGTAAGGAAAGGATTAAGTAACTTATGCCATTATATGGTTCATTCGGAGCAGGAGCAGGAAGAGGTTTTGGTTTTACATCAGGAGGACAAGGTCCTTACGCAGTTGACTATGTTGTAGTAGCTGGAGGAGGAAACTCAGGTACATCTTCTTATTCTTTTGGAACAAATCCAGGAGCTGGAGCTGGAGGATATAGAGTATCTTATAATTCAGCATCTTACGATGAGCCTTCTGTATCAACTGTTGAAGTAGATCCGGGAGAAAGTTATACGATTACAGTTGGCGGATCTTCATCAGATTCTGCATTTGATTCTTTCATTACATCAGCTGGCGGTGGTAATTCATTTAATGGTCACTCATCACAAGCAGGCCAAGCTGGAGGATCCGGCGGTGGCGGTGCTTGGGGGCCAGGTGGGCAAGGCTCGGGAGGAGCAGGAAACAGTCCTTCAACTACACCTTCTCAAGGAAATAATGGTGGCCCAGCGGCAGCACCAAATAGATCTGGTGGTGGCGGAGGAGCTTCAGGAAATGGAATGACTCCTAATGCTGGTCAAGGTAGACAATCTGCTATTACAGGTTCTCAAGTTTGGAGATCTGGTGGCGGAGGAGCTGGACAAGGACAACCTGCTGGCGGAACTCCAGGACAAGGTGGAGGAGGATCAGGTTCTCAACCAGGCCAAGCAAACACAGGCGGCGGAGCTGGCGGCGGAAATAATGGCGGTAGTTCGGCTTCAGGAGGATCAGGGGTTGTTATTTTAAGATATTCTAAAGGACCAGGAGATGCTAGTGGTGGTACAAAAGCTAGTGTTGGTGCGGATACAACACACACATTTAACAGTTCAGGAACATTTACAGCGTAATGGCAAATTTTGCAAAATTAGATGAAAACAGTGTAGTTTTATCAGTCGTAACAGTTGATGACAGTAATGCGTCTACTGAAGCGGAAGGTGTAACTTTTTTAACTAATTTATTTGGATATACTAATTGGAAACAAACATCCTTTAATACTAGAGGAGGTGTTCATTATGAAGCTAATTCAGATACACCATCTTCTGATCAAACAAAAGCTTTAAGAGCAAACCATGCTAGAGTAGGTGGTGTTTATGATTCTACTAACGATATTTTTAGAGAAAATAAACCCTCTGGTTGTGATAGTTGGACCCTTAATACTACATCAGGTGAATGGGAGCCACCAACTGCAAAACCTACTATTGCACAAATGACAGATGGCGATGATGAATATGTAGCTGTTTGGAATAATGCAAACAATAGGTGGGAAGCGACTAATGATAGTAAAAATCATTATTGGGATAATACCACTTCTTCTTGGCTGTCTATCTAGTTTTGACAAAAGACTAAATAAATGATATTTAGACTTTTATGTTTTTACTTACAAACACCGAAAACATTTTACATAAAACCTTTTTACAAACTGGTTATGTAGAGCATTTTACTCTCATTAATAATGAGAAAGTTAAACAATCTTTACTAGAAGATTCTAAAAAACAAAAAGATCCTAGTGTTGTTTTTAATGATATGCTTATTACTAGGTCTAAGGACATAGTTTGGATTTTAGACTATATTAGAGATTATCATAAGGGACATAATAAAAAAACTGAAAATAGAAATAAAACATTAGCGGCTAGTTCTATATTTTTAAATGTAGAAAATAAAGATGAAGCCTCACCTATACGTCATCATTTTAATTATCAAGATCCCACAAAATCTCCAAAAATGACTGTTATGTATTTTGCATCAGGTGGTGGAGAACTATGTTTAAAACACAAAACATTAGACGAGGAAGAAACTTGGTCTAATATATTTATTGATGAAAAAATGTATGTAGTATTTAATTCAGAGATTCCATATTTAAGAACTCCAAATCCAAATAAAGAACCTAGAATAACTATAACCTGGCCTTGCTTATATCTCTAATGAATTTAGAAACTATGTATTGGTGGTTTGATAAAGGTATAGATAAAGACACGTGTAATAAAATTATTAAATTAGGAGATTCTAAAACAAAACAAAAAGGAACTCTTGAAGATAATAATTTAAACATTCAAACAAGAAAATCAAATATTGTTTGGTTAGATGAAACATGGGTTTATGATATAGCTTGGGATTTTGTGAACGTTGCAAATAAAAATTCTAACTGGAATTTTGATATTGATTGGTGTGAAAAAGCACAATATACAATTTATAATGAAGGTGAGTATTATGGATGGCATATGGATCAATTTAAAAAACCATACAGCCAATCAGATCCAAACCATAATGGAAAAATAAGAAAAATATCATTAAGTTTACAACTATCAGATGATAATGATTATGAAGGTGGTGATTTAGAATTTTGTAGTGATAATCAACCTGGTAATGATAGAGAATTTACAAGTTGCAATGACGCAAGAAACAAAGGAACATTTATTTTTTTTCCTAGTTTTATGTTTCACAGAGTAAAACCTATTACTAAGGGTGTAAGAAAGTCTTTAGTTATATGGTTTTTAGGAAAGCCTTACAGATGAGTGATAATACAGTACTTGTTCATAAAGATGCTTTTGAGATCTTACATGATGAAGCTGCAAAAGAATCGGCACAATATGTTAAACAGTTTATAAAAGAAGCAGTTATTACTGATGTAGGTTGGTGGAATGTTGCGGCTTCTAAAATTGAAGTAAAAGGTTTGTGCATAGAGTTTGGTGTTTATGAGGGAACATCATTAAATCATTTAGCTAGATGTAGACCAGATATAACATGGTATGGTTTTGATAGTTTTCTAGGATTACAAGAAGATTGGAAAGGTGGAACTATGGCTAAGGGAGCTTTTAGTACAGCTGGAGAATTACCTAAAGTAGAAAAGAATGTTACATTAGTCAAAGGTTGGTTTAAAGATACGCTACCTAATTTTTTATTAAAAAATAATTTACCTATTGCTTTAATTCATATTGATTGTGATACATATGAATCTACAAAACAAGTTTTAGAAATGATAGGCAAAGATAAATTTAAAACAGGTTCAAGAATTTTATTCGATGAATACATGAGTTATATTGGTTGGAAAGAAGGTGAATTTAAAGCTTGGAAAGAGTTTGTTATTAAGAACAATATAAAATACAAATACGAACTATTTGGAAGAAGACAAGCATTGGTAAAAATAATATGATGGATTTAGATAAAGAAATACATTCTAAGATAGAACAAAACTACATATTAATTTCAGGTAAATTAAAAATAGATTCTCAATATTTTATAAATAAAATAGAACAATCCATAGTTGAGTCCGATATGCATTTTAAAACAAACGTAAAAGGACATATGACACCTTGGAAATATTTTGTAGGAGATGATAAATTTTTAGAAGTTTTAATACCTATATTAGATAAATTAGATTCATATAAATTATTAAAATACGAATTAACTGAAGCGTGGGGTTTAAAAGAAGGATGGGCTCATCATACTATAATTCATAACCACCTACCTTCTTATTTATCTGGAGTGTTGTATTTAAATGATCATCCACAAAAACTTCAGTTCCCAGATATTAATCAATCAATAACTCCTGAAGAAGGAAGAGTGGTAATTTTTTCTAGTTTTCTAAATCACTTAGCACATAGAAACACAGTTGAAAAACCAAAATATGCTATAGCGTTTAATTGTGAAAATAGGGATATGGTATGAAAATAGAAAAGAACGATTATCAAGGTAAAGGATACGTAATATATAGAAACTTAATTAATGATACATTTGCTGATGTCTTCATGTGTTACTTAGGTCTAAAACGTAAAGTAAGAGAGGAGATTATAAAAGATAAAGTTATAAATGATAAGTCTACTTTGTTTGGTCACATAGGTGATTCTTTGATGACTGAATGTTATGCTCTTTATGGTGATTCTTTATTTGATACCATAATGTTAAAAATAATGCCTACTGTAGAAGAGTTTCATAAAAAGAAACTTTACCCTACTTACTCATATGCAAGAGTATACGATCACGGTCAAAAGATGGACAAACATTTAGATAGAGATGAATGTGAAGTATCTGTATCTATGAATTTAGGTGGAGATACATGGCCAATATATATTGAAGATTTAAAAGGTGAAGTAAGAGAAGTAGTAATGTATCCAGGAGATGCTTTAATTTATCAAGGATCTATCTGTGAACATTGGAGAAATAAATTTGAAGGTAAACATTGTTTTCAAGTTTTCTTTCATTATGTAACTGATAAATACAAACACTTATTATTTGACGAAAGACCTTTTTTAGGAATTCCATATTCTTCAGGTAAAAAAAATGAGACATAATATTTTTCCAGTTTTTTCTTCACCTATTTTTGCAAGCCATGTAAAGGTTGAAGATAGTGTTATTGAAGAATTAAATAAAGAAAAGCATATTAAAATAAATTTAGAAGAATATGCTGGATCTACTTCAGAAGATAAATTCTTATTGAGAAAAGAAAAGTATTCTAAACTAAAGAAAGATATAATGAATGTATTGAAATATTATAATGATACTTATTTAAAGTTTAAAACAGATTTTCAAATGACCACTTCTTGGCTATCAAAAACATTTCCTAATACATCTTCAGCTTTACATAATCACACAAATTCTTTTTTGAGCGGAGTGTTATATTTAAGGGTTCCAAATAACTCAGGAGACATAATGTTTGAAAATATGAATGTGCATAATGTTCAAATAGAAACAACAGAAGATACTTTATACAACTCAAACAGATTTTTTTTTAATCCTGTCCCAGGTGTTATTATTTTTTTCCCTAGCAATACTTACCATAAAGTTTTAGAAAACAATTCAAACGATGAAAGATTATCGCTAGCTTTTAATTTTATGCCTTGTGGTAATACAGGACATGAAGATAGTCAATTTAATTACAAATGATACAATTTAAATGTTATTTACCAGAAGTTTTAAATAAATATCCAATAACAAAAATATCAAAAAAAGATTTTAATTGGGTTAGCAAAGCATTTGACTACTACAAAAATAATCCTTCAAACCTACAAACTACAAAATGCCCTGGAATATTTAGTATACTTGAAACAGGTTGGGTGCAAAAAGCTTATCAAGATATTTGTATAGAAACAAATGGAGATCGTGAGTCAGTTGTCATAACCACACCTTATAATCAAAAAAATGGTTTACATGGTGACATTTTAAATGATTATGTATCGTGGCATTCTCCAGAACAATTAGATGTTTTCAAACCAATGCCTTCACATACTTTAAAAACTTTAGTTAAAATACAAAGTCCTTGGAAAGTAGTCATTCCTAAAGACTATTATTTGTTAATAACCTCTGTTCCATATAATGATGAAGATGTCTTCACTGTAGCTCCAGGTTTATTACAAGGAGAAAATTTTTTGAATGTTCAAATGTTTTGGCATAAATTAAATAAGAAACATATAATAAAAGAAGGAACTCCTTTATGTTATTATCTGTTAATAGAAAAAAAGAAATATGAGTTTAACATTTCATGTATAAAATAAAAGAAAAGAAAGCTTTTGTAGAAAGTGGATATACTAATATATTTTCTATGAAAGAATTTGAAGATTATATTAATACCAATATTTTTGTACTAGAAAAAAATTTATTTATAAAATTTAAAAAACATAAATATTATTGGAATGATAAACACTGGGATGTATTTTGTAAGTCTATACCTTCTGAAGCACTTGAAGTTATGTTAAAAGAAGAAACGTGCGTTATTGTAAATGCTAAAAAAGCAACTAAAAAAATATATAACATTGTTAAACAATTAGAAGAAATTAACAATTTAGAAACTGATTGTCATATGTTTTATTGTTCAAGTGATATTAAAGAAAAAGGTTTAGGAAAACACAATGATGGTAATGATAATTTTATTATTCAAATATATGGAACAACAGACTTAACTATATGGTCAGATCCTATGATAAACACAACATTAAATCCTGGAGATGCATGTTACATTCCTAGAAAAACAGATCACTGTTTAATTTCTAAATCAAAGAGATTGTCTTTAAGTTTTCCTATGGCTCATAACAAAAACGTAATAAATAAAGATTATTGGATCAGATTATGATTAAAGATATTTATAGAATACGTATATTAGAAGCTAACTATATTAACAAAGAACTTAAAGATCATTTTATACAGCATCTTGAAAAAAGTAAAAAAAAACAAAACTTGGTAGATTATTCTAATTGTGGTGGCTTTCAAACTTCATCAATAGAAGGTAGTAAATATAATGAAACAATGAAAGATCCTATAAATGCCTATTTAGAATCATTCCAAAGAAGAATAAATTTTTCATGGAGTATTGGTGGTATATGGGTAAACCAAAATTGGAGGTTTGATTTTAATAGACCTCATACTCATTTAGCTGAGTATAATCATTATTCTGGAATATGGTATTTAAAAGTACCTCGTGAATCTGGTAATTTAATTTTTTTCACTAGACCAGATAACAGTGATTGTACACATACTTGGGACTATATTGATGATGCTTCTGCCGCAGCAAATTACGTTGTGTATCCTAAAGAAAATAATTTTATATTGTTCCCATCACATTTACCCCATATGGTAGAACCCAATCGAAGTAACGAGGATAGAATTAGTGTAGCTTTTAACGTATGCTTAAAAAAGATATAATAATAGTAGGAGGAGGATCTGCTGGTTTTATGGTAGCAGCTACTCTTTTAAAACAGCTTCCAGAATCAAGCATCACCTTGATAGAGTCGCCTAACACACCTGCGGTTGGTGTTGGTGAAAGCACTATAACAGGTGTAAAGTTATGGACAAAACTGTTAGGTATAAATGACAAACAATTTCTAAAAGCTACAGACGGTATATATAAACTTAGTATAAAGTTCACAGACTTTTATAAAAAAGGACAAAGCTTTCATTATCCTTTTGGTTCACCTATTTTAGAAAACAATAAAGCGATGTTAAATGATTGGTGGTTTAAGAAAATACTTTACCCTGAAACACCTACATCAGATTATGCAGAAACATTTTATCCTGTGATGTCTATGATAAAAAATCATACGTTAGACAAAAACTCTGGCTTACCATTTAATTTTGACTTCGATACTGCTTATCATTTTGATGCTACTAAGTTTGCTCATTGGCTAAAAGAAGAATACTGCATACCAAAAGGTCTTAAATATATACAAGAAGATATTGTTTCTTACGAACTAGATGACAATGGTATTAAATCTTTAAATGGAAAATACTCTGCAGATTTATTTATTGATTGTACTGGATTTAAAGCTTTGCTTTTAGGTGATATAATGAAGGTTCCTTTTGAATCATATAATGATCTACTACCAAATGATTCTGCTATTGCTACAAAAATAGATTACACAGATAAAGAAAGACAAATGGTGCCATACACAAATTGCACAGCTATAGAAAATGGTTGGGTATGGAACATACCTTTGTGGTCAAGAATTGGTACAGGATATGTTTATTCAAGTAAATTTGTAGATGACAATACGGCACTACAACAATTTGAAAAACATCTAAATAGAAAAGTAGAATCTTATAAAAAAATAAATATTAAAACAGGTATACATGAAAAGCTATGGGTTAAGAATGTTTGTGCTATAGGTTTGTCTGCAGGTTTTATAGAACCATTAGAAAGTAATGGCTTGCACACAGTAATTAAATTTACATTAAATTTTTTACGTAATGTTCAAAGAGGTGAAGTCTCACAATGGGACAAAGATAATTATACATATCAATGTAAACATGAGTTTAAAGGTTTTGCAGAATTTGTAGCTATGCATTATGCTTTTACACACAGACAAGATACAGATTACTGGAAACATCAATTTAATAAACATTGGACTAAATCCTCTGAAAGTTTGACACCCACAGCATACGAAGGTTTATTTAGAGCTATGGAAAGAAGACATATTAATTTTCATTTTACTCATGAAGGAGGAATGCATTGTGTAGCTGCAGGTATGAATTTTTCTCCTACAGATTACCCTGCATTATCTTTTTATAATCAAGAAACAATTATGGATATGAAATCAAAATGGAATCCATTGATAACAAGATTAAATAAAAGAAAAGAATACTGGGATGAGACAGCAAAGAAATTAAAGTCTTATTATCAATTCATGAAAGATGAGATATATGTTTGAAATAATAAAACTAAATTCTAGAGTTATAGAAGATATAGACAAAATACTATCTACAAATAAATTTGAGGATTACTCCAAAGATACTTGTACTGTTAATGGTTTTCAAACTAATAATATTATAGACATCTTTTCTAAAGATCTTTTAAAACAAATGATACCTTATCAAGATTTTAGTGAAAGAACTTTTCACATTCATTATATAAATTATAGAGACCATGGACATCAAAAAAAACATAATCACATTACAACTGAAAAGTTTTCTTTTATATTATACTTAAATGACTCTGATGGTGATACGGTTTTTGAAGAACCAATTAATATGAAGGTCACACCAGAAAAAGGAAATCTTATAATATTTAGTTCAGATATACTTCACTACGCAAATAAAACTTTTAAAAATAAAAGAGTTTTAGTAGGAGCAATAGATGTTCTTAATTGAAGACAATAATTTTTTAGAAGAAAAACATAAGAAACATATAAATGAAATTATATTAAGTGATAAGTTTCCCTGGTATAATATAAATGCTTCAATAACAAAAAACTATAAACATTTTACATCTGTCAAACCATTTTTAAGCCATTGTATTTTAGAACGAAAAGAAACAAGATTAGAAGATATTTACAAATCAAATCAAAATAAATTTAGTCTAAGTGTATTAGATGCTTTTTGTAGTAAACATAAAATTAAAGTTAATGAAGTATTTAGAATGGACATTAATTTAACTTATAATAATGGCTTTGAAAAATGTGATACCCATGAAGATCACGAATTTGAACATAAACAACTATTGGTTTATTTAAATGATTGTGATAAAACACTTTGCACAGTTATAGAAGATGAAGGAAAGAAAATTAAAATAGAACCTGTTAAATTTAAAGGAGTGTGTTTTGAGTCAAAACCTCACTATCATTTTTTTCCTAAACAAGGTATCAGGGTTGTTTTAGTTATTACGTTCGATGGAAACATTTATTAGAACATATAAAATTTCAGATATTACTCTTTGTGATAGATTAATAGACTATCATAAAAATAATAATGAATATAAGAAAGAAGGTATTATTTATAAAAAAGACACGGGTGAAGTTGATAAGAGTATAAAAGAATCAATAGACGTTAGATTTTTTAATGGAACTAATGATAAAACAATAAATGAACTATACAATGAAATAACAATTCATGTTTATAAATACGCAAAAGAATTTCAATTAGATTGTAATTTAATTACTGAGGATCCTGGTTTAATACAATGGTATCCCAAAGGAGGTGGTTTTAAAAAATGGCATTTTGAAAGATGTAATTATCAATCAAGAAAAAGACAAATTGTTTATATGTTATATTTAAATGATCTAGAAAATGGTGGAACTGAATGGTGTTTACAAAATGTAAAATTAGAAGCTGTTAAAGGTACATTAGTTCTTTGGCCTTCTGATTTTACTCATGTTCATAGAGGTATAGTAGCAAATGAAGAGAAATACATTTGCACAGGGTGGTTAGAACATTGTCTATAAAAATAATACCAAATTTTTTAAAAGAAGAAACTTTTAATGAGTTAAGTAACATATTACTTAACAATAGTTTCCCATGGTTCTATTCTGATATTTCTGGAGGACCAGGAGATTATTCTAACTTCTTTTTTCAACATTGGTTTTATCTAGAGGGTAGACAGAATAGTGAATGGTTTGGTAAGGTAGCTATTCCAATATTAGGTTCTTTAGATTTTAAAAGTCTTATTAGAGTAAAAGCAAATTGTTATAGCCAAAGAGATAAAGAAATAATTACAAGTTTTCATACTGATGATATTAATCCGCATACTGTAGCACTCTATTCTTTGAATACAAATAATGGTTATACCCTTTTCGAAAACGGTGAAAAGATACCATCTGTGGCTAATCAAATGGTATTGTTTGATGGTAGTTTAAAACATGCAAGTGTATCTCAAACAGATACAGCAATAAGGGTAAATGTTAATTTTAATATTATATTGTGAGTTTTATAAATAAATTAAAAGAAGTCAAACATGCGACTCAGAATCAAAAAATTAAAGAGCTTTGGGACGTAGAAGGTATACTTAACAATCAGCCTTTTAAGTTTGATTTAAGACCTTTAAAAAACAACTTAAAAAAAGGATCCTTTAAAACTAAAGCTGATAAAATGGTCTTTGATATAAAAAATCAATATATAATTGTAGATGTTGAAGAACTTCACGTTTTTTTAAAAGAGAAGAAGATTTCGAAAGTAAACCTAGTAGATTTGCTAGATAGTCTAGATTGGAACATAGTGTTAAATAAGGTATAATACTTACATGCCTTTAACAAAAGTACAGTTTAGACCAGGATTTAACAAACAAGCATCAGACTCAGGGGCTGAAAACCAATGGGTTGATGGTGACTTTGTTAGGTTTAGATATGGTATGCCTGAAAAAATAGGTGGTTGGCAAGAAATTCAAGACAAAAATTTAGTGGGTGCTGCTCGTGAGTCACACGCATGGGCTGACTTAGATGGTAGAAGATTTCTAGCTATTGGGACTGATAAAATTTTATATGTATATGATGGAAATGATTATTACGATATAACACCTTTTGATGCTGATCTTGTTGTAACCGCTGCAAATATTACAACAACTAATGGATCAGCTACAGTAACAATTACTACACCCTCTTCACACAATTTAGTAATAGGAGATATATTAACTTTTGAAAATGCAGGATCTTTTACGGCAGGCCAAACAGATTA
>Ga0055584_100005996_pt1 | contig 11919 bp, 9 predicted proteins | sample OSDHelmetaG_FD_58716 | JGI IMG/M metagenome (GOLD analysis project Ga0055584, IMG submission 58716) | Pelagic marine sediment microbial communities from the LTER site Helgoland, North Sea, for post-phytoplankton bloom and carbon turnover... | ecosystem: Environmental > Aquatic > Marine >... | reverse complement strand
CAAATTCCGATAGCGATGAAAAGCTCGTTGTTGCCGATGAAAAGAAGGCCAAAAATACGGAAGCAGACTTTGACCCATTCGGTCAACAATCGGAACCTCCAGTTTCAACGAAAATCACAGCGGCAGAGTCCCAGCCTGAGTTGAAATCTGCCGCCTTCCCGGACGACGATCCTTTTGCTCAAGTCGAAATAAAAAACCAGCCTAAGAAAGCAAATATTCCCACTCTGGAAGTCCCTGCCGATTCGAACCCGGTGGTCGCTGATTCTCCAGCAGAGTCAACGGAACTTGAAAGTAAACCGGATCCCTTTGACCCATTTGGCGAAGACGTTTTAGTCAAGAACTCGACCACCAAATCAAAAACAGAACAACCCCAAGAAAAACCTGCGACTTCATCCGATGCTTTTGATCCGTTTGGTGAGGAACTTAAAGTGACGAAGACGCAGCCAGACTCCACAGACAATCAGCCTCCGGCAAAACTTCCCGAGATGGAATCATCTCCAAAAATCGCCGAAACCCCAAAGACTTCTCCCGCTGAATTAGACCCGTTTGCGACAGCCGAGGATCCTTTCGGCAAGATACCAGCAAAAAACATGAAGACTAACGATGCGGATGCTGATAAAGCACCTCTGGTCAAAAGCGATGACGACCCGTTTTTTGAGCCGGCAGAGGGATCACCGGCGATCATCCCCAAGCAGGGAGATGCTCCCGCCGTTGCTGATGCCGGTACGTTTCAGGATCCGCTTCCGATACTGGAACCCGTCCCGAATTCCAGGAAACCGACTGAGAAGTCCAATCCTTTTGGTGAATTTGATTCGATACCCGCAGGTTCCGCTCAAGCGTCCAGTACTACGAATGTGTCGCCCGAATTCCCCACACCCAAAACAAAGGGAACTCTAGCCGACCTCGACTCTATTCCCTCGTCGCCACCCAAGTCCAAAGAACTATCATCTCTCATGGACACACCATTTTCGGAACCTTCCGTCAAACAAAAGTCACAACCATTTCATCTGCAAGCCGATGGAACCTATCAAGTCCAAAGTGGCGACAACTACTGGAGCATTTCGCGACAAGCATATGGCTCTCCTCTCTACTATCGTGCTCTGGCCGAGTTCAATGAACGGGTTCTTCCCAATCCAGAAAACATGACTGCGGGAACTCGGATTCAGATTCCTTCGACCGATGAGCTGGAACGTCGCTACCCACGACTTGTCAGCACCAAGCCAAGCAGAGGGTCTACAACAATTGTGAAAGCTTCTGCGGAACAGAATCAGAAGTTTTTCAATGCCGATAACGGCACGCCCATGTATCGCGTTCAGAAAAACGACACTTTGACCGGTATCGCCCAAAATTACCTGGGACGCGCCAGTCGCTGGATTCAGATATATGAACTTAATCGAAACATCCTGCCTAATCCGAACGACTTGAAAATTGGCACGTTATTGAAGCTCCCTCATGATGCCAGCCGAGTGAAATTTGTAAGGGAATAGACTTTCCTGTTTCACTCTTGCGAAAAATAACTCCATGTACGTTCGGTTTTTCATCGCGGTTGCGTTTGTTGTTCTGATTTCGATGTGGGGCATCGAAATTGATAAATACAATCGCGCTCTGCAAAGCGACATGATCGCCAGCCGAGCGAATCAGGAAGAACTGACGCATCTCATCGCTGAAACGCGACAAGAAACCTTGTCACTTGGAGTTTCCAAGCAGAACCTGCATGCTCTGGAAGAAGGTCAAATTGCACTCCCTTCTCCTGAGAATCCTTCCCAGTTGGTCCAAAACAAAGAGCGATCTTTGAATTGATTAGCCAGAATCTCTGCTGGAGCAGCTTCTTTTACGGATCCTTGCTTCGATTCGTCTCTCGTCGTTGCATCGACGGTTTTGTCACATAGAATGTAAATAATATACAATCCACATGTGTCACGTCTTTGAGCGATAAATCCATGACCAATTCGATTTTAACGGATGAGCAACGGGAGTCCATCGCCCCCATTCTCGGAAAAACTCCCAGTGGAGTCTTCATTCTGACCGCCACAGATGGCGAGGGAAACGAGACAGGCATGCTGGCCAGTTGGGTTCAGCAGGCTTCTTTTGAACCTCCCATTATTTCCGTCGCGGTCAACTCCAAGAGATATTTGAAAGAGTGGCTGAAAAATTCTCCGGTCGCCGCGGTCTCTCTGGTTGGAAAAGCTCAAAGCGGTTCGTTTTTCAAACAGTTCGGAAAGGGTTTTGATCCCGGAGTCCCGGCTTTTGAGGGTATTGAAATCACGCGCGGAACAACCGGAGTACCACTGTTAGCCAATGCCATCGGCTCTCTCGAGGGAAAAGTCGTTCAACAATGCGAAACAGGCGACCACACCATCTTTTTCATCCAGGTTGAGAATGCGGTTGTTGGCTCAGGATTCGAGGATGATGAGCCGTATGTCCATATCCGCAAAAATGGATTCAGCTACTAATCTCTTTAAAGCCGTAAGATCATTTTGGCATTCTTGAAATCGACACTATGTCCTCGAACACTCAATCAGCCGCTCAGCAACTCATCGACAGGTTTCGCAATGTCGTGGGAGAAGACGGTCTTCTATACCGACCGGAAGAGTTGATCGTCTATGAATGCGATGGCTACGTCGTTGAGAAGAGTGTTCCCGATGTCGTTGTGTTCCCCAGTACGACACAACAGATTGTCGAGCTCGTCAAGATTTGCAACGACTTGAATGTTCCCTTCGTCCCACGAGGTGCCGGCACTTCGCTTGCGGGAGGAACATTGCCTGTCGGCGGTGGAGTGATGATCACACTCACTCGAATGCGCAATATTCTGGAAATCAATCTTCGAGATCGATATGCCATCGTCGAACCGGGACTTGTGAATGTCCAGCTGACTCAGGAGCTGAAAGGAAGTGGATACCATTATGCTCCAGATCCTTCGAGTCAGGGGGCTTGTACTCTCGGGGGGAATGTGGCCACAAATTCGGGTGGACCGCATACACTCAAATATGGCGTCACCGTCAATCATGTGCTGGGAGTCGAATACGTCTCTCCTCAGGGTGACATCGTACAACTGGGTGGACCGCTGGAAGAGATTCCTGGGTACGACCTGACGGGTATGTTTGTCGGTAGCGAAGGAACATTTGGCATTTGCACAAAAGTCTGGGTTCGTTTGACACGCGATCCTGCGGCTCACCGAACATTGTTGGGCGTTTTTGAAACCGTCAAAGATGCCACCGAAACGATCTCGGCGATTATTGGCGCTGGCATCGTCCCTGCCGCTTTGGAAATGATGGATCAGGGAATTATCGCCGCGTTAGAAGAGGCCTTCCACTTCGGCTTTCCGCTCGATGCGGGTGCCGTCCTGCTCATTGAAACAGACGGCCTGGAAATCTCTGTCGAGCAGGATGCCCAGGAAATCGAAAGATTGTGCACAGAAAACGGTGCGAGAGAAGTCCGGCGGGCACAGACCGAAGCAGAACGCCAACTACTCTGGAAATGCCGAAAGCAGGCATTTGGTGCGATTGGCCGACTCAGTCCCAGTTACTGCACACAGGACGGCGTCGTCCCTCGCACGAAACTTCCCGAGATCCTTGATTTCATCAATGAAGCTTCCGAAAGACACGATATTCGTGTGGTGAATGTCTTCCACGCGGGCGACGGCAACATTCACCCGATTCTTCTGTTTGATGAACGCGATCCCGAACAAATCAAACGTGTAATGGCAGCCAGTGACGAGATCTTGAATCGCTGCATCGATCTCGGTGGCAGCGTCACCGGCGAGCACGGTATCGGCGTCGAAAAAATCAGTTTCATGAGCCGGCTATTTACAAAAGACGACCTGGAAATCATGGGACGAATCCGAATTGCGATGAACCCGACAGGATGTTGCAGCCCCAGTAAAATGTTACCCACCGCCGGAGCGTGTGGCATGGAACATATTGAACGAAGCCACCCCGGCAAACAGGCACATGCCTGATCTGTTTACTATTTGATGAATCCATTTTCTCGAATGTCGAACACACAGAACACAATCACCGAATTCACCCCGCTCTCCGCCCAGGAGTTGGGCCGTTTTCTGCGTGATAATTTCGCCAACAACAAATCAAACGTGTACCCGGTTGGCGGAAGAACATCTTTGCAGTTTCTCGGCACAAACAATTTGTCGGGAACATTGCTCTCCACTCAAAACATTGCCGATGTGATCGACTATCCCGCGCGAGACATGACCATCACGGTAGGAGCCGGCATGCGTGTCTCGGATCTTTCTGCAATTCTGCTCGAAGAAAACCAAGAGCTCCCTATCGACATTTCACACAATCCAAGAGCGACCATCGGTGGTGCGATCTCCTGCAATGTCAGCGGCCCCCGTCGTTATGGCCAGGGGACCTTTCGCGATTATCTGATTGGGATGGCGGCAGTCGATTCAGAGGGGCGAACATTTCACGCGGGAGGACGAGTTGTCAAAAATGTGGCCGGCTATGACCTCTGTAAGTTAATGATCGGATCAAGAGGCACCTTGGGCGTGTTGACAGAAGTCACTCTCAAAGTGAAACCCAAACAAGCCAAGCTGGAGGCCGTCTGGATCAATTGCGACTCTTTTGAAACGGTGGATGCTCTCAGCGAAAAGATGCTGACCTCTGCAACACGCCCTGTGGCAATGGAGGGTTTCACTCCCGAAGCGTGCAAATTTGTTGTGGCCGATGCCAGAATCAGCTTTCCTACGAACAACCCCGTGCTACTCGTATTCTATGAAGGAACCGAAAAAGAGCTCTTGTGGCAGATTGGAACATTACGAAACGAACTCGATTTGCCCGGAGTTCTCTCTGTCGAAGAAGTCGGCGATGAGTCTTCGTTACTCTTGCTGGGGACACTCACGGAGTTTCCAGATGGTGGTGATGTCCCCGCGACGTTCCAAGCCAACATGCGACCATCACGTGTCGCCAGTTTCCTGGAATCTTGCACACATCGAGAACTCAGCGCAGTCGCCCGCATGGGGAATGGGATCGTCATTGGACATCTCCCCGATGACTCCGGCCCAGAAACACAAAAACAAATAATCAAGGACCTTTCTGCCCACACGCGAGAGCAGGGGGGGAACTTGATTCTATTGAACGCCGAGGATTCGATCGCATCAGAAGTCAACTGGTGTGGAGAATCAGAGCCGTCCTGGAATGTCATGAAAAAGATCAAGCAATCGCTTGATCCAGCAGGCATTCTCAACCCTGGAGCGGCACCTTTTGAATAACCAGCCTCCCCCTATCCCCGAATCTGCTCAAACTCAAATCGGCAATGAAACTTTGCCGATTGTGGGCGGGAAGATTGAATACACCAAATTTCTCGATTGTGTTCACTGTGGCTTATGCACCTCAGCTTGTCCGACTTATCTCGAAACGGGCGACGAAAATAATTCCCCCCGTGGTCGAATCTACCTGATGCGATCAGTCGTTGATGGTCGCATCGATTTGACAGACACCGTACAACGGCATCTCGACCTTTGTCTTGATTGCCGAAGTTGTGAAACCGCGTGTCCTTCTGGTGTGCAGTATGGTCGCCTGATTGAACCGTTCCGAGTTGATACTCACAAACGAGACGTGGCTGCCGGAAAACAATCTGGCGGTTGGTTCCAGAAAATATTTCTGCATGGATTATTCCCGTATCCCAACAAGTTGAGATGGGCATTGGCTCCCGCCAGGCTCATGCAGGCACTCAAACTCGATCGAGTGATTGATGCCACTGGCTTGCCGAAACTATTACCGGGTAAACTTGGCAGACTCTATCAACAACTCCCCAAACTTCAGCCGCGTGGTAAAAAACTCCCCCATGTGCTACCAGCAAAAGGAGAGCGACGTGCCCGAGTCGGGCTGTTCACCGGCTGCGTGGCTGAAGCGATGTTCTCACAGACCAATCGAGCGACGGCTCGCGTTCTCCAGGAGAACGGCTGCGATGTTGTCATCCCCAACACTCAAGGTTGTTGCGGTGCCATTCATTACCATTCGGGAGCAGAACAACCTGCAATTGAGTTCGCACGCAACAACGCAGAAGCATTTCTGTCAGAAAACCTCGATGCCATCATTATCAATGTTGCTGGCTGCGGTGCGATGTTGAAAGACTACCATCACTTGGCAGATGAGATCGAAGGAGTCGATGAAGCCACTGCCTCTCACCTTTCGGCGTTCTCAGAAAAAGTCAAAGACATCTCGGAGTTCCTGATCGAACTCGGGCCACGTCCGCCGAAGGGAGAAATCCCTCTCACCGCGGCGTATCACGATGCCTGCCACCTTTGCCACGCACAACAAATCCGATCACAACCGCGCGAACTACTCTCGATGATTCCTGGCCTCAAGCTTGTCCCATTGGCAGAATCAGAAATTTGCTGTGGAGCCGCCGGAAGCTACAACCTCACAGAACCAGAGATGGCGGATCGACTCGGACAAAGAAAAGTGGACAATATTCTCAAATCGGAACCTCAAGCGGTCATTACCTGCAATGCTGGTTGTTCGTTACAAATCCAGGCCGTCCTGAAAAAGAATAAGGAAGCGTTGCCCGTCTATCACCCCGTCGATCTCTTGGACTGTAGTTATCGGGGTGTACCGATCGAGGAACGTCACTGATGCCCATCTCCGCTGCCGTCTTCGATCTCGATGGCTTAATGTTCAATACAGAAGACGTCTTCGACATTGCCGGAAACGAATTACTGAATCGCCGTTCTCTCAAAATGACAGATGAGATTCGCAATTCCATGCTTGGCCGTCGTGCACCGGAAGCGTTTCGAAACATGCTTGACATGACGGGACTCGATGAGTCAATCGACGACTTGATCATCGAATCACAAGAAATCTTCATGGGGTTATTAGAGGAACATCTCCAACCGATGCCGGGCCTGTTTGACCTACTGAATCACATCCAGTCTCTCCCACTTCCAATTGCCGTCGCCACATCGTCTCATCGGGAATACGTGGAAGACATACTTGCCCGATATGATATTCGATCCAAGTTCGACACGACCTGCACTCAGGAAGATGTCGAGCGAGGCAAACCGGAGCCCGATGTTTACCTGTTGGCGGCCCAACGACTTGGTGTCAAACCGACCGAAATGATCGTCTTCGAGGATAGTGAAGCCGGCACCAATGCCGCAGCTTCCGCGGGAGCAATCACCATCTCGGTCCCACATCGACACACCGCATCACACAACTTTTCCGCCGCCACACATATCGCGACAAGCCTTGCCGACCCTTTGATTTATGAATTACTCAGTTGATGCGAAAATCATGGGGAGAAGGTATATTTTTCACGACTCAATGATTCATGAGATTTTCGGATCCTCACTCCTCATGAAGTATGATAAAATCAGGACTGCCAATCTTGAACGATTTTGCCATATTTCTCTTTATGCCAATTTGAGAGTCTCCCCATGATCAAATTGAGTCCCAACAACAAGTGGTCCGTTCGCCTTGGGTTCTCGCTGATCGAATTGATCATCGTCATGGGAATCATCGGCGTCCTTGCTGCATTAACTGTTCCCGCGATCCAAATGTTGCGCGAGAGCTCACGCAAAACAACCTGCATGAACAATCTGAAAAACATTGGCCTTAGCACACACCTCTTTGCAGACAGCCATCGGGGAAATCTTCCTCAAATGGGGATCCCTAATGGCGATCTTGCCGAAAGACGCTCATGGATTTCACAAATTCTCCCCTTCATGGAACAGAACAATATCTGGGAATCCCTTGAGACCACCCCGACACAAGACCCGTCGATTTATTTGATTCCTGTGTTCGCCTGCCCGTCCGACTCCACGGCCAGTGGACAACGCGGAGGACTTTCTTATGTCGCCAATGGTGGAACAATGGGAGGGTGCAACTGCGAATGTCAATTTACACCTCTCACCAAGAACCCGTTAGTGGCAGAAATACCAGTCAGCGTCAACTATCAACAACACCTTCAATGGGAGCACACTGCGGGATCGGGCACATTTCAGGCTGGTCAAACAATCCGCTTCCAGCAAATTGAGGCTCGCGATGGCCTTGGAGAGACTTTGTTGATGGCGGAAAATATCTTCGCTGGAAAATGGAGCGACTTCGTCTACCTGAGCGACGAAGAGATTGAGGCTGACCCGTGTTACTCTGTACCTGTTGTTCCCTGGACTGAATATGCAGCCCCGGTCCTCTTTCTGATTGGCGATGATGGCATTCAGTATGAAGGAGAAGAAGAAATTGCAGACTACGTTCACGCCTCCGAATCGATGTACATTCTCCAATCGCATCTCGAACAATATGCGATTAATGTGGCCGCCAGACATCCCACCGGTGGGGTGGAAGCTCGCGTTCCCGCCCCTAATTCATTGCATCCTGGCGGAGTAAACGCACTCTACTGTGACGGTCGTGTCCAATTTCTCAACGAAAGCCTTGACCATCATGCTTACATTCGCCTGATGTCATGGGATGGTAACGAGCAGGGTCAGAGTCTGATGCTTGATCGAAAATATTCTGCCCAATAAATGAGTCGACACAAATCGAGAATTTAGCAGAGCAACAGACATACAGAGATCTCTATTTTGTGCATCAAATGCCCGGCTCTGCTCGATTGATGCCGCTTCCCGCTCTGGTATATACTGTTCGATTCATAAGAATGCGAACCGTTGGACGGCATTGAATGTCCATGCATCGTTCACGGAACAGTATTGGGGCGAGGTTTTCAGATCATTCAGAGCAGAGTCGCTCTCTGCTAGGAGACAGTCATGTTTGAGTCGGTTGGTGTCATCGGTGCCACAGGTGCAGTAGGGCGTATTATCCTGAAATTGCTCGAGGAACGGAACTTTCCGGCCAAATCGGTCCGTCTGTTTGCCTCGGCTCGAAGTGCGGGATCCACCGTTCCCTTTCGTGGAAAAGATGTCACGATTGAAGAATTAACTCACAACTGCTTCGACGGACTCGATCTGGTGATCGCCAGCACTCCCGATGAGACTTCCGCCGAGTATCTTCCGTCCGCCGTGAAAGCGGGCGTCATCGTCATCGACGAGTCTGGCTATTGGCGGATGAAGGAAGATGTCGCCTTGGTCGTCCCCGAAATCAATCCCGAGGCCGCCCTGAATGCAACGGGAATTATTGCCAGCCCCAATTGTTCCACCACTCAAATGGTAATTGCTCTCAAAGCACTTCACGATCACTCCCCCGTAAAACGTGTCATCGTCTCCACCTATCAGGCAACAAGTGGTGCCGGGGTTCAGGGTAACACCGATCTCTGGGAAGGCAGCAAAGCTTATCTGGCTGAAGAAGATTACGAGTATAAAGTGTTTGCTCATCCGATTGCCTTCAACGCCATTCCCCAGATCGGGTCCGAAAAAGAAGAAGGCTACACCAGTGAAGAGATGAAAATGGTGTACGAGACTCGAAAGATCATGGGAACTCCAGACATGGCGATCAACGCCACCTGTGTGCGTATTCCCGTCGCCAACTGCCACAGCGAAACAATCACCGTAGAAACAGAAGAGCCTATTTCTCCTGAAAAAGCACGAGAGTTGTTTTCACAATTCCCGGGAATCACAGTGATTGACGATACGGCTCATGGTCAATATCCGCTGCCATCAAAATGTAGCGGTTCTGATGATGTCTTCATTGGCCGTATTCGCAGAGATCTCTCTCACCCGAATGGCCTGAGCTTTTGGTGTGTGAGCGACAACCTCCGTAAGGGAGCCGCGACAAACGCCGTTCAAATCGCCGAATTACTCGCCGCACAGCGCAAAACGGCCAAAGCTTGAGCTGAAACGCTCCTTATTCTTAGACCCAAAGCAACTCGCCGTTTATCACTGAAAGAGATGAGATGTCAGAATTTGCCTACCGAGAGGGAGAATTGTACTGCGAAGAAGTTCCCGTCACCAAGCTTGCGAAAGAGTTTGGTACTCCGTTGTGGGTCTATTCAAAAGCCCATTTGCTCAATCGCCTCAAGCAGATCCAGGACGCCTTCGCGGATGTTGACCCGGTCATCTGCTATTCGGTGAAGTCGAACTCGAACCTTTCGATTCTCCGCATCATGTCAGACGCGGGCAGCAGTTTCGATGTCGTTTCTGGAGGTGAACTCTACCGCGTGAAAAAAGCGGGTGGAGATACCTCGAAAGTCGCCTTCGCGGGAGTCGGCAAAACCGATGACGAAATCCGCTTCGCACTGGAAAACGACATTCTGATGTTCAATGTCGAAAGTGAGCCAGAGCTGGATCGGATTTCAGCAGTCGCCGCTTCAATGAACAAAATAGGACCCGTCGCCCTCAGACTTAATCCCGATATCGACGCCAAGACTCATCAGAAAACAACCACGGGCAAAAAGGGAAACAAGTTCGGCATGGACTACGAAAAGGCCAGTCAGTTGGCTGATAAAGTCTTGGCCGACCCCAATTTGGAATTGCGTGGGATTCACATGCACCTGGGATCTCCTATCTTATCAACCGAACCGTACGAGAAAGCCGTCAAACGCGGACAGGAAATTGTGTCCGAAATGCGGGCGAAGGGACACAATATTAACTGGATGAATCTGGGAGGCGGCTTCGGGATCAGTTATCGAACGGATGAGGGACCTGATGCATCGGTCTATGCTGATGTGATCGTACCGGGCGTGAAAGCGGCCGGATGTCGTCTCGCATTAGAGCCGGGACGCTATATCACCGGAAATTCCGCGGTACTCATCAGCCAAGTCCTCTACACCAAACATGAGGGGGGCAAGCGATTCGTCATACAGGACGGAGCCATGAATGATCTCATGCGACCAGCAATGTACGACGCCTTCCACAAGCTTTGGCCGGTCAAATCGAATGTCGAGATGCTATTGAATGTGGAGCAAGAGATCGAAGGGTGTTCACCCGCCGATGTTGTCGGCCCCATCTGTGAATCTTGCGATTATCTGGCAAAAGACCGCGCGTTGCCTCCCATGGAACGGGACGACTATCTGGCAACATTCAGTGCAGGAGCCTACGGTGCCGCCATGAGCAGCAATTACAATTCTCGCACACGCGGGGCAGAAGTCCTCGTGGAAGGCAATGAATATCGGCTCATTCGAAGACGTGAAACATTGGATGAAATCATTGCTCACGAATTATCTTGTCTGTAACTCAAATTTGAAGAGCTCCCAAAGACAAACCCGACCCCACAATCGCCACAATCGTTACGACCCGAACAAGCGGAGTTTACGGGGGAAAGTGTGACGGTCATGCGATTGGAACTCTTGGCAGAGTCGGACTTTCAAGCATCTGCCCCTCAAGCAGTATCGAAGAGAACACGATAGAAAGTACATCGCAGGATTGCGCAGCGGGAACGGTGAGCCATAATGCAACGTACACACGAACGATGTAATCATCACAGTGTGCCTTCCGGCATGTAAATTTGCGGTATTTAGGAGTTTATGGTTGAGTTCTTTCTTCTACTCTTCGTAGGATAACGGACACTCTAATCACGCAAGGAAGCCTATCACTGGTCGAAGCCGTTCTGAACCGCGGATCGTGAGACACCCGTTGATGCTGAAGACATTAAATCATACCCTGAAAAAAAGCCTGATTTGGACCCTCATTATTTCAATGAGTGCGGTCTCGGCGTTTGCACAGGATGAGCCGGAAAAAGTCAAAAACACTTACGAAAATAATCCGCTTCTTTCTGAGCCAGAAACTCCTGCGGAGAGATTTGACGCTGTAATCTTGCTGAACAAATTAGGTCGATCTGACCTGGCCAAAAAACATCTGCAAATGCTTGTTGCCGGTGATCTTTCCGATAAAATCGTTCTCGAGTTGAGAGACAATTACGGGCCTGCGATTTTTCTCAATCTCAGTCGAATTAAAGCACTGCAACCTGAATCGCAACAATTGCTGGACAAAATGAACGAAGCTTTTCGTAAGCAAGCATTGGATCCCGCACGAATCAAATCACTGATCGCGGACTTAACGGCGGGTGGTGGTAA
>Ga0055584_100005995_pt1 | contig 11921 bp, 10 predicted proteins | sample OSDHelmetaG_FD_58716 | JGI IMG/M metagenome (GOLD analysis project Ga0055584, IMG submission 58716) | Pelagic marine sediment microbial communities from the LTER site Helgoland, North Sea, for post-phytoplankton bloom and carbon turnover... | ecosystem: Environmental > Aquatic > Marine >... | reverse complement strand
ACAAGACGGTTATCGCCAAGCGTCTCTGCCAGATCACGGCCATGATCCATGTTTACGACCAGCATATCCGTATCGCCAAACTTGTCAGCTATATCCCAGACCGGGACTTCCTTGCCCATCCGCGACGCATTGTGAAACACCGGCTTCAATGGCACCGATGTAATACCAAATGGCAGAAGTGCCTCCGAATGGCTGTGAACCACGCCATTGACCTCAGGATGAAGTTCATAAACGGCGGCGTGAATAAAACGTTCTAGATAACCAGTCGATCCGTCCGGATCGATCATGTCACCAGAGAAGTCGAATTCCCGAATATCATCCAGCGTCACCAGCTCCGGGCTACGAGACCGCGACAACAAAAACCGTTCTGGGTTTTCAGGATGACGCGCACTCACATGGCCGAAGCCATCCACAACTCCCTGATGCGCCAGAATTCGGTTCGCCACCACGAGGTCACGACGCAGCTCATCCAGTTCAGACATACGTTTTTACTCTTCGACTTATGATTACTCTTGAACGACGTCGATCCAGGTTCCATCGGGATCGGCCGTTTGATAAGAACCCAGCGCATTGCTGGCAAACAGCTCGCGACGCACCTCAGATTCCTCACTACCACCGAGACGGCGAGATGCCAGAAACGTGTTCTTTTCCCCTATCCGTTTTTCTTCGGCCTTAAAGGCATCCATATCTTTTACCTTGAACCCAATGTGATCAGGTCCCGGGCGCTTGATCGACATGCCTGCAAAAATCGAAACACTCCACGGCATGATCGACAGTGTCATCGTGCCATCAGTGAGATGGAAATTCGGGTCGCCTTCCTTGCGGTTGGAAAGCTGAAGTTCAAAAACTTCCGAATAAAACTCGGCGCATTTCTCGGCATTCGGTGTACGGATCGCATACCGGTTAAAGGTGCAGTTGGCAGAGCTCTCAACGCCATCGGCGTAAACATCGCGAAGATTCTTGCTGCCCTTTTCGGCCAGATCAAACACGTTACCGTCCGGGTCATGTCCTGAATAGGCGGCAAAGGGACGGATTGCGGGGCGTTTGACACAGCCAGCCCCCTCATAAGCGCCGGCCATACGTTCTTCGACTAGCTCGATACTGTCGACCACCATCCCGAAATGGTCGAGACCACCGACATAACCGTCCCGCCTCGGTATGATATTCAGACCAAGATTGCCGTCGCTGACAACGGACGCGCTTTCGAAATCATTCCGTCCTGAAGTCTCCAGCCCGAAGACCGATTGATAATATTTTTGCAAAAACGGGTACTGGTTACTGATAATCGCCATGTGATTGATATGAGCAAACATTGTCTAACTCCCTGTAAGGATTTTATTCTTCTGATGCGCCGATATAGACGCCTTCGATATCTGTGAGATGATAATCGTTTAACGGCACGCTTTGGAATAGTCCGAGGCGTGCTTTTCCTTCATCGCCATAGCCCAGCGGGCGCGAACGCATCAGCGGATTTTGACCGGTTAGATCTTCAAGGTCGTCCTTAAGCGCGTCAATGCTCTCTACTTTAAAGCCGATATGGTCGGGACCAAGGCGTTGTGGATCCATGCCGAAATAGTCATCCATATTCCATTGCAGGACCGCGAGGGTCATCCGGCCATCAGACAGATAAAAATTTGGATCGCCCTCCTTCTTGTTGAGCAGGTTCAACTCAAACACCTCTGAATAAAATTCGGCACAGCGTTCAGCATGGCGGGTGCGCAAGGCGAAATGGCTAAACTTGCGAACCGTCTCCTCACGGGCCTCGGAATAGATATCCTTTTGCATCTTCTTTTCCGACAGATCGAAGATGTTTGTATCGGGGTCGTGCGCACTATAGGCCGCGAAAGGGCGAACGGGTGGCCGTTTTAAGAGCTTGATCGTCGGATCGAACTTATCGATCCGGGCGCGCGCTTCTTCAAGATCTTCAACCTCCAGGCCAAAATGATCGAGGCCGCTCGTACGACCTTCGCGCCGTGGAATAATATTCATCCCAACATAGCCATCACTCACGACGACCGCCCGCGCTGGACGCGGGTTCTTCGCAGTCTTGAGACCAAACAGCGCTTCGTAGAACTTTGCATTAATTGCGTAATGATCCGTACAGATCGCAATGTGATTCAATCGAGCAAACATAGGCCCATCCCGGCGGTGATCATCATTATTCAGCAAATCCTATCACAGCATTCTTTACCGCCCAACCAATTGAGAATCTAAATTTGAAGTCCCGAGATGTCGTGATATCGTCACCTCGATTTAGACAAACATAAAAATTTTCAGGGAGATGATAATGAATCGATTATTGGTTGCTGCATTACCACTAGCAGGATTGGTACTGGCTGTCCCGGCCAATGCCGACGCCGTCGCTGATTTTTATAAGGAAAAAACTGTCACAGCCATTTCCGGTGGTGGTGCTGGTGGCGGTTTCTCTTTCGTCGCACGGGTTCTTGGCCGTCACATGGCCGACAACATTCCCGGCAAACCGACATGGGTTGTGAAAGCTATGCCTGGGGCCGGTGGCGCGCGTTCGATCAAATATATCGTCAATGCGGCAGCGCAGGACGGCACAACAATCGGAGCGGTTCTGCCGCCATCAATCATTTCACCATTGCTGCGCAAAAATGTTGGTTATGATTCTGCCAAGCTGCAATGGATCGGCTCGGTTACTGACCAGGCCTCTGTTCTGGTTGCCTGGAAAACCTCTCCCGCCAAGTCGCTTGAAAAAATCAAAAAAGTTCAAGTAACTACAGCAACATCCAGCAAATTATCGAGCGGTTATCTGTTCCCGGCCTGGATGAACGCAACCATCGGCACCAAATTCAAGATTATTCCTGGCTATCGCGGTGCTGACCGTCAAAACGCCGCCATGGAAACCGGCGAAGTCAATGGTCGCAGCAGCTTCTATAATAGCTTCAAAACAACCAAGCCGCATTGGCTCAAAGATAAGACGATCATCCCGCTTGTTTATATGGGACCAAAAACAGTGGACCTTAAGGGTGTCCCTTATATGATGGATTTGATGAAAACCAAGGAACAGCGCGAGATCGCCAACTTCCTGCAAACCGGCTCTAAAGTCGGCAACGGCTTCTTTGTCTCACCAGCTGTCCCCAAGGCACGTGTCATGGCATTGCGGGCTGCGTTTAACAAGACGGTTGCCAGCAAGGCGTTCCTGGCTGAAGCGAAAAAACGTAGCATGATCGTCGCACCGGTCCGCGGTGAGGAGCTTGATGCGATTGTCGCGGCGGCGATGAAAACGTCCCCGGTAACCATCAATAAATTCAAAAAGATGGTCAAAATCGACAAGTTGAAAAGCAAAAAGAAGAAATAGAACTGATGCCCGAAGGCACTGTTAAATTGTCAATTACGGAGGCGGATAGATTCCGCCTCCGTAATTTTGTCGACGCGCTCATTGCCGCCGATGAGCTTGAGATCGTCGAGACGCCTACCGAGCTTGCTGATCTCACGTCCCACATGGATGGCAATGAAAAAGCTGTCCTATTTCAAAAAGCCGGGCCAGAAGAGGCTGAGATTATCGGCAATGCCGGCGCAAGCCGATCTCGCCTGGCCCTCGCCTTTGGCGTTGCCGAACCTGATCTGTTACCAGAACTTCTGAAACGGCTCGCCACCAAGCAACCCATTGAGACCATTGATAAAGACGATGCACCGGTACAGGAAATCGTCTGGACCGGTGATGAGGCCGACTTCACCAAACTTCCGGTACCGTTCCAGCATGGCCGCGACGGCGGGCCTTATCTCTCCGCGACGCTCGATTTCACGATCAACCCGGAAACCGGAATGACCAATCTTGGCTGCCGCCGCATGATGTTACGCGGCCGCCGTGAAGCAGGTGTTGATCTCAATGCCCCGAGTGACCTGCGGGCTATCTACGAAGCCGCTTCAGGACGCGGAGAAAAATTGCCCGTCAGCTTTGTCCTCGGCGCCCACCCGATAGATTATGTCGCTGCAACCATGAGAGTCCCGGTTGACGAGACTGAACTGCTCGCCTCCTTGCGCGGCGAACCGCTAAAGCTCGTTAAAAGCATCACCAATGACATTCTGGTTCCGGCTGATGCTGAGATGGTGATCGAGGGTTATCTAGACGAACATGGCTATGTCGAAGACGAAGGACCATTCGGAGAATTTGCCGGCTATTACGGGGTGATGAAAAAGAATCCGGTCTTTCATTTGACTGCCATCACCAAGCGCTCAGACGCTTTATTCCAGACCGCCACAATCAGCGGGCCTTATATCGGGCGCACGGACACTGCCGTTCTCAACACGTTAAAATCGGAGGCTGTCGTCTGGCGGGCCCTGCAAACAGCCATCCGCGAGCCGGTAGCCGTCAACGCGACCGGTGCTGGAGCCGGTATGTTCAATTTGCGGATATCAATGCGACCCCGTGTCCCCGGCGAAGCACAAAACGCCATCGCCGCCGCCTTTGGCTGTCTTGCCAATGTGAAGAACGTGTTTGTGGTCAATGACGACATTGATATTTTTGACAATGACCAGATGGAATGGGCATTGGCGACACGCTTTCAACCCGACCGGGACCTCGTGGTACAGGGCGGCATGCGAACCCTGCCACTCGACCCTTCTCTTTACGGTGCCAGGGTTGGCTCTAAAGCAGGGTTTGATTTGACTATCCCTAACGACAAGAGAAGTTCGATCGAATTCACGGTCCCGGCACCCCCGACAATGTCTGGCGAAAAGTTCGAGAGTGTTCGCGCCGCCCTTGAGGACGGACCGAAGAGCTACGAACAGCTTATGGGCGCCATCGGTACCCGCGATGGCCGCGACGTCGTTCTGGCACTCGATGAAATCCGTTCGGAAGGAAATCTCAGCCGATTGAAAGAGGGCGAATACTGCCTAAGTGATAAGGGCTGATAAAACAGAATAACCAGGGCGGCGCTAAAACGATGGCTGATCAGTTTTTCGACACGATCCCTGCCTTCACGGAATTCAAGGAAGTCGTCCAGAAAGATCGATACCGACCCTTGCCCGAAGACTGGCTCATCGGCGTCGCTGATGTCGTCAACTCCACAGGTGCTTTGCAGGCCGGACGGTACAAGGCTGTAAAAACTGTCGGTGCCAGTGTCATATCCGCGATCATGAATCTCGATAGAGATGCGTCCTTCCCTTTCGTCTTTGGTGGCGATGGTGCCGCGTTCGCCGTGCCAGAAAGCCGTCAAGATGACGTTGCTGAAGCCCTTGCCGGGTGTCAACGCTGGGCAGAGGAAGAGATTGATCTGGAACTACGCGCTGCGCTGGTACCGGTGCGCGATGTTTTGGCCGCCGGCAAACAGGTAAGCGTCGCCCGATTTCAGGTTTCGCCGGGTGTCGCCTATGCAATGTTTTCTGGTGGCGGAATCGCCTGGGCCGATGCCGCTATGAAAGCTGGTGACTATACCATCGACCCGGCGGCACCGGGTACCCGTCCCGATCTCAACGGACTGTCCTGCCGCTGGCGGCCAATGGAATCACAGAACGGCGAAATTCTCTCGTTACTGGTTATCCCACGCGATCCTGAAACCGAAGTCGAATTTGCAAAACTGGTCGAAGAAATTCTCTCGATCCTGAACCGCGAAGCCGAGCGTGATGGACATCCTGTCGCCCCGGATGGACCGACCTATTCTTGGCCACCCCAGGGACTAGGCATTGAAGTCAGCGCGTCACGGGGTACGAAGTCTAAACTCAGCCGTACGCTCGCCATTATCGGGGAACAGGCGGTACCCTGTTTTCTCGAACTGTTTGGTGGTCGGCTCAAACGCTTCGATCCCGCGCGTTACAAGCTTGAAACCACGCAAAACACGGATTTTCGCAAATATGATGACGGACTCAAATTGACCGTCGATTGCAAAACGGAAACGATTTCAGAGATCGAGAAAATTCTCTCAGCGGCTCAGGAAACCGGCACGGCCTTTTTCGGCCTTTATCGACAGGATAGCGCTGTAATGACCTGCATCGTCCCATCACCCTTTACCAACGACCACATCCATTTTGTCGATGGTGGTTCGGGGGGATATGCACTGGCCGCCGTGCAGCTCAAAAAAGCCATAGCGGCAGCCAGCGATTAAACCTTAAGCGTCACACGTGGTCTTCGAGCCAGTCCATCAGCATCGGCATCTGATGAACCCAGCAGTCATGGGAACAATGCACCGTGCCGCCTTCTTTGGGGTCATCATAGATATGCAACGTTTTGTCCTCAGCGCCGATTTCGCTAAACAGCTTTTTGGCACCTTCGACGTCCATAAGCTTGTCCATCGATCCGTGAGTCATGATGGTCGGCACTTTGATGTTCTGAGCGATCCCTTCCATCGTGAAATCTTTTAGCAGGACCTGTGCCTCTTCATCCGTCACACCACCCAGCAACCGCTGGACGGTCGGTCGCAAATGTTCGTAATGAAGGTACAGATCATCAAGAATCGAATAGCAGCCACACCAGGAAATGAGCGCCTTGATACGATCCTCAAACGCTGCGACGCGCGGTGCATAATACCCTGCCATCGAAATACCCATTAGCGCTACACGATCAGGATCGATCTCTGGCCGCGAGAACAGATAATCAAAACTGGCTTTGCCCGGCACTTCGTAATCGGGCCGTGTCGGGATGTTCTTCACATACATTGAGGAGCCACGTCCGGGAGTGTCGACGAGCAGCATCGCATAACCGCGCTCGCATAATTCACTACCGCCAAAGTAAATCTCTTCAGCAAAAGCATCCGCCCCACCAATGAAAAATACCGCCGGCCATTTCTCGGTCTTTGGATTGCGCGGGTGACAGAAATACCCTTCGTAAACTTCATCGCCGCAGGGGACTTCAATTACTTCAATCTTGGGATCGTTATATTTTGCGCCTGCCCGAAAGCATTCCTGGGACTTCAAGAAACGTTCACGCTTGTCATCATTGCGTTCGATGGTCAGCAATACATCCGACATCCGCCAATACTGATTGGCGGCATAATAATATTTCATCGCTGTGCGGGTGTGACCGGCTGCTTCTGCTTTCTTGGCGCGCGCCTCGGTATCCTCGGCTTTATCGATCCAGGCCTGCTCAAACGCATCTTTATCGCCGGGTTCAATGTCCTTCAGAACACGCGAAATTTCGAACACATCGCCGCCGCCATAAGCGGCCTCCGCAACGGTCCGCAATGTCTGCGAACCCATGCCTTCGGTGGGAAAGAAAAAGTCGATCATAACGCCTCCAGGGTAAAAATCGTAAGTTGCCCTATTTCTATCGTGGAAGCTGTCCTACGTCGAGACAACGGGTGGTCGATTTTGATAAATGGCATACCAGAGCGTGGCACCAACCGCCAAAACCAGAAACGGGATGGCGCCAATATTGACGACATCCCAGCCGAAGAAATGCACCAACGCGCCGGACGACAGGGACAAAACCGATACAAAACCATAGATCAGAAAATTCATCGCGCCCTGTGTCTTCGCCCTCTCCGACACGGTATAGGCCGTCGTCATCAGCGAGGTCCCTGCGGTAAAGGCGAAGTTCCAGCCAATGCCCAGCAGCAACATTGAAAGCCAGAAATGGGCGACCTCAATCCCTGCAAGTGCCACCGCAACACAAACGAACTGTAGCGCCAGACCAGCAATAATCATTTTAACCTCACCAAATTTATTGATCAGGTGACCGGTCACGAAGCCCGGCGCAAACATTCCAAATATATGCCATTCGATGACAAAGGCGGTATCGGCAAACTGGTGATGGGCATGGGCCATTGCGATGGGGGTTGCCGTCATCAAGAAATTCATCACGCCTTGCGAGATCATCGCGGCTGTTGCGGCAACCAGAAACACCGGCTGCTTCATGATCTCCATCATCGGTCGCCGGGGGCCAGCGCGTTCTTGCGGAGTCAGTTTCGGAATATCGAGAAACAGCAGGACCAGGATCGCCAGCAAAGTCACGCCGGTTAAAATGAGATAAGCACCAACAAATGGTGTCGAGGTGACCATGTGCTGCCCGATCTTAGCAGATTCAGGTCCGAGAAACCCCGAGACCACACCACCCGCCAGCACCAAAGAGATTGCCTTGCTTTTAAAGTCCTCGCTCGCAACATCCGCTGCGGCAAACCGATATAGCTGCGCAAAACCAGCGAACAATCCAAACAAAAAGGCGCCGAAAGAAAACAACCAGAAATTGGATTGCAGAACCGCATAGGCACTTAATAAACCGCTGATCACCCCGATCACTGAGCCAAGAATGAAGCCTGCTCTTCGCCCGACACGGCGCATAAATAACGAAGCTGGTATGGTCATCACCGCCGTCCCAACGATCACCAACGATGTCGGTAGCGTGGCGAGCCCTTTATGAGAAGCAATGCTGTAGGCAATCAACGGTGCTGTCGCGATCAACAGCGACCGCCCGGTTCCGAAAAGAACCTGACAGGTCGCCAGCACAAGGACATTTCTTTTTTCTCTGGTCATGAGCGCGTCGCCATCCTTCTACTCTGGAAACCCGAACAACCGCGCAGGATTGTCGACCAGAATTTTTTTTGCCATTGCTGGCGACCCAGACCAATCAATCATCTGCTGCAATAGATCGGCATCGTTGGGCATCACGCCTCTGTAATTGGGATGTGGCCAGTTGCTGCCCCAAATCAATCGATCCGACCGGGCTCCGATCAAAGCTTCGATAAAGGGCCGCATATCATCATAGGGCGCACCAGTTGCTGACTGACGGTACCAGCTGCTGAGTTTGACCCAACAATTCTCGGTGTTCTTAACGAGGTTAAGTAGCGCGAGGAACCCTTCACAATCAGCGCCTTGTCTACCAAGAGGACGCCCCTGATGATCAATTACAAAATCAGTCTGCATGGTTTCCAGTAAGGGTGTAAGGCGGACAATTTCATCGACATTGCCGAAATGCAGCAACACCATCCAGCCCAGCTCCTTTGCCCGCCCCGCCATCGTCGCCAGATGTTCTGTGCCGTAACCGGCTTTGGAGGTCGTCGAAAGCCGCAAACCACAAATACCTATGTCCTTAAAGGCCTCCAGCTCGGCGTCTGAAACATCAGGGGGTACCAGGACAATGCCCCGCCCCTGGTCGCCGAGATTTCGTACGGCATCAACCGTGACCCGATTATCATTGCCATGAGCACTCCCCTGGACGATGACAGCGCGGTCAATACCGAGCACACCCATCATATTTCTGAAAGTCTCGATGGTGCACTCTTCCGGCGTATAGCCGCGTCGTTCTGACAGGCTAAACCTGTCAAACGGCCCCATGATATGCACATGACAATCGCAAGATCCTGTTGGGGGCAGTGTTTTGGGTGCGCGCCAATTTGGGTCTGGTGGCTGACAGGGTTTGGTCATACAGCCATTTAAGGTCTAAACGCACAGCTTGTCGACGGGCCGACCTCAATGTTACCGTTTTTCCAAGAATATAAGAGAACGGCAAAACAGGGGGATTTAGATCATGGATAAAAAACTAGTTTTAGGATCGGCAGCAGCATTTGCCTTAGCCATGACTTTTGGCAATGCAACGATAAAGGCTGATGAAGTAGCAAACTATTTTAAGGATCGCGTCGGCATTATGGCCGTAGGATTTGGTCCCGGTGGCGGTTACGACAGATACTCCCGTCTCGTAGTCAACCATTTTGGCAAGCATATGCCGGGCAAACCGACCTATGTGCCGCAATTCATGCCGGGTGGTGGCAGCCTAAAAATGGCGAATTATACATACAACATCAGCCCGAAGGACGGATCCTTTATTGGGCTAGCCTCACCGATGCTGCCCATCTTCCAGCTTATTCGCAGCAAAGGTTTCAAGCTCGACGTCCGCAAGCTGAGTTGGATTGGCCGATTGGCGACGCAAAAGCACGTAATGATGGTACGCGCCGATACTGGTATTAAAAACCTCGATGATCTGAAGAAGACGGAAGTCGTCGCCGCGGCCAGTGGTCTCGCCAGCCCGACCTATATGTTCCCGGCATTCCTCAATAGCGCGCTCGGCACCAAATTCAAGATCATCAAAGGCTATAAAGGCTCCGCAGGAACACGCCTTGCCATGGAGCGCGGCGAAGCCAAAGCCCTCACATCCGGCTGGATTTCCTGGAAATCCAGCGTGCCGCAATGGATTGAAAGCAAGTTCATAATCCCCGTGGTCGAGCTCGGATTCGACAAATCACCCGACCTGCCAAAGGACGTGCCCTTAATTCTTGATCTCGCCAAAACGAAAGCGGATCGCGACTTTATGGAATTCATGATGGGCCCCACCATTACGGGACGCGCCATCTTTGGACCACCCGGCATTCCAAAGGCACATCTTGAGGCGCTGCGAGGGGCCTACGACAAAATGGTCAAGGACCCGGCCTTCCTCGCGGAAGCAAAAGGCCGCAAGGTCGAGATTCATCCGATGGGTGGAGCCGAAATAGCCGAACGTGTCACCAAAACCGCGTCCGCATCACCCGCGGTGGTAAAGCGGGCCAAAGAAGCTCTCGGCTTTAAATAGGCGACAGCCCTCACCGACAAGAAACCCCGCTCGCCTTCGGTGGGCGGGGCTTTCTAACCGTTATCAATTTAAAAAGTAATGTCATGAAGATTACCGATATCAAGCTTGAACCCTGCATCATGCGCAAAGAGGATCCGACCTGGCGCTTCGCCCTTGGTGCCAGCCCGATCACCGAAGGGCTGGTGGTTTCCATCGAAACCGATAAAGATATAACCGGTTATGGCTATGCCTCCGCCACCGCCCATATGGGCGCGAGTATGGAAGGGCTGACCGGGACACTTGAACGACTTATCCCCCACGTCAAAGAACACGACGCGCTATCAATGGCATCCATCCGCGTGACCATGGACCGAGCATTGTCCGGAAACAATCAGGCGAAAGCCGCGATTGATAACGCGTTATTCGACCTGGCCGCCAAAACAATGAATGTCCCTTTGCATCGTTTATTCGGTGGCGCCATACGCACAGAATTTCCTGTGCTTCGCATTCTCGCCATCAAACAGCCAGATGAAATGGCGGAACAGGCGCAGATACTTTTTGACCAAGGTTATCGCTATTTCAAAATCAAGGTTCATGGCGAAGTTGATCTCGATATCGCCCGCGTTGCCGCCATCCGCAAACGTCTCGGTGACGCTGCCAACCTGACGGTCGATGCCAACCAGGCCTACTCGCCGAAAGACGCTATCGCTGCTCTCAACGGCATGGCTGAATACCGCATTGATCTCGTCGAACAACCGGTCGCCATTGATGATTATAAGGGCATGAAGCTCGTTACCGACTCGGTGCCTGTTACGGTCGAAGCGGATGAAAGCGCGGGCTCCATCCAGGAGGTCGCCTATCTGGTCGAGCATCGCATTGTCGATGCCGTCAGCCTGAAGGTCGCCAAACTCGGCGGGCTTTGGAACACCTTGACCGCCGCACAGATTTGTAAAACCGGCAATATAAAATACCGGTTCGGGGCGCATGTCGGCTCGCGTCTGCTCAATGCGCATGCCATGCAGTTAGCCGCCGCGCTCCCTGAGATCTGGTATGCCAGCGAGTTTGGGGAGTTCGCCCGACTGCTCGACGACCCGTTTGAAGGCATTGATGTTGAAGACGGCGTCATACACCTGCCGGAGGCCATTGGCGCAGGTGTCCGACCTATCGGAACTAATCAGTAATGGACAAGAAGAGCTTGAATGCTCTTTTAAAACCACGATCCGTCGCCGTGGTAGGCGCCTCGCCGCGAAGTAACGTTGGCGGCCGTATGTATCGCAATATGATCAGTGCAGGGTTTGAAGGCGATCTCTTTCCGGTCAATCCAAATTACGATGAGATCAACGGCGCCGAATGTTTCCCGAATATTGATTCTTTGCCGATGGTACCGGACTGCGTGTCATTCGCGGTGCCGTATCAGGCCGTGTTTGAGCCATTGGAGGCGGCGGCTAGACGCGGTGTCCGATCCGCCGTCGTCGTCGCA
>Ga0055584_100005994_pt1 | contig 11922 bp, 9 predicted proteins | sample OSDHelmetaG_FD_58716 | JGI IMG/M metagenome (GOLD analysis project Ga0055584, IMG submission 58716) | Pelagic marine sediment microbial communities from the LTER site Helgoland, North Sea, for post-phytoplankton bloom and carbon turnover... | ecosystem: Environmental > Aquatic > Marine >... | reverse complement strand
GAACGTCTTCCGAATCATCCAGAACACCCCCGGCATGGAGGTCGTGTCCATCAACGACCTCACGGACGCGGCGACCCTGGCCCACCTGCTGGCCTACGACTCGGTCCACGGCCGGTACCAGGGCAAGGTCCGCGCTGGTAAGGGCAGCATCACCGTGGACGGCAAGAAGATCGCCATCACGGCCGAGCGCGACCCCGCGAACCTGCCCCACGCGGCCAACAAGATCGACTTCGTCGTCGAGGCCACCGGGGTCTTCGCCACCCGCGAGGCCTGCTCCAAGCACCTCGACGCCGGTGCCAGGAAGGTCCTCCTGACGGTCCCGCCCAAGGACGAGATCGACGCCATGATCGTCATGGGCGTGAACGAGGAGACCCTGAAGGCCAGCGACCAGATCATCTCGAACGCCAGCTGCACCACGAACTGTCTGGCCCCGGTGGCCAAGGTCCTCGACGAGGCCTTCGGCATCGAGCACGGGCTCATGACGACGGTTCACGCCTACACCAACGACCAGAAGATCCTGGACCTCCCGCACAAGGACCTCCGCCGCGCCCGCGCGGCGGCCACGAACATCATCCCGACCTCCACGGGCGCCGCGCGCGCCGTGGGCAAGGTCCTCCCGCGCCTCAGCGGCAAGCTCGACGGCATGGCCATGCGCGTCCCGGTGCCCGACGGCTCCGTGGTCGACCTCGTCGCCCGCCTGAAGAAGAAGGCCACGGCGGAGGAGGTCAACGCGGCCCTCGCCGCGGCGGCGAAGACCAAGGGGTTCAAGAACGTGCTGAAGTTCAGCATGGACCCGCTGGTCTCCACCGACATCATCGGCGATCCCCACAGCTCGGTGGTGGATGGCCTCGCCACCATGGCCATCGGCGGCCGCACCGTGAAGGTGGTCTCCTGGTACGACAACGAGTGGGGCTACTCCAACCGAGTGGTCCAGCTCATGAAGTACTCGCACAAGCTGCGCGGCAAGAAGCCCGCGGCGAAGAAGAAGGCCTCCCGCAAGGCCTGAGCCTCCCTCAGCTCCAATGAATCTCGACGTCCCCGGCCTCGATGGCCTGGGCGACCTCTCCGGCAAGCGGGTGGTCGTCCGGGCGGACTTCAATGTACCGGTCAACGAGGCCGGGGACATCACGGACGACACGCGCATCCGCGCGGCGCTCCCCACCCTGCGCGAGCTCCTCGCCAGGGGAGGGCGCCCGGTGGTGCTCGTGCACTTCGGCCGGCCCAAGGGGCAGGTCGTGGAGTCTCTCCGCGTCGGCCCCATCGGGGCTCGCCTCGCGGAGCTCCTCGGCTCCGAGGTCATCACGCTCCAGGAGAGCGTGGGGGACGCCGTCGAGCAGGCGGTCGCCGCTGCCCCCGAGGGCGCGGTCGTGCTCTGCGAGAACGTGCGCTTCCACCCAGGTGAGACCAAGGGCGACCCGGATCTCGCGGCCGGCTTCGCTCGCCTCGGCGACGTGTTCGTCGGGGATGCCTTCGGGGCCGCCCACCGGGCGCACGCCTCGGTGTCCGGGGTGGCCGCGCTGCTGCCCTCGGCGGCGGGCTCGCTGCTCAAGAGCGAGTGCGCCGCCTTCGAGCGCGTGCTGAACGCGCCCGAGCGCCCGCTCGTGGCGATCCTCGGCGGGGCGAAGGTGAGCGACAAGCTGACGGTCATCGACAGCCTCCTGGATCGCTGCGACGCGATCCTCGTGGGGGGCGGGATGGCCTACACCTTCTTGAAGGTCCAGGGGCACGATGTGGGCGCCTCTCTCGTGGAGGAGGACCGCCTCGATATGTGTCGGGCGGCGCTCGAGAAGGCCGCGGAGCGCGGGGTCGACCTGCTGCTCCCCGTGGACCACGTGGTGGCCGACCGGTTCGCGGCGGACGCCGAGGCCAAGGAGGTTGGCGTGGACATCCCCGACGGGTGGATGGGCCTGGACATCGGTCCCAGGACGCAGGAGCTCTACGCGGGGCGGGTCAAGGCCGCGCGGACCGTGGTCTGGAACGGCCCGATGGGGGTCTTCGAGATGGAGCGGTTCCGCAAGGGCACCGAGACCATCGGAGAGGCCATGGCGGCCTGCGAGGGCACCACCGTGGTCGGCGGGGGTGATTCGGTGGCCGCGATCCACCTCCTGGGCCTCGCGGACGCCGTGGATCACGTGTCCACGGGGGGAGGAGCTTCCCTCGAATTGCTGGAAGGCAAGGTACTGCCGGGAATCGAGGCGCTCCGAGCCTAGGATAGGGCCCATGGGAACCCCTCTCCCCGATGTGCCCGCGGGCCGCTGCCCGATCATCGCCCCCTCGCTGCTCTCCTGCGACTTCGCCCGCATCGGCGAGGAGATGGCGGCCATCGAGCAGGAGGGCGCTGACTGGCACCACGTGGACGTCATGGATGGCCACTTCGTGCCGAACATGACCTTCGGCCCGCCCATCGTTGCCGCCATGGGGCGCGCGGCGACGAGGCCCCTGGATGTGCACCTCATGGTGTCCAATCCCATGGCTTACGCCACGGAGTACGCGGCGGCGGGTGCTCACGTCCTCACCTACCACTGGGAGACCGTTGGGTCGGGGACCGCGCGCGGCGCACGCCTCGCCAACCGGGCCTTCCGTGAGGCGGGGGTGCCAAAGGTCGGCGTCTCCATCAACCCCAACACCCCCGTGGAGCCCCTCGGGGAGATCCTCGACGAGGTCGATCTCGTGCTGGTCATGAGCGTCTTCCCAGGATTCGGCGGCCAGCGCTTCATGGATCACGTGCTCGACAAGGCGCGCTGGCTCAGGGCGCAGGGGTTCCAGGGGCACATCGAGATGGACGGCGGGCTCAACGCCGAGACGATCCCGCTCTGCGCCGAGGCCGGCGCGGACGTGTTCGTGGCGGGCTCGGCGATCTTCGGTGCCCCCGACCGTAAGGCCGCGATCGAGGGCTTCCGGGCCAGCGCGATCGCAGCTTCCAGTTCCGAGGCCAAGGCCGGATGAGCGAGACAAGCATGTCGAAGGACGCACCCAGCGCAGGGGACAGCGAAGCGAGCGGCGACGGGCGGATGAACCGCCTCCGCTTCCGGAAGAAGGACATGCCCGGCGGGCTCTGGCTCAAATGCGAGAGCTGCAGCGGCACGATCTATCGCAAGGAGGTTGTGGAGAAGGCGTACACCTGCCCAGCCTGCGGGTTCCACTTCACGATGCCCGGCGCGGACCGCGTGAAGCACACCCTCGATGATGGGACCTGGGAGGAGCTCTTCTCCGAGATCGAGGCCATGGACCGACTGGGCTTCGTGGACTCCGGACCCTACGGCGACAAGATCGATCGGACGGTGAAGCGAACCGGGCAGAACGAGGCGCTCATCGCCGGGCGCGGTGAGGTTCTTGGGCGCCCGGTCGTTTTGGGCGTGCTCGACTTCAAGTTCCTCGGCGGCTCCATGGGGGAGGTCGTCGGGGAGAAGATCGCCCTGTGTTGCGACGTCGCGCGGCAGGAGGGGAAGCCCCTCATTCTCTTCACGGCATCGGGCGGCGCGAGGATGCACGAGGGGATGCTCTCGCTCATGCAGATGGCCAAGACCTGCTCGGCCCTCTCCAAGCTGAACGAGGACGGCGGTTACTCGATCTGCGTCCTGACCCACCCGACCACGGGGGGCGTCACGGCGTCCTTCGCCATGGTCTGCGACCTGACCCTCGCAGAGCCCGGCGCCCTGATCGGATTCGCGGGCCCGCGCGTGATCGCCAGCACGATCAAGCAGGAGCTCCCCGAGGGCTTCCAGCGCTCCGAGTTCCTCCTGGAGAAGGGGCAGGTTGACGTGATCGTCTCCCGCGACGAGATGCGGAACATGCTCGCGCGGCTCATCGACTTCGGCGCCTCACGTCCCGGCGGCGGGGCGGCAGCCCGTGCAGGAGAAGCTGCGGCGGTAGACCCTGCAGCGGTAGACCCTGCGGCGGTAGACCCTGCGGCGGCAGACCCTGCGGCGGCAGACCCTGCGGCGGCAGACCCTGCAGCGGGGGGCGCCGAGGACGGAGCCCCTACAGAAGGCGACGGCAGCGGGGCCTGAACCCCGCGGTGCTCGGCCTCAGCTGGTCACGTCCGGCCGGCGGAGGTGCATCACCCAGGAGTCGAAGTGGTCCTGCATGGGGGAGCCGAAGGAGGCGTCGACGAAGGTCGCGATCCGGTTGGCCGCCAGCAGCGGGTGCGTGAGGACTCCTCCGAGGCGCGTCTCGCTCACGTGCATCGCCTCCGGGACGGGACGGGTCAGCTGGTAGGCGCCGCTGCGGAGGTGCGAGAGGCCGCGGGCCTCGAGCTCACGCCGGATCTCCTCGCGGGGTCTGGCGTTCATCTCTCGCACCGGCAGCAGGGGCTTGCGCCGCCGCCTCCGCTCGAACCCGCGGGAGTGTGGATTGATGTCTCCGATGACCAGGTCTGCTCCCGGCGCGAGGGTCGCGACCAGCCCGTCCAGCCACCCCGCGACGTCCGGTGAGAAGCTCACCACGCCGGAGCTGATGACGAGATCGTACGGCTCCTCGCCGTCCGCGGGGAAGGGGGGAGCCTCGCCGAAGCCTGCTCGGCCCTCGAAGCACTCGATGCCGAGCTTCGCGGCATTCTGCTCGGTGATTCGCACCATCTCTGGGCTCGGGTCGAAGGCCGAGAGGTGGGCTCCGGGGCACGCCGCGGCGGCCTCGAGGCCGGTCCAGCCCGCGCCGCACCCGAAGTCGAGGATGCGGATCTGTCGGGTGGAGTCCTCGCGCACGAGCCGGGGCGTCACGAAGCGCCCCACGTGCCGCCGCATCCAGCGGAAGTGGGGGTAGCCTGCGCTGCCCGGTCTCCCGTCCCAGCCGGTCGCGTTCTGATCGAACTTCGTGACGGTCTCCCCGGCGGACATCACATGGGCGCGACGGTGCCCGACGAGCACAGAGAGCTTCAGGTCGGAGGCGACCGTCGACCGCTCCTTACCCCCGAGGGTTCGCACGGTCAGGGCCCCCTGGTCCAGGGTGGCGAGTCGGTTGACGTGGAGGAGGGGCCAGAGCGCGTTGCGCCACGTGGCGAGCCGCGCGGGCTCCGGCTGGCCCATGATCACGAGCAGGAGCGCGTCCGCCTCACCGAGGTCGGCGTTGAGGGTGCGGAGGCGCTTCCCGACGAGCAGCTCCTCGGGGCCGACCACGTGGAAGCGAGGGCCCGGCGCCCCCGGGTCACCCAGGGGCAGGAGCGAGTCCGCTGACTGGCCGAGCGCCTCCAGAACCGGGGCCAGCTCAGCAGCGGAGGGGAGCGGGGCCAGCGGGGAGAGCGGGCCCCTGAGGGGCGGCGCCGAGGATGAGCGTTCGATGGAATCGACCATGCGGGGGGGGAAGGATACCCACTGGAAGAATCGACCGCTGCCTGACGCGGAGTCGAGGCTGGATGGACTTCATCTCCTCCGGCTCGATCCGGGACGGGAGCCCCCGGCCCTCCGGCGGCTCCCTCGGCGTCCGTTCCCGCGGCGGCGCCGCCCGCCTCCCCCGCGGCGGGGTCCCCCCGCGGAAGGGCCAGCCCGCTCCTGCTCCCGGATGGCCAGGGACAGGCTGAAGGCCTCCTCGTCACTGGCGCAGAACACGGAGTGCATGCAGGTGAGGCCCAGGCCGTGGTTCGGCAGGAGGATCACATCGCCCTGGGCGACCACGTAGCCGTGACCCGCGTCGGCGAGCAGGGACGTGAACTCGGGTCCCTGGTCGATGAGGGGGCCGAGGGCTCCACCTCCGGGGGCGCTGAGCTCGGACCGAGCTCGCTCCGGGTCGCGCAGCAGCTCGCCCCAGGCTTCCAGCTGGCCCGCGCGGCCATCCGCCCGCGCGAGGATCCACGGGAACTCCCCTTCCTCGAGCAGTTCGAGGAACTCCAGGGCCCGGCGAGCGAGGTCGTCGGTGGACAGGGCGATCCACGCCGTGGCGCCCGTGAGCTGGGCGTAGAGCACCCCTCGCTGTCGACCTCTGGTGGGCTCGTCGAAGGCGTCATGGTGGAACCGAGCCCCGCCGCCGGGGGCGTTCCAGTAGGCGATGGCCTGGGTCAGGAGCGGCCGCCCGCGGATCCACTCCGCCAGGAGGCCGGTGAGCTCTCGGTCTGTGTTGAGCGCCGCGACCTCCGGGATCAGCCGGTTGGCCAGCTCGCTCACCGCTCGGTGCCGAGCCATGTCACGGCTGGCGTCATCCTTGACCTCGTCACCAAACGCCAGCCGCAGGCGGAGCGAGGCGTCGTCCCGGTGGGTGGAGAGGCGCTGGGTCTTCGCCCAGAGGTCGTCGATGGCCCCGGGCCCTCGGGTGGGGCGCCCCTTGGGTGCCCGCCAGGAGATGGAGCTCCCCTCGAGGTCCCGCTCGTCGGGGATCGCGGGCTGCCGGGGGCCGCCGACGCGGTACTCCGGCGCGAGCTCCCCGGCTCGGCTCTCGAGGAAGCGTCCGAGCCCGCCGGGTATGCGCAGCTCCTCGGACCAGCGATCCGTGCTGACCCCGTCGAGCAGCTCCTCGTCGAGGACGTCATGGAGGACAATGGGGCGGGCGTCTTCCCAGCGCTCGGCGAGGGCCGGCAGTGGGTCTCTGGGGAAGAAGCCGTCCTGGTCGTGAAGCTCGGCCCAGTTCCCGTGGAAGACGCCGCGTCGGTCGAGCCGCGGGGCCGCGACGCAGCGGGCGTTGACCTCGTCGATGAAGTCGGGGTCGTCGTCCTCGTGGACCGAGACCACCGGTCGGGCGCCGGGGCAACGGTCACGGTCGGGCGCGTCCAGCAGGGCCCGGAGCTGACCCTTCGGATGAAGTTCAGGGAGCTCGGGCTGTGCCTCGTCGGGCTCGGGCGCCTCCCCCCCGGGGTCGCCGGCGCTCACGGGGTCTTGGGCGCCGCCGCCGAGAGTGCCCGGACGCCCTTGGCGAGGTTCTCTCGTATGGCCTTCTCCATCACCAGCTGGGGGCGGAGCGTGGAGTCCATCTCCTCGTAGGAGTTCATGGTCGCCGAGGTCGTGATGGAGTCGCTCCAGAGGGTTCGGGCCCCGTCACCGCTCTTCAGGGTCCAGCGGAGGGTCACCTCGCTGCTCGTGTCGAAGCCGACCTCGGGCTCCACGAGCTCCGTCACGCTCACCTCGAGCAGGTGGCGGGCCCCTGTCCCGGCGAAGACCTCATCGTAGAGCCCGCAGTCGAGGACCACCTCGGTGAGCGCGGCCTCGAGGTCCTCGGCGCTGACGATCGGGGGGCCAAAGCGGGCTTGCTTCTGCGAGCCGCTGGCGACGATCTGGACGCCTCCACCGAGGGAGCGGGAAACCTCGACGTCCTCCGGGACGATCAGCGCGGAGGAGACGGAGTGGCAGCCGGTGGCTGCGGCGACGAGCAGGAGGAGCGCGGACGGGAGGAGGAGCTTCATCGTCGTGGAGGGGGCGCCGGGTGAATCGGTCTGGGCCGGAGCCGGTTGTCGATCCGACTCCAGGGGTCAGCATCGGTCGTCGGACCCCGGCGCAGGCCTCCAAACGGGTCGAACTGGCCCCCGGGCCACGCGGCGCTCCCATTAGACTGAGGGCGAGCCATCGGCATGGGCAGGGAAGGAGATCGAAAGGGGCGAGGCTGGGTTGCCTGGAGGGTCTCGGGGCTGCGTCAGGAGCTGGATGAGCCGGACCGTGAGGTCCTCGGTCGCGCGGCCGCGACCGTCGGCGTCGACCCCGGGGATGTGCGCAGCCAGCGCTTCGCCCGGCGCTCGGTGGACGCCCGCGGCCGGGGTAGGGACCTGCACTTCGTCTGCCAGGTCGACCTGGTGGTCCCCGACGGACCGCGGGGCCCCCGGCTTCGACGGCTGCTCCGCTCCGGAAGGGTGGCGGCGACGCCCGTGCCCGAGTCCCTCGAGGTCGAGGGGGGCGGGGGGCGCGTGGTGGTGGTCGGCGCGGGCCCCGGCGGCCTCTTCGCCGCCCTGGCTGCGGCCCTCTCTGGCGCCGAGGTGACCCTGGTAGAGCGGGGAGAGGCCATCGAGCGCCGGGGCCGGAAGGTCGTCGCCTTCCACCGGGGCGCCGAACCAGACCTCGACAACAACCTGCTGTTCGGCGACGGAGGGGCGGGGACATACTCGGACGGGAAGCTCTACACGCGGGTCTCTGACGCGCTCGAGACGGCGGTCATCGACGAGCTCGTCCGCGCCGGGGCCCCCGGTGACATCGCCTTCGATGCGCGGGCGCACATCGGTACGGATGTGCTGCACCGCATGCTGCCGCGGCTGCGAGCCCGGCTCGAGGGCCTCGGTGTGCGCTTCCTCTACGGGGTCCGCGCGGTCGGCGTGGAGTGTCGGGACGGCGCCGATGGTCGGGCCGTGCGCGCGCTCCTGACGGCCCAGGGCGACCTCGAGCTCGACTCCCTCGTCCTGTCGATCGGGCACAGCGCGCGGGACACCTGGGGCTGGCTCGCCGAGGCGGGGGTGGCCATGGAGGCGAAGCCATTCCAGGTGGGCGTGCGGGTCGAGCATCCCCAGGAGCTGATCACCCGGGGGCGCTATGGCGCTGACCCACGGGGTGCTGTCCTCGGTCCGGCGTCCTACAACCTGCAGAGCCGGGGGGACGTCCCGGCCCACTCGTTCTGCATGTGCCCCGGCGGACGGATCGTGGCCAGCGTGAGCGAGGCGGGTGGCCTGTGCACCAACGGCATGAGCAACTCGCGCCACTCTTCCCGGTGGGCGAACGCCGCGCTCGTCACGACCCTGGACCCCGCCGCCGTGGCTGACCTGGGGTTCACGGGGCCCCTGGCTGGGGTCGAGCTCCAGCGGGAACTCGAGCGCCGCTTCTTCGAAGCGGGCGGGGGGACCTACACCGCCCCTGCCCAGCGAGCGTCCGACTTCATCGAGGGCCGTCGGTCCACCGGGGAGCTGCGTACGAGCTACGGGTTCGGCGCGACGACCGCGCGCGTGGACCAGCTGCTCCCTGACCGGGTCCGCGAGGCCATCGGGGGAGCGCTCGGTCGTTTCGACCGTGCGATCCCCGGCTTCGCCGGAGAGGAGGGGCTCCTGGTGGGCATCGAGACCCGCAGCTCCGGGCCGGTCAGATTGCCGCGGGACCGCGGGTCCTTCCGCGCCCAGGGCTTCTCCAACCTCTATCCCGCCGGTGAGGGCGCCGGGTACGCCGGCGGGATCATGAGCGCCGCCATCGATGGGGCCCGCGCGGCGCAGGCGGCCGTGACCGGCGGGAACCGATCCGGGACGGTCCCTTCGCCCTGATGTGGTCCGGCGGCGCCGCTTCCGGGGCTTAGTTGGTACAACCTCGTCCATGTCCCAGCACCCGGAGCACGGCAACGCCGAATCCACGGAGTTCAGCGGCCGCAAGGTCACGACCAACCTCCTGACCCAGATGAAGGAGGCCGGAACGCCCATCGCGGCGCTCACGGCCTACGACTACACCATGGCCCAGCTCCTGGACCAGGCGGGGGTAGACCTGATCCTCGTGGGAGACTCGGTCTCCACGGTCATGCAGGGGCTGGAGACGACCGTGACCGTCACCATGGAGCACATGGTCTATCACGCATCCCTCGTGCGCCGCGGTGTGGAGCGGGCGCTGGTCGTGGCGGACCTGCCGTTCATGTCGTACCAGGTGAACTCCGACGAGGCGCTGCGCAACGCCGGGCGCATGGTGAAGGAGGCTGGCGCCGAGGCGGTCAAGCTGGAGGGCGGTCGCGTGGTGGCGGAGACCGTCCGCCGGATCGTCGACGTCGGGATCCCCGTGATGGGTCACCTCGGGCTCACCCCGCAGTCCATCCACAAGTTCGGCACCTATCAGGTGCGGGCGACGGACGACCAGGAGGCGGACGAGCTCCGCAGGGACGCCAAGCTGCTGGAGCAGGCGGGCGTCTTCTCCATCGTCCTCGAGAAGGTCCCCGCCGCCCTCGCCAAGGAGGTCACTGAGAGCGTGAGCGTGCCGGTGATCGGCATCGGCGCCGGCGGTGGCTGCGACGGTCAGATTCTCGTGAGCCACGACATGCTGGGGATCTGCACGCGCTTCAACCCCCGCTTCGTGCGGCGCTACGGCAACTTCGCGGATGAGATGCGCGGCGCGTTCGAGCGCTTCACGGCAGACGTCCGTGGTCGTGACTTCCCCAGCGAAGACGAGTCCTACTGACCCCGCCCTCAGCCGGGCCCCGTGGATCAACCCGGGACAGGGCGCCGCCTGGGGCCGGGGCCCAGGGCTGGGGCTACAGATCCGCGGGGGAGCGGGACGATGGCTGTCCCGTGGTGGATACAGACGTCAATGAGGCCGGCGCGACCGTCGTCAAGATGTTCCGGCGGATCGCCGTGGACCTCTCGATGCTCAGCGATAGCGACATCGAGGTGAGCGGGATCACCGTCGAGGAGCGCACCGACCGACCGGCAGCGGCCAGCGGCGTCCACGTGTCCTTCCGCTTCGGGCTCAACGCTGGGTCCGGCGTCCAGCACGGCGCCTTGATGCTCCCCCTCGGCGAGTCCATCTGCCTGGGCGGGAACCTGATGATGGCCGGCCCCCAGCAGATCGATGAGCTGCAGGCCAAGGGCGAGGTCGCGGGCCCCTTGCGCGACGCCATCCTCGAGGTCGGCTCGTTCGTGGCTGGCGCCCTCCAGTCGGCCATGGGAGGCCGGGGTGTCTCTTCGGCCAAGGTCGACTTCGAGGGGTGCCAGGGCGTGCAGGCGTCCGTCCCTCCGCGCCTCGACTACGAAGAAGGCTCGCCGCTCGTGGTGAGCCGCGCCGCCTTCCGTCTCGGGACCCGCGCGCCCGTGGAGGCGCTGCTGATCCTCCCCCGCGGGGCGATGACCGCCGCCTGAGGGCTCAGCTGTCGCCCAGGGCCTTCTTGAAGAGGTCCCCGAGGTTGGTCCCGAGGTTGCCTCGGGAGTTGTTGAGGGCCTGCTGGATCGTCGAGGTCTCCACCGAGTCCTCGGAGCCGATCTGAGCCCCGCGCGGATCCAGCCGGGAGAGGCTGATGCGCTGGGCCCCGGGGTCGATCGAGGTGACGCGAACGGTGACCTCCTCGCCGATGGAGAGCACCTTCTGCAGGTTGACCACGCGCTCGGTGGAGATCTGCGAGATGTGCAGGAGACCCTCGACGCCGGGGAGCACCTCGACGAAGGCGCCGAAGTCCATCAGGCGGGTCACCTTGCCGGTGACCTGCCCGTCGATGTTGAGCTTGTGGGGGACCTCGTCCCAGGGGTCGGGCTCGAGCTGCTTCATGCCGAGGGAGATCTTCTTGCCGCCCTCCTTGAGCTCGAGGACCATCACGTCGACCTGCTGACCGACCTTGAGGACCTCGTCGATCTTCTCGACGCGCTGGCGGGAGATCTGGCTGACGTGGACCATGCCCTCGATGCCGCCGATGTCGACGAAGGCGCCGAAGGGCTCGATCCGCATGACCTTGCCCTTCATCTTCGCTCCAGGCTCGAGGCCGCCCACCTTCTCGGCGATCGCCTCCATGCGCTCGCTCTCCTCCACCCGCCTGCGGGAGAGCAGGACGCGGTTTCGCGAGCGGTCAATCTCCATCACCTCGCAGACGAGGGTCTGGCCGAGCATCTCGGAGCCCTCCACGTCGCGACGTACCGAGACCTGGCTCATGGGCATGAACGCCTCGTGCGCGCCGATCTTCAGGGTCAGGCCGCCCTGGTTCTGACCTGTGACGCGGGCCTTGGTCCGCGAGCCAACCTCGAGCTGCTCCCAAGCCTCCAGCTCCTTGGCCGCGCGCATCGAGAGCAGCCACAGGTCGTCCTCCCTGCCGCGCAGCATGAAGCGGAAGCGGTCGCCGACGTTGGGCTTGTCATCGAACTCCACCAGCGCGCAGACGCCTTGCATCCGCGGGCCGAGGTCGACGATGACGTCGTCGCCGCTGACCCCGGCGACGGTGCCGGGCATGAGGTCGTCCTTTCCGCGTCCGGCCTTGGAGCCGGAGTCGATGCCGTCCTCCTCGGGAGTGTTGCCGAGGGCCTGGAGGTCGACGCCGTCGAGAGCGGCCTGGATTTCCTTGTCGAGCGAGTCT
>Ga0055584_100005993_pt1 | contig 11923 bp, 10 predicted proteins | sample OSDHelmetaG_FD_58716 | JGI IMG/M metagenome (GOLD analysis project Ga0055584, IMG submission 58716) | Pelagic marine sediment microbial communities from the LTER site Helgoland, North Sea, for post-phytoplankton bloom and carbon turnover... | ecosystem: Environmental > Aquatic > Marine >... | reverse complement strand
ACGAAACCAGGAGAACAGGTCATGACCCGATCCATGGCGACGTCCGTCGCGCCACGAATATTGACCAGAAGTTGTTCGAATTCTTCGTCTGAGCGCACGGGATCATCAGGAATATCGATGCGACAAAAATGATTGGTGATGCCCTTGGGCTGCATCAACGCGTATTCAGGCTCGACACTTGTATTTGTCGACGGCGCGATCACGCCAAATTTCATACGATAACCAAGTGAATCAACCATGAGCCCCTCCGTGTCCTTTCGTTGACCGCCCTCTTCCGGCACGGCCCAATTTCTAACGCTTGATAAACGAAACTGTTTACGTGATTTCGTAGGAATCCCGCACACTATCGATCATCGATGTGCGACGCAGGAATGGCAGAGCCAATTTTGGATCGGCAGCGGCTTCCATGTACTTCGCTTGCTGTTTCTTGTGCGATTCTGGATCCTGCGCCTCAATCGCTTTTTTATTAGCGATACTTTGGCTCTGAACAAAATCTTTGCAGATGATGCGACGCTGACGATCGTAAAGGTCGAGAATATCGTCCTCGGCTTCCCCGCGATCCATCATCATCAACTTCTCGGCAAGATTAATGGCATCGTGAATACCGCCGTTCATGCCCATGCCGCCCAGCGGATTGTTCACGTGGGCTGAGTCGCCACCGAGCAAGATACGGCCAATGCGATAGTTTTTCGCCACACGTTGATGGACGTTGTAGAGCGTGCGGTGTTCGACTTCGAAGTCTCCGTCTAACTCTGCCAAGAAGTGTAGCCGTTCCTGAATATAGTCGTCTGAGAGCAGTTGCTCATTTGTGTACTCAGGCGGCGTCGGAAACAGAACACGCCACAAGTTGTTACAGCGCAGCAGCACACACCACTCATCGGGGTCCGCAATATAATTCACCCATGCCAAGCCCGGGAAATGATCCTCTAGTGGGTAGGGTGTCGAGGCGACCAAGAATTTCTCTGGGTAAGTAAAGCCTTCGAATTCAATCGAAGCCTTGCGACGGATCGCACTGTTGGCGCCATCGCCAGCAAACACCAATGACCCGCGAATATCTTCGGACCCGTCTGGAGTATCGACCGTCACCGTCACTGAATCCGCATCCTGAGACACGTTGGTAACCGTGTGACTGAACCGAACTTCCGCGTTATCCATGCCCTCTAGGATACGGCACACGATACGGGTCAGTCGGAACTGTTCCGTCTGCAAGCGGTATGGGTGGTTTGTCGCATCACCAAGGTCTGCCATTTTGAAGTCGGCGTATTCGCCAGACCGACGATCGCGGTACTGGTAGTTCGGAACAATGAGTCCCGTCGCTAACAGCTCTTCAGTGATTTCTAATTTATCGAGCATATCGAGTGTTGGCGGGTGCCATGTGGACGCTCGCAAATCTTCAGGGAGTTCCGAGTCCGCTTCGAACATCAGAACAGGGATTCCTTCGCGCGCCAGATACAACGCCAGAGTACAGCCAACAGGACCAGCGCCCGCGATGATGACTGGATCCTTGCCCCTTAGATTGATCGACATAGTGATAACGTCCTTGGTCTTTTAAAGTGTTCCCGGGTGATGACCCGGCCCAGCTTCTATCTCTTGAATTGGTTTTAGCACTGGCACATGGCCGAACAAGGCAGCCCAAGACAGTGTCCACGAAGTGATCAGGAATCAGCGGTGTGCGCGTGCGATACGGGAAATATTTGCGCGTTAACGTCCAGGAAGCGAATGAAATGCTCCGCCATGGAACAATAGTGGGGCTTTTCGCAGGTTAAACACGCGATGGACTCGCCCGACAATAATGTCGTGATCGCCACCCGGATGCCGCGCATCAACCTCACATTCCAGATACGCAACACATCCATCAATTATAGGAATGCCTCTCAAACCGGGTTGTGTCCTTACGCCTTCGAACTTATCCGTTCCTGATTGAGCGAACTTCATTGCAAGACCTTCTTGATCTGCCGCCAGAACATTGACGACAAAAGGGTCCCCCTTCGAGAAACAACCAAAACTGGGGGTTATGTCTGCAATGCTCCACAGGATGAGCGGCGGGTCGAGAGACAGTGAATTAAAGGAGCTGGCCGTTATGCCGATCTGCTCGCCTGCTTGGGACACCGTGGTGATTGTGGTGACACCCGTGCAGAACTGACCGAGCGCATCCCGGAATGCCCGGCGAGCGTCTTCGTCCTTTGACGGATCTAAGCCGACTTCCCCATCTAGGACCAAGTCAGACTCTGTATGGAGGGCTTCACTATTCACAGTAGTGTCTTTGTAAGGCGCACACTCGCCCCTTGTCTATCAAGTTAAGATCTCTGTGGCCCAGGAAAGGCACCTTTGAGACTATCTAGATAGAATTCTGATTGTGGTTGTTTCCGAGTATTTGTGTCCACCTGTTGGACGGTGGCCCAAGGCAGGTGTGTATATTGATCCACTCTGCGGTCTTATGCCTCCACACAGTGGTCAGCTATGAGTGATGACGTCGACCGCCAAGACTTTCAACACATGACATAACGCACAGGACACGACGCAATGCCTACGAAAAAGCAGAGCATAGATTCAGTCCGACCGATTAGAGCCCTCATGCGAGGCCTGGATTCTTTGCAGCAGCTCAATCGCCACAACGGCGCAACGGTCACCGACATTGCAAAAGCTGTCGGATTACCCCGAACAACAGCCTATCGGGTTCTAGAGACACTTTGTGTTTCTGGTTATGCCGTGCGCGACCTCAGTGATGACCGGTACCGGCTGACTACAAAAGTCAGGTCACTGTCTGACGGGTATGACGACGAAAGCTGGGTACAAGAAATCGCAAAACCCCTGCTCAACAAACTCGCTGATGAAGTTGTATGGCCTCTCGCGATCTCAACCTTGAGCGGCATGTCGATGCTGGTGCGAGAAACAACGGACCGCGACAGCCCCCTTGCCCTTCAAAGATACTCAGCTGGCCTTCGGGTTCCGGTCCTCGGGTCGTCTTCAGGACGCGCCTACCTCGCTTTTTGCAGCGATGAACAACGGGAGGTCTTGCTTGAAGTCCTTCAGAAGTCCGACCGCGTCGAAGACAAGATCGCTCGGGACCGTCAACTGGTAGAGCGAATCTTGGCGGAAGTTCGACGCAATGGCTTTGCGGTCTTCGATAACCCGTCCATGCAAGAAATGAGCATTGCGGTTCCGCTTTACGTTAAGGGCCGTGTCATCGGTGGTGTCGTCGTGCGGTTTATTCGTTCAGCGTTAACAGCCGATCAAGCCATTGATAAGCACATCGCGTTTATGAAAAAGACCGCTGAAGAAATCGGCGTCGCCTTTGATGAAGCGCATACCCCCGAGAAATAGGCACCTCGTTCCCGTGACCATGACCCGCCACGTCGCATCAGTTAGCGCGCCCGATGGCGCAACCCGTCAGGTCCACTACCGACGCGTTGGGTCTGGGCCACCTGTCATCCTTTTGCACATGAGTCCGCGCTCGTCGGCTGAACTTGAGCCATTGATGCTCGCCTGGTCAGACACATTCACGCTTATCGCGCCCGATACGCCGGGCTACGGCGCATCAGATCCCTTACCAGAGAAAGAAGACGGCGCTGTATTCGATCTGACTGATTTTACAGATGCCCTAATAGCCTTTGCCGACACCCTGGGTTTGGAACGCTTCGGCTTATATGGCCACCACACTGGCGCGATGATTGCCGCTGAATGCGCGCGGCGCCATCCAGACCGACTCACCGTGACCGTTGCGAACGGCTATCTCGTAATTACAGAAGAAGAGCGCGAGGAGATTCTCGAGAACTACTTTTCTGACTACACACCCGAGGCCGATGGCCGACACCTCGCCCATGTTTGGCAGCGGATTAGAGATCAATTCCTCTTCTTTCCGTGGTCGGTTAACACGAAGGCAGCGCGAAAGGTTATGCAAGACAAGTTCGCTATCCCTGCTCCGGATATACTGCAGGAAGACGTGCTTGATCTGCTTCGCACTGGAAATCACGAGTCCGATGGTTACGGCGCAGCTTTTCGCTGTGACGGCATCGATATCTTACGTGGTGTAACTGGTCCGTGCCTGGTCACCGCTCAAGTGCAGGATCTATTGTACGAACACTTAGACAGACTGCCGTCAGACCTTCCGAATACCGTTACCGTTCAAAGGTACGATGATTTAGACAACCTCAATGATGCGGCCAAAACCCTACTAGTCGAGCACGCCGAAGGTGACGCACCACCGTTGACTGCAACCGGTACCGTTTCCGGTCGAGCATGGGCGTCCTACGCCGAAACAAAAACAGGGCAACTCTATATGCGTCGCGGTCATGCCGGCAGCGGGGTGCCTGTGGTCTTGATTCATAATTTGGGATCGTCGTGCCAACGGTGGCAACCGGTGATGAGCACATTGATGGGAAAGCGCCCGTTTGTTGCCTTCGACCTACCGGGTCACGGAGAGACAGGAAATGCATGGGGAGATGGGCCGGTAACGATCGATGCCTGCGCGCAAGCAATCGATGACGCTCTCGATTCTCTCGGTATCGAGACCGCCCATGTATTCGCCTATGGCGGTGGCGGTTTAGTCGCTCTCAATCTAATTGAACGTACCTCGACGGACGTCAAGTCACTCACCGCCGTTGATTTCTGGCTGTTTGATGACGCTGATAAAAAAAAACTGCGGGATCGATTCGCGCCATCACTTAGCCCTCAACCCTATGGTCAACATATGGCCGAGGCCTGGTACATGGTCCGGGACAGTGAACTGTTCTGGCCTTGGTTTGAAACCATTCCCGAAAACGCCATTGCTCAACCGCCTGAAACGAACCCGGCTCGGCTACATTCACGCGTCGTCGACGTACTCAAAGCCTCGCCTGCCTATCATCACGTGGTCCAGGACGCACTTTCCTTCGACAGCGAGACGGCGTTGAAACAAATCACAATCCCCGCGACATTTGGGCCCCGCAACGGAAGCCCCTATACGTCGCGCTGCGAACGAGCGGCAACACTGGCACCACAAGGAAAATCTCTGACATTGTCCAACGATCATTCCCGTCGCGCCGCCGCGGTGGTAGCACTGATCAAAGATTAAATTTTGCCGCAAGAAAGAAACGCTATGTCCGAAGCACACGACCAATCCAATAGCTCTCACTCGGCCCTAGTCGAGACGCTTACCAGTATTGTTGGGGCCGACAACGTCATCACGGATGAAGGCGAGCGGGCCTACTATTCCCAAGATGTTTACAACAAAGGCCCGACGGTGTTGGCGGTTATTCAGCCGGACAGCAAAGAGAAGCTGGCGCAAGCGGTCGCTGCGTGCACCTCGGCCGACGTTGCGGTGTTCCCGCGCGGAGGCGGTTTCTCCTACACCGACGGATATATTCCGACGACAAGCAACGGCATCACCGTCGATACGCGCAAGATGAACCGCATTCTCGAGATCAACACGGAAGATATGTTCATCACCGTCGAGGCCGGTTGCACATGGGCGACAATTGAAGACGCGCTTAAAGATCAGGGTGTGCGCCCAGTATTCTGGGGCCCCTTCTCTGGTCTCAACGCGACAGTCGGCGGCTCCATGTCACAAGGCAGCGTAACCTACGGCTCGTCTAAGCACGGCCCTTCGGGCGTGGCAGCGGAAAGCATGGAGATCGTGCTTGCTGACGGATCAATCGTAACGACCGGGTCTGCGGGGCAACCCAACCACTCCCCATTCTTCCGTCACTATGGACCGGATCTGACCGGACTGTTTTGTAACGATGCTGGTGCCCTAGGCATCAAGGCAAGTGTCACCCTTCGGCTCCAGAAACGGATGCCGGTGGTTATGGGCTTGTCCTTCGGCTTCGAAACTTTTGATGGCCTGCATAAAGGCATGGCTGCCGCTGCACGCGAGGGATTGCCCACGGAAGCTTTTGGATTTGATTCGACGGTGATGAAAGTCTTTACCGGCGGCCAGGGTCTGGCGCAAGACCTCAAAACCTTATGGGCCGTCGGCTCCACTGGCCGCAACGTATTCGCTGGAGCGTGGCAAATGCTTAAGATTGCGCTGGCCGGAAAACGGTTCATTGATAAGGCTGAATATACCGCGCATTTCGTCTGTGAAGCACGCGACATGCGTGAAATGAAAACACACCTCCAGGGCCTGAGAGATGCCGTTGGGCCCCATGGCAACGAAATCGTCAACACTGTTCCCGCTGTCGTTAGAGCCTACCCGTTTCCGCCCTTCTCGCTGATGGGGCCTGTCGGGGAACGCTGGCTGGCAATGCACGGCATCATGCCTTTCTCTCGCGTTGCAGAGTTCAAGGAAAAGATCGACGCTGTTTACGCTCGCTACAGCCCCCAGATGGAACAGCATAGGATTATCAAGGCTGCGATGTTCACAACCATCGCAACCAATGCGTTTCTGTTTGAGCCAGTTTTTTACTGGGAAGATTCACGAGCAGCATTTATTGATCGCCATACCGATCCAGAAGTTTTGAAGAAAATGAAAACCTTTGAGCCCAATGAAGAGGGTCGCAAAGTTGTTACGGAAATGAAGCAGGCCATCATCGATTGCATCTATGAGTGCGGAGGCGCGCATATGCAGATCGGCAAAGCTTACCCTTACACGCGGGAACGGGATGCTGGCGCACTAAACATGTTACAATCCCTTAAGGCCCACGTTGATCCAAAAGGTTTAATGAACCCAGGCGCGTTAGGACTCTAAGCATGAGACACCTTCTTATAGCGATACTCATTACGCTTTTTAGCGGATCTGCGTCCGCACAAACGGCAATCGAGCGTGAGTTCGACACATTCGTTCATTGGTTCTCAGGAAATTGGGACAATGAGATACAAACGTTCAATGAAGGCATGCAACGCCTGCCAGACGACATGCGGCACGGCCGCATCCACATGAAGTACGAGACTGTCAAAGTTGACGGACTTCCAGGCGTACTGTTCGTCATTGAGAACTATGGCAAAGAGGGTTTGCAGGGCGATGTGAATTACGTGTCGGTCCATCACTTCCATGTAGATATGGAGCGGCAAGCAATCGCCCACGAACTGTGGTTCAAGACCGACGGCAACTGGGCCTACCTGACAGACAATGCGCAAGCCGCGGCTGACATACAGCCAGGCGATTACAGGTTCAACTCACAGTGCGTCTTGTATTGGACGCGTGAAGCGGGACAGTTCAAAGGGGCAACGGATCCAGGTGCTTGCGTGACCACTGAGGGTGGTGAAGACGTCACTGTTGAAGCGACAGGTATTCTAACGCGCAATGACCTCTGGCGAAGTGACTTGGTCTACGACATGGAAGGCAACCGTATTCGAGGTCTGGATGAATTCGAGAAATTCCGAAAGGCCAAATTCTATTCTTGCTACGGGCGATACGAAGATTCCAACGGAGACTTTCACACCTTTAGCGACGTCGAAGTTCATAACCAAGGTGACTTCGTTTGGTTGGATGGCGACGCGCTTGGTATTCAACTCCGTCAAATCATTTGGACATCGGGGTCATTCAAAAATGCGCTCGCGTTACAAGGCTATCAAAACGGCAGCGCACGCCCCACCGTCAACGCGCACGCCGCGTTGAACGGCCGCTTCATTGGCATAGATCACCCTGAATTCGTCGTGAACTGCGAGCGTGGGCATCGGCGCTAAATAAACGCCTTACTCCACGACACGACTTTCTCGCCTATCTCATGGGGAAAGTCGTCGGCGACGTAGTGACCGCTCGCACCGAGAAAAACATCCTCCAAATTCGGAAATTCCGCTTTGCATTTCTCAACAGTTTCCGGCGGTACAATGGCTCCAGGCTGAACGTGGAATAAAAGCTTCGGAACTTGCGATTTCCGCATTTCGGCCAAATAGTTCTTAATCACAGCCGAGACGTCTTCTGGGTCATTCTCAATCGGCAACTCTTTTGGCCAAACCCAGAGCGGTTTGCGGGACGCCGGGTCTTTAAATGGCTCCAGATACATCTTCATCTCTTCATCGGTCAGGCCACGATGCACACCGTAAGGAAGAATCTCTTCCATAAAGACGTTCTTATTGACGATGAGGTCATACCCAACATCTGGGTCACGAAAGGCTTGGAACCCTTCTTTCAAGTCTTGCGGCCAATCATCCCAACTATCGAACGTTCGCACGAAGGTTTCGAAAAATGCGAGGCCCTTGAGCTTGTCTTGATGAGACATGGCGTAGTTGAAGCCAAGGCCCCCGCCCCAGTCGTGCAGAACCATGACAAAGGAGTCCAGCTCCAAACTGTCGAGGAATTTTTCTAGATAGTTGTAGTGATCGAAATAGCGGTAATCGCTATCGATCTTCTCGGATTTTCCAAAACCCACGAGATCAGGCGCGATGCATCGTCCCACCTTGGTTAAATGGGGAATGATATTTCGCCACATGTAAGACCACGTTGAATTCCCATGGAGGAGAATAAAGGGTTGGCCTTCGCCTTCATCGAGATAGTGCATCTTCACACCATCAATCTCGGTGTATTTAGATTCAAATGGGTAGTCGGCAGAAAAGGGACCTTTACCGGGCACGGCGAACTCCTGAGCATCATCAACCTTAGAATACTGAGTCACAGTTACATGCGTGCCCCCTAAGGGCCACCCGGCAGGGCTTGCCGGTCAGTCTCGGCGAGAACTTCCGGAGCCATCGAGGCTTTACCGTCAGACACCTCCGGAATAACACATAAGTCATTGTTTTTTATAGATTAATATCTCGTTTACTAACCTGGCACGGACCTTGCATTCCTATGGGGCAGGCCCGAATGGCCACGCAAATGTGAAACGAGAAAGTGACTTGAGGAATACGTTATGTCCGTAATCGATTTTATTGCCGTCCGTAGTAACAAGGACGAACAGGCATCAAAGGCTACACCGTCGCTTGACCTTGCTCCTGGCAAATCGGGACAAGCAGAGCTGACAGCGAGTCAGTTCGCGCGCCATGTCACACACATCGTTGAAGACGAAATGAAACGCGCGCTGAAGCGCCACGTCGATGTTATCGATCCGCATGAAATGATTGCCTTAGCCAAAATGATTGCGGAACTCAAAGCCCGCTACTTGGCCATGACTCTCATGGTGTCATCAAACAAGACGCCGATGACAGACAAAGAAATGGAAGAAATGCGCAGCCTTCGCCTTCGAATTCAGGAACTAGAAGCTGCCTACAACGAACTTAACGAAGCCATCACGTCTCACCTCGTCGATGTGAAAGGCGTGATGAAAGAATCATAACGACCCCAAGATATCCCGACCGGCCCTTACCATCCGGTCTTAGCTGACACTCCTCTAAGAGAGTGCAGCCCCAAACGGTCCCTTACCAACCCGTCTAAGACTCGTCCCACCCCGGCATCGCCTCGTCCCAAGGCCGCCGGGGATTTTTTTGTCTTCACCACGCCTTAACAAACTCATCAATCGCATCGAGGCAGGTTTCCATTTCGTCATCGAGACCAATGGTGATGCGAACATGTTTAGGCAGACCAAAACCGGCCATCGCCCGTACGATAATGTTGCGTTGACGAAGGAACTCATACGCATCAGTCGCACGCTTGCCATCTTCATCGGGGAATTCGACACAAACGAAGTTGCCTTCGGTTCCCGTGATTTCAAGTCCCAAACCAGATAAACGCTGCGTCGCGATACGATGCCATTTTGTCGTGTGGGCAATCACCGCCTCTTCGTGAGCCTTATCCTCCAGTGCTGCAATCCCAGCTGCCTGCGCGGCGCTTGAAACATTGAACGGAGACCGAATGCGACCAACAACGGATACAACATCGGAATGGGCATAACACCACCCAATGCGCAAAGATGCCATGCCATGCACTTTAGAAAACGTGCGCGTCATGACCGTATTGTCGGTGGCCTCTACAAGCGCAATTCCAGCGTCGTAGTCTGGCTTGGCGACATACTCCGCGTATGCCGCATCGATAATAAGTAAAATATCATCGCGCAGCCCAGCGCGCAGTCGTGCTAGTTCATCAGAAGATAAATAGGTGCCTGTCGGGTTGTTTGGATTGGCGACGATCACAACTTTTGTTCGGTCGGTCACTGCGGCAAGAAGCGCATCAACATCCGCGCTGTATCCGATATCAGGTGCCTGAACGATGTCTGCGCCGGTGGACAGAGCATAGATCCGGTACATGGGGAATGTCGCTGTTGGGTACAGCACCTCATCACCAGCCCCCGCGTATGCGCGAACCAGGGCGCTCAGTAGCTCGTCAGAGCCGATCCCCATGAGAATCTTTTCCGCCTCAATACCGTATCTGTCAGCGATTGCACTTCGAATGCCGACTGCGTTGGCATCGGGGTACCGCTCCATAATCCCAGCGGCTTCGGCATATGCCGCCATTGCCTTTGGGCTTGCCCCGAGGGCCGATTCATTGGCAGACAACTTAACCCCAGGGCCACCGCCGCCGATTGGGCGTTGTCCCGGTTGATAAGGTTGAATGCGGTCCAGGCCAGGACGGGCAACTAACGGCATGACGAACTCCGATTATTCGAGGCTACACGAGCGACCCTCACGCTAACCATGGATGCCCCCAGGGATCAAGCAATCAGACAAACGCGTTGACTCAATTGTCTGATAGGCTCAAGTGAAGCACCGTTTCTTAGTCACTTTTGGTCTGCTGCCCCGTGCCCGTTCTTTTCCTCACCATTTTCGCCTCTGTCATGCCGGCCAGCATCATTCTACCGATGCTGCCCTTCATCGGGCAGAAGTACGATGCAACGTCATTCCAAATTTCGCTGCTCTTTACCCTTATGCCGGCGCTGATGATTGTTGTCTCACCCATATGGGGCAAGCTCTCCGATAAATTCGGCCGCAAGCCCATCTTGATGGCTTCCCTCGCGACCAGTTCCTTGACGTTTATCATTTTCGGCATGGCGGACAGCATCGACTCCATGTTCGTCGCCCGTGCTTTGCAGGGTATTACAGGTGGCAACGTCTCCATCTGCTTTGCCATGATTGCGGATTCAACGTCCCACGAAAATCGCGCCAAGTATTTGGGATATGGCTCCGGTGCAACGGCCCTCGCCTTTTTTATTGGCCCAGTGTTCGGCGGCCTTCTCATGGGTAGCGACCTGGATACGTTCACACACGCGACCCCCTCCTTTCTGGCTGCTGGCCTAAGCTTCTTAGCAACACTTATTGCTTTGGTTTTCCTAAAAGAAACGCGCCCTGGTGAGAAACGACGCACGGCATTACGGCAATCGCAAGAAGAACGGGGAATCACATCCAACACAGCAGATGAAACGCCAAGAATTCCCGTTGGCCGGGTCGTACTAGCACTTATGATTATACAGTTTTTTATTGGCGGCTATGTCGGCGGCTCAGACCAGTTTTCATTCGCGTTCTGGGCCCAAGGATTACACGACTGGGGGCCCAGTGACGTTAGCTATGGCATGGCCTCTATGGGGCTTGCTTACATGGTGGCAACCATCGGTCTGGTCGGGCCACTTTCAAAGCACCTAGGCGACGTTGGGGCGTACTTCGTTGGAGCCGTTACGAACGTGGTAGGGCTATCGATCTTTCTCTACGGCTCCAATGCATGGGTTTCTGTTGCCGGTTTATGGATCGCTATTATTGGTATTGGCGTATGGAACACAGTCCTGTTCGGCGTCCTTACCAAGGTTAGCCCAGAAGACAAAGTTGGCTACATGCTTGGACTCTCAAATGGGACTGCGATGGTTGGACGGGTCATTGGCCCTTTAATCGCTGGTAGTTTCTTCCTCGATGTAAGCCCCGTTCTGCCGTTTATCGTTACATTAGGGCTTGTCGTGGTTGTTATGTTGAACGCGGGACGGCTCGTTTGGCAGGTCCGCCAAGTTAAAAATTCTCGTTCCTGATCACTTCGACGTCACTAATCAAAATCATACAGCGATAGTCGCTTAGCGCTTCATACACGGCTTCACTGATCACCACCGCTCGGCGCGGCCCCGTGATCACCATCACCATCTGCATATCCATT
>Ga0055584_100005991_pt1 | contig 11924 bp, 11 predicted proteins | sample OSDHelmetaG_FD_58716 | JGI IMG/M metagenome (GOLD analysis project Ga0055584, IMG submission 58716) | Pelagic marine sediment microbial communities from the LTER site Helgoland, North Sea, for post-phytoplankton bloom and carbon turnover... | ecosystem: Environmental > Aquatic > Marine >... | reverse complement strand
CAAGTCCCATTTCCTACGCCGGCATGATCCGGTTCAGGTTCAAAGGGTCATTGACCTGGTAGTGCCATTTAAGGAAAGCAAACAAACTACCTATCAATATCTCAGCCTCTTAAGGGAGACTCCCCTACAGTATTTTTTACTTTAATTTTAAGACCCGCAATAGTCAACGGTTAGGTAGGATTAATCGAGAAGGTCATTACAGATAAACTAAAGACAAACAAAGAAAATGAAACGCAGCATAACAGCTACCGAGGTAAAGCAATGAATGTACCATTATTTCGACGTGTCAACTCTCTCATCAACGTTGCAAATCGGCCAGTTGAGTAATTCGAAATGAACCCTATAGCATGAATTCGAGCCAGAGCACCCCCTGAAACGCGGTTTCTATTTAAATTTACTACTGCATTGATTACTGGGTCGTAGGAGGAGCCACTGTACTCATCTCCAAAAATATAAATCGAAAGTTTAGTATTTGGATTTGCGTAACTCTTCAAAGCAACTTCTAGTCCCTCAACCGGACTACTGTTAGAGGCACTGCTCCAAGTTTTGAAAAAACTGATAACACTCTCACGTCTCTTTGGCGTATCTGGTATCCAGCGGCCTTTGTAGCCAGAAAGAATATGAGTGCCGTTGTCATTAAGGATTTGGAATCCTTTGATCTTAGGGTGAATGCGAATGACATTTTCAAGTTCGTTGGTCACTCGATTCCAAATTTCTTTCATGCTACCTGACGTATCGACTATAAAAACAACGTAATCACTGTCTACTGGTATTCCCCCAACTTCTACATTACGTTTAATTTCATTTTCTAGAGAGTTTGACTCACGCTTCAACTTCAACAAGGAACTTTGAACGAGTTCTAAGCTTGACAGTTCTTGCTGAAATTTCTCAGCCAGTTTAGCTACAGAGCTTTGCTGCTGTAGAGATTTGCCAGATTTATCTTGAATATTCTTGAGCAGGAACTCTTTTGAAGCCACATTATCTATTTCGTTTGCAAGTTTCTCTTTTAAATCTTGGATGACTTTCTCCTTGCTAAAAAGCTTTTGCAACAGGGCATTGACCTCCATCTCTGCTGCAGGCAATGGTGACACTGAATTGCTTGAAATTAAAACGAGCAAGACAACCGCACCGAACCCACACGATATGATGTCAAGAAACGAAAGATTGAAAACATCTAAGTCACGGGGCTTTCGTTTCATGGCCAACTCGCAGCCGGGATAATGAGTATCCCTTTTGTCAAAGATGTCCACTTCCAAAATTCATTTGAAGCTTGAGGATCACCTTCAATGGGTAAGAGTATAATATTAACAGTAGCACCTGATAATTTAGTGGAACTGACAGTGTGTTGAAAAAGTTTTACTCTACACTCACCCGAAATTGAAGATGCTTTCCCCCAAAGTGAACTGCATTTGGCAAATGGATTTAGGCTTTTATAACCGTGGCTACCGTTTGTGGGCAAACCGTCTGAAATGAGGTAAATATCTGTGGGCTTTAAAGCGGCAATTTCCCGAAGGCCTTCCTGAAGATTGGTTGAGCCTTCTGGTACAATTAAGTCAAGATCTTCTAGCACACGCTCTAATGCTGATGCATCACCTCCGCTCTTCCAGCCTTTTCCACCAAGTTGGAAGGCAGCATTATTGAATGCAATAACACTGAAATCTGACTTTTGCGGTGCCCGTGCTAATAGCCATTTTACAATTTTCTTTGTGCGCTGCCATTTAGGTCCCACCTTTTTATTCATTGTATTTGTATTTTTTCTACGAATAACATCTACTAATATTTCATCTGTCATTGATGAACTGCTATCAACAAGAATTCCTATTTTCCTCCCTTTCACACGCAAACCAATTATATGCTCCACCTGACCAACCTCTGTGTCTTCGACAGTTTTTCTATTTTCAGGAATTTCAATAGATTTAATAGAATTTTTGAGAATCAGTTTCTGGTTCGCTTGATATGCAATTGCACTTTCAGATTTCGCAATTGCAGCGCTAGATTTTTCTAACACTGTTGAAGCCTCTTTAATTCTTGTTAATATGGCTGCTTTTCTGCTCTCTTCTTTTGTAACTTTCTCTAATAAGATTTTTTTCTTATCTTCTAGCCTCTGAATATCTTTTTTTAAAAGATCTGTCTCCAAAACAGAGTTTTCACTATTGAACTTAACCAGCATGAAAACGAGAACGATGGCACCTAACCCGCAAGACATGATGTCAAGAAAGGCTAGGTTGAATCTTTCAGTTTTTCTACGGGGTTTCAGTTCACCTTCCAGTGCTAATACGGTTGAGAAGAAAGGACTCGCAATAGTCTTGGGTATCGACGACGAGGCCATCCTGAAGCCGTTGCAATTGATGCAAGAGGAACATTAGCCCTATGCTGATTAAAAGAGCTACTAGAGTAGAATTAAAGGCGATACCAAGACTCTCAGTCATACCAGCTATATTACCCGCCAGCGCTTGATCAGCCATGGAGAGTGCTTGGCCAATACCTCTGACTGTCCCAATAAAGCCAATGGAAGGAATGGCCCATATAAGATAGCGGATCATTGAATTCTCAGTTTCCTGTTTCAGAGCCAACGCCTCAACGCTAGATTCAATAGCGTCTGACGTGTCTTGAACGTTTCTTGTGATCAAGTAACGGCGCAGACTTGCCATCAACGTACGCACTAAAGGGGAATTTTTAACTTTAATGGGTAAAGCCTCAAGAGACTTTAAAACAGACTCTAGGTCATCTTTGTCCCGTGTCCCCCCCTCAAAAAGATCAACGTTAAACAAATATCGTTCGCTCAGAATAACGCCACACTTTCCGAGAATGAGAAAGATGCCCCAAAACATTAATATAAGACAAATTTCTTGTTCATAATCCTTCAGGATGACTACTAGATCGCGAGGCGCTGATAGTCCTGCATTCCTGGCGGACTCTATAGCAAGCTTCGCCTCTGGTTGTATGTAACCAATGTAAGCAAGGTGGACAATAACGATGGAGACTATCAATCCAATGACGCTTTTTACCATTGAAGACATTTTAAATATCCACCGGAAACGAAGCAGGAGAATTCAAATTAAAAGCGCTCCCCATACCGGACTGCGCGTAGGCAAGCGTAAGAATGCCCCCGCATGACAATAAGGTCAGTATCAATAAGACTCCTAACCGGGATTTACCTTTAGTCTGCACTAGTAACTTCTTTTGCATAGAGATACCTTCCAATCCTAAACCCCACATCATTTCTTTTATTATTAAGCCCATCCCTAAAGGACGCGCGTAACTGTGTTCGCGTTCCCGACCGCCAACTTGCTCCCTTAACAACATGCCCATCTCCAAATTCCGGGCCCAAGGGATCAAGATACACTTTTTTGTTGTCCGGTGGAATTAGCGTGTAGAAGTCATTGACCCACTCACTAGCGTTTCCAGTCAAATCGAATAAGCCCGAATTCTCAGCTGGAAATTGACCCACCGCCGCGGATTCTGCATATCCATCATTATATTTAGGAACATAAAAACGGGTAAGCCCATTGGCCGACTCATCTGCAATATTTCCAGCCATTTTAGGCACAACTGCATCATTTCCCCAGGGAAATATCGTTTGCTTTCTCCTACCAGATTTTCTCGCAAGCCATTCCCACTCTGCTTCAGTTAACAACCTGTATCCATCAGCTTTGCTGTTTATCCCTTTTAGTTTTGAGTTCCCGATATCATAAAAGACCATTAGATTTTCTCTTTTACTTAGCCAGTTGCAATAACTGGCTGCATCTAACCACGTTAGAGAAACTGCTGGATGGTTTGCAGGCCCAGAATGATCATTACTAAACAGCTTGAACTGGGCATTCGTAATCTCATGTTTGCTAGAGTAAAAAGACCTTTTAAGCACTACATTTTTCTCAAACTCGTTTGCACGCTGACCCGGTTGATGCCTCGGCGCACCCATTTTGAACGAATTTGGCTCAAAAAGTTTAAGTTTTATTCCTACAGAATTTTTGTATTCCTCAGGTGCCTCTGCCTTGCGTGCAACTCGTTCAGTTATAAGCCTCTCTCTAATGATAGTTTTGTGGGCACCTGATGGCTTTATTTTTTTTTGGATAGTTCTATATCCCTGCTTACGAAGCTCAACTATTTGAGCAACTGCGGAAAGCGAAACAGTAACAGCCCCTTCTCCAACCTTGATACCACCAACATAAATATCAGCGGATGGGAAAGCGTAGATTTCCACTTCTCCAATTTCGGGTTTGAGGAGTAAGTTTATATGTTTTTTCTCTCCCTCTTTCAGAATAACGTTTCGAACGATTGGATAGAAACCCTCAAGAATATAAGTTAAGATGTGTTTAGCTTTTGAGTCCACTTGGTAACTACCTGAAGGCGAAACCTTTCGTCCATTAAGAAGCAATTGTCCGCCCTTGGGCTCAACGGAAAAAGTGAGTGTAGAAGGCGAATGCTTCATTCTATAATTCCGTTCGATACTGTCTTTAGTGTTCGAAAGAGTGATTATTTCCTTAACGGAGACATATCCATCTTTTTCTAAAATTATATTGTGTGCGCCACCCTTAAGACTAAAATTATTGGGAGTTTGTCCGATTTTCTTTCCTTTAACCCTAACCGTAGCATTGGGAGGGTCCGATAGAATGCTCACCTGCCCATTAACTGGGGTCAGATCAATATTAATTTCTTTATTTTCAGCACGTTCTATTTCAAAAACCCGTTTCTCAATTGCAAAGTAAGGATTATCTGTTTTGAGAGAGTAAGTTCCATGCTGGAGTTTACGTGTTAGTGTTTTGCCAATAAACAATAACTCTCCATCTAAGAACCAACGAGTGTTGGGCCGTGCTGGAGATGTCGAAGCGTTGAGCGTGCCGGGGATTGCAGTAAGTGTAATTTCAATTCTTTTTCCTTGTTCTTCAGATTGAATTGCTCGCCGTTGTTCACGAAACCCGTTTGCTTTGACAATTATAGTCGGTGTCCCCGGTAATCCGTAAACTACGCTGCCATAAGCAATTGAATAACCATCCACGACACTAATCGTTCCTGTTTCTTCAGCTTCATAAGGCAGGATTTTGATTGGAGTGCCACTTGTGGATATCAAAACACCTGCCAAAAGAGCTGCTAAACAAACAAACGATAAGAATATAAGTACATATAGACGGTGCTGTCGTATCCTTGCTTTTTGAAAGTCTAGTTCAAATTCGCTCATCACTAAGAATCTCTACAACGATGCTCTCTGCATTAGGGAGCACTTCAACCTGAATAAGTTTTGACCTATAACCAGTCCTTTTGCCCTCAAACATGTATTTGCCCGGCTTGAGATCAATAGTTTTTTCGTTAGTTAAACCAACCTTACCCACTCCACGAACAGAAATATTGGTAACACCATTTGAAACAACTTTTACTTGTACTTTTGTAGAATATGCTTTCAGGAGTTCCAAGAGTTTGATTGTTTGATCTTCAACTAAATAACTTTTGGCTGAGAAAGTCCTGGCTTCATCAGCCAGATTGCGGACAATCTCAGCTACATTGGCAGATGAAAGCCGATGCGGGGCTTTAAGATGGTATGCCAGCTTTTCACTCAAATAGTTTATTTTTTTTGCTAGGGCATAACCATCTTCTAGATCCTTTCTATTGGGTTGTATCTTTCTAGCTTTTAGATAAAGCAATTCAGCCTGGGGCCAATTATCAGCTTCAGATTCTATCTTTGCTTCCTTGACCAAACTCTCTACTTCAAGGCTCAATACTAGTGCTTTAACCTTTTTTGACAGCAACTCAACTTCAGAACTTTCATTAAAGATGGATCTTGCTTTTCTTAAGTAACGCTTTGCTGATAACAAATTTTTCTGATCAACATTAGCCAATCCTTTTTTGATAAAATTTGCAAATTGCAGTTCAATAATTTCTTTTTTGACAATACTAATACGATCAATCAGTTCAAGCCTTAATGGATCAGAATCAATCGCCTCTTTGAGATATTTTAGCTCTGCCTCAAGGTTGTTTTCCGTATGGGCAACAGCAGCCTTTTGGATGTTTTCTAACACCCTTGGTAACCGCAAAATTTTTTCCTTCAACTCTTGGGCAGCATAAGACTGAGGTTTGAGTCGAAGAGCATCAGAGATACTTAAAAAGGATGCGTTGTAATCATCTATATCATAGAGTGTTTTTGCATTTGATAGAGATTCTCCGAAAGCAGTATCAAACTCTGTTATTAGTATGCGTGAATTTTCAGAGGCTTTTTTTAATCTCACCAGAGCTTGCTCGTAATCTCCCAAACTAAAAGCTGATATTGACTCGGCTTTTTTGGTGAGAATGTTTTGTTGTTCCTCAACGTTCCAATTTGCAAAATCCTTGCTCAAAACAAGGGGTTCGATTCTGTTTTCAAATTCTATAAGTGCCCCTTTAAAGGCTTCCCTTAGCGCGTTGAGCTTGGGGGAATCGTTCGATAGTAGGGAGCGTTTTTGATCGATAGGAAGAGTAGAAACAATTTGTTGGTTTGGCTGGTTAGGACGTTCTTCAAGCGCAGTATCTTCTATAGTTAATGCAGAGTTATTGATTGCGGAAGTTAAGGAAGCCTTCTTCTCATCTTCCGCTAGACCAAAAAATGTAAGATCAATATTAATAACACCAAAAAACCAGAGAGCTACCAGCGCTGTTACTGTTAATAGCGAAGCTGAAAATTTTGTTCGTTTTCGCCTAGCATCTTCACTTGCTTTCTCAAGTTTGTTTTGCAGCATAAATTATTCCCGACTTATAATTTTATGTCAGGTGTTTGCTCCTGCGCATATATTTGCTGGAGGAACTCCCGCCACTGAGAAAATTGTTGTTTTGCATCACCTGTTAATTCTATTGTTTTTTCCTCAAATGCGATCACACGGGGGGCTAAATCAACATTAATAGATTCTCCAACTTCACTGAGAGTATCCCGATGAACTTTTACTTCATCGCTAGTTTGGAAACTTTTTTGCAGCATAGAAATACCCGCTGCACCCGCAATAATTCCTCCAGTCGCAGCTGAAGTGGAAGTACCAACACTATTATTTGAATCAGATCCAGCAACCACAGCCGCTACGGCTAACGCGATAGCAGCAATGCCCATAGCAGCCTCTCCGGCTGCTTTTAATTGCGCATCTTGTTTTGCTTCAATTTCAAGGAGACTCTGCTCCTGCCAAATCAGGTAACTACTTTCCATATTATCACTGAAAGAACGATACTCATCCTGAAGACCATCTACAAAGAGCTGATCTCGCACGCGAATTGCCCTCGTTCGCCTCAACATAGGATCGTCCTCACTAGGGAAGCTTTCTAACTTTATTATTCCATTATCAACTGCCATATGCTCTGAAAATGCAGCAGAAGAAAAACTAGCCCCAAAGCGAAGATCAGACACCCGAGTGAGCGTTTCTAATCGCTCTGTTTTATAACTTTCAAGCTCAATGGCAATCCTGTTTGAGGCATCTACAAATACCGGATCGTATGGGTCTTTTCCGTCATTTCTGATATTTTTATAATATTCAGGTTCTACTGAGTGTTCAAAGGATCTCGTAAACCAATGCCTGCCAGAGATATCAAGAACTTTAATTTCTATCTCAATTTTTTCCCCATTTGACTCAACAATTTTTCCCAAAACATAGAGATCGCCTGTGGCTGTGTTATCTGGAGTGACACGCACTGCTCCAAATGCGTTGGTGTCCTCTAATGCTGTTTTTAATTTATAGGCAAACCTATTTGATTCTGCCCGTCGCAACTCGGGCCAGACACCCTCTTTCTTATATTTTTTGGCCTCTTCAGACAAACCAGGATCAAAAACAGGAACTATAACTTCCAGCTTTTTTTTGTTTGGGTCTATCTTTGCTAATCTTTTTGGATCAAAATACGATGAGAATTTTGGGCCGATAATAATTTCAGCCAGTTGTTTGCTACTTGAGCCATTTTCATTTGTTACACAACCCGAGAGCAGTAACACGCTGCATATGACGTAAACGCCGATCCTCGCAATATATTGCATGTGTGCTTACCTATTTTACACAGTTATTCAACCTGTGCCTTACCTTTATACTTCCTATATTCATTCCATAGCCTGGCTCTAACCTGTGAATCTTTTTCATTGATAGCTGCTTGCCGAATTTGAGCTTGGAGTACGCTATCATTATCCGCATCGATCAAGTCCTCCGGAATCTTGCCATTGTCTGCAGATTGCGGTAACTTTGGTTGTGACTCATTAACATCTTGGTTAGCCCCCCTTATAGAAACGGATGAAGCTGTATTTATTACATCACCTTCAACATTGCTTGATTCGGCTTGGGTTATTGGGCTCTCTGTACCGGACATGTCTGATGAAGCAACCGACCCGCCACGAGCATTTTGTCCAAATCCTTCTGAACTAGTGTTGCCACCAGAACTACTTAAACTCGTTTGTGATATCTTGCAGTCGTCAAATTTACTTAATGAACGGAGTAATTCTTTATCCATTAAGGTAATTTTTTCTGCTTTTGTTAGCTCAGCAGCATCAGCATATTTAATTTTGACTTCTGAACAATCAACAAAATCAGGCTGAGCCGCGCCGCTTCCATCCTTTGGTATTGACTGAGCCTCAACTGCATAGGCAAAGAAAACTTGAGACATCATGCCCAGAGCTAATCCAGAAACAGATTTTATAGACAGCATTTCTTTCACTAAATTTTCAAATATTATGTTGTGTTCTCTCGTAACTATAACACGTAATTTTTGAAGAAAAAATTACTAAGTAATCCACGAACAGCTAGTGGCTTAAGAAATTTGACCAATAATTCACATTTATAAGCGCTTTTGCACCCAATATTAAGAAACAATACCTTGACGAGAGATGAATACACAGCAGATCTCAAAAAAACAATGAGCCTAGCTCTTTGCTATAAGACACCATTATTGGTATCAATGCCTTAATGATGTTAGGTTCATTTTTCTCAGAAACTGGAAAAAGCTCTAAAAAAAATACACTTTGGAGTGGTTTAAATGAAGTTGTTGCGTTTCGGTCCTATCGGCTGTGAAAAACCAGGGCTAATGGATGACAATGGGCATATTCGAGATCTATCAGATCTAGTACAAGACATTGGCCCCGATACTCTGGCTCCATTACGCCTTGAACAACTAGCCAAATATAACTTGGACGACTTGCCACTGATTGAGGGTCCCACTCGCCTTGGCCCCTGTGTAAGTGGTGTTGGAAAGCTACTCGCCATTGGCTTAAATTATGCTGATCATGCAGCAGAATCAAAACTTGAGCTGCCACCTGAACCTTTAGTTTTTTCTAAGGCAGTAAGTTGCCTTGCCGGTCCAAACGATAAATTAGTTATGCCAAAAGCTTCCAAAAGCACTGATTACGAAGTTGAAATGGCTGTTATCATTGGTTCAAAGGCAAAATATGTTAGCGAGGCCAATGCCCTGTTTCATGTGGCCGGTTATGCTGTGATGAATGATTACTCTGAACGCAAATTTCAGTTTGAACATGGTGGTCAATGGGTCAAGGGCAAGAGCTTCGATGGATTTGGTCCCTTGGGCCCGTGGCTGGTGACAAAGGATGAAGTTTCCAATCCACAAAACCTAAACCTATGGTGTGACGTTAACGGTGATAGACGCCAAAGCAGCAATACCAAAGATATGGTCTTCGGTGTCACCGAGATTATATCCAACTTAAGTAATTATATGACCTTGATGCCCGGCGACGTCATTGCAACGGGTACTCCACCTGGCGTAGGCCTTGGCTACAAACCACCACTTTACCTCAAAGCAGGAGATATTGTCGAAGTAGGAATCGAAGGTCTAGGCCAACAACGACAGGAGTTGATAAATTTTAAAAAATAAATAGCCATATACAGTATTTCATCGCAAAATATTTTTTAACGTACAGGTCAATACCCCATTTTTGCAAAAAGCTTGAACTTAAACAATTTGTTGCTGACTAAAACATGAAATTAAAGCTAGCTAAAATTTTAATTGTACATGGGAAAAAACAAATAATTGAGTTTATAACATTTTATGTATTGTCCTGGCTGCTGTTAGTTTGGACTAGCCAGCCAGCAACTCAGGCATATAAGCGGCTGGTAAAGCTCAATCGCAAAAATAGTTTAGGTTCAAAGTTAAAAAGTTATGGTAGCGGTTCTAATTAATCAGAACTAGACGTATACGAAATTAAAGTGACGCCTCTGGGCTCTATAGTTTTTATTCAACAGCGATCAGAGCTGCAGCTACTGGCCGCTCCTCAACCAACAAAACATTAAAAGTCCTACAAGCTGCCCCAGTATCCATCCACTCAAGGACAATGCCTTGCTTTCTTAGCCCCTCGCGAAGAAAGTCCGGGATGGGGAAAAATTCAATACCACAACCTACAATGAGGACATTAATCCTATCAGATTCAATAATAATGGGCCTTAGACTATCGATGCTAATATCTTTTACGGATTTGGCTTTCCACGGGATAGTCTTTTCTGGAAAAAGCATTTGCGAGCCTACCAGCCGTCCAGCACCAGAAATACGAAAGCCACCACCTCCATAACCATGCAGAAGCATTTTAGAATTAGCTACTTGGGGCGTAATATCTAATGAAATGGTTTTACAGCGCCTATTCGGCTACCGCCTCCTCACCCTCATTATTGCCCGAGGATGAGCGCCGCTCAATCTTCATATACAAAAGTACCGGCACAGCCAGGCAAATAGATGAGTAGGTGCCAATAAGGACGCCCCAGATCATGGCAAAGCTAAAGTCACTAATTACTTCGCCACCAAGGACAAACAAAGCCGTCAATGCCAGAAGCGTTGTCACACTGGTTATTACTGTTCGTGATAAGGTCTCGTTGACGGACTTGTTTAGAAGCTCACTGAAAGGAAGGGTTTTATATCGACGTAAATTTTCACGCACTCGATCAAAAACAACGACTGTATCATTTATTGAATAACCAGCGATGGTTAATATAGCCGCAACTGTTGATAAGTTGAATTCCAGTCCTAACAATGCAAACATACCAATAGTACTAATAACGTCGTGAACAAGAGCAAGGACTGCACCAATTCCAAACTGCCACTCAAAACGGAACCACACATAAATTAGAATAGCAACAATAGCAGCGCTGACTGCATAAATTCCATTCCAAAATAACTCGTCACTTATCTTGGGGCCAACAAATTCTGTGCGACGATATTCAATACCATTACCCAAGGCTTTTTTGACTTGTCCAATAGCCAATTGCTGGGCTTTCTCTCCGCCTTCTTGGGACTGAATACGAATCAAAATCTCATTTGGTGCCCCAAACTCTTGCAAACCGATCTCACCAATTCCAAGGCCAGACAGGTTGGAGCGCATGGTCTTAACATTAGCAGGCCCATCGATGGTCTTAATTTCAATCAGTATACCACCCTTAAAATCAATACCGTAGTTAAGTCCATTTTTCATATAAAGGCTGATGGAACTGACCATCAGCAATATAGAAATGACAAAAAATATTTTCCTACGCGGAATAAAGCTAAGATTGATGTCTCCGGGAAGCAAGCGAAGTCCGCGCATTGTCTATTCCTATATGGGCAATGAATCAGGACGCGTTTTTTTGAGCCACGTCGCGACCATCAAACGGGTTAACATGATTGCTGTAAATAGCGATGTAACGATACCAATTGCGAGTGTCACAGCAAAACCACGAACTGGACCAGAGCCAAACTGATAGAGCAAAACTGCTGCTATCAGTGTAGTAACATTGGCATCAATAATGGTTGTGATAGCACGCGAATAACCCGCATCAATAGACGAAATCGGAGTGCGTCCTGCTCGCATTTCCTCGCGGATACGCTCAAAGACAAGGACGTTGGCGTCAACTGCCATACCAATGGTCAGAACAATACCTGCAATACCGGGTAATGTCAGTGTAGCCTGCAACAAGGATAGGGCTGCGCCAATTAAAATAATATTGGCAATCAAGGCAACA
>Ga0055584_100005989_pt1 | contig 11924 bp, 8 predicted proteins | sample OSDHelmetaG_FD_58716 | JGI IMG/M metagenome (GOLD analysis project Ga0055584, IMG submission 58716) | Pelagic marine sediment microbial communities from the LTER site Helgoland, North Sea, for post-phytoplankton bloom and carbon turnover... | ecosystem: Environmental > Aquatic > Marine >... | reverse complement strand
CTTCCGAACCAGTTTTCCACGTTCTCCGACGCTTGGTTATTATTCAGACAGCCTCTAAGCACTTTTTACCCCAATGTCGACGACAGTCGCAATGGGAATCAGCGCAAACCATACAACATCATGGGTTTGCATCCGACTGAACCCCCAAGATATGGGTCTGCAGTCAATTGATTCGGCGAGCCAAAGAGTGAATTGAGAATCAGTTTGGACTTACAAATCGCCGTTGATTTTCTCCTAAGAACTTTCGAGCGGCCGTGCATACTCCGTGTATGAGGGGGATTTCAGGAATCGTGTGGGTTGGCTTTCTTGGTTCGGCGCTGAGCGTCCAGGCGCAAAAAGAATCGACAAGTTCAGTCGGCAAACAATCGTCGGGGAAACTTCTCAGCGTCCGGCAGGTCACATTTGGAACCAATATTCTGAACGTGAGCGAGTCGGGTGAGATCACCCGGGTGGATCCCCAACAGTTGGGAAAACGGTTCCGACCCGAGAACCGATTGCAGGTATGGGTTAGTGTCTCGCCGGAGCGCGACAAACCGAAGTTTACCAGATGGATACTTGGCTTTTCCGGCCAGTATTTTCCGTCAGGATCCTCCACCCGGCGAACGATTAGAAAGCGCACGGAATACGGGGTGATATTTGAGACGTTCCCGAGACGCGGTCGGGTATTGATGTTCGAAGGAACTGTCGACGGGGAACGGTTCACGATATTGATTCCCAATCCGATTCCTGCGGCGACGGAGTTCCCATCACTCGTCCTCAACCGGAAAAAGAGTTCGGAATTTGAAATCAAACTCAAATGCGTCAGCATCGGCAAGTGGACGCGTAGGGGGATTGAAGTGGACACCGCGACGCCCTCGTTTTCGGTGATGCGGCACGGGAATGACGTGACGCATTGGTTCGATATCCAACGCCGGTTCGAGGATGCGACCGGGAATCGGAAAGGCACACCGCCACTGGACGAGGATCGCTGGAAACTGAAGGTTGCCCTCTTCAAGAATGAGAAGGCGGAATGGCGTCCGGTGGAATACATCGCCATCAAACCGGACCAACTGGCGGGACCCGGTGAGATGCAGGTTCACAAGATCAACCGGAACCTGAATGGACGCCGTATCGACACACTTTTTCTGCCTGGTCCGGGAAACTTCGTGATCTCGAACAACATCGTCTTGCAGAATGAAGAGTGGAGTGCTGACGGTGAAGGAAACGGGGGCGGAGAAACCGATGAGGGTCATGCGTTCTACGAATACAGCGTGCGGGACAAACTCTGGGCCCTTGTCATTTCGGACGGAAAGAGCATCAGGTTCGATTGGCACCAACCGCTGAGGATGTTCGCCGTGGATCCGACCGGAAGGAACATTCCGGTGATGCATGCGGGTGGTGGCGGTGGCCTGAACATCATGGCGACGCGCTACCGATTGGAACCGCCCGCTGCGGACTTGAAGAGATTTGAACTTCGCATCGCTCCGCAAAATCCGATTGAGGCCGAATTCCTGATCGATCCCAAAAACCCGCCACGGGAGCCCCCGTCCGCTCCGGTGAGCCATCGCTTGGCGATGACATTTCCGGATGGGGAATCGGTGTCCATTTCACGCATCGCACTGGGCATGCACGCGTTGATCTACATCAATGACCAAGGCGAACCGGTAAGTTTGCGAGGATCGATGTATGACGAGCGCTTCGCGGGACTGCCGAACACGCTGACCATTTTCGCGAAAAGGTCACGCGGGGTAAAAAATATCAGTTATCAATGGAGAACCGAGACCGGACAGTGGTTTGTCAGCGTCGGACCGAGTGGCAGTCGCACGGTCGACGGTCAGCATTATGATATGATTCCACTGGAGGTGTTTCCGCGTCATCAGCCGGAATTCAAGCTCGAGGGGCATGCCAACAAGCAACCATTCTCGTTCACCATTCCGAATCCGCTGCATGGGTTCAAACTGATCAAGCCGCTCAAAGCGACCACCACCCGGACCAATGGTCTTGAATTTCGTCTGGCTTCGTTCGAGCTCGGAGAAATGAACGAGCAGCTCTACGCGATGGCGAGGGTCGGGGCGTTCCGTGATGACAAACCGGTGGGGGGAATCGCAGCGGAAACCGTGTTCTCGGATGGATACGGCAACCGTGGACGCATGATCCCCACGAACACCTGGGAGTGGAAGGTCGAGATGACACTGCACAAGAGCTCCGGCTATGCCTGGCCGGAAGGTTCATATGTAAGTGTCGAGCCCGGACCCGTTCCCGACGCTGCCAAGGTCAAGATTCAGGAAGTGCAGCACGAGAACGATGGAATCAAGATTGATCGCGTGGTCATCGGCGGGCCGGGCAGTTTCGTCATCTCCAACGGAAACACTCTGTCGGCTGAGTCACCCCCGGGCAAGTGGCGCGGCAGCTTCATCATGCATGGTCGGAAATCATGGAGAATTAAGGACACCTTTCGGCAGCCATGGGTGCTGGTGTTCTCGAGAGGCGCAGAACGCAAACAGAAACTCGTTGCGTTTGCGAGAAATCCGGACGGGTCTTCGGTGCCGCTGAAAACGCGTGGAGGTGGTGGTGGGGCAGAAGGCGGATACCAGTTTCACCGCTACTATCTGCCGGAGCCGCAAAAGGTGATGGATGGATGGACCATCGGCTTCGCTACCAGCCTTCCCATGCAGGCAGAGTTTGTGGTGGATATCCGCCCCTCGCTGCGCAAGCTGGAAGAACAACGCCGGCACCAGGCACAGCAGCGTGCGGCGATGGAGGCGTATCGCCGGCGCAAGGCGCAGCAGGAGAAAAACCAGGACCCACGATAGCACGGATCTTCTCGTTTCCAGCACAAGGGGGGATGGACAAACTCACGGCGGCCGGTGATAACCCGACATGCGCTTTTCCACCAAGTTCACCGCCATGGCCCTGCCGTGTCTCATGAGCGTCGCCGTTCCACACACGAGTTTTGCACCGCCCAAGGGATACAACTACGACGAAGCCAATGTTCCAGAATATGCGCTGCCCAATCCGTTGGTCGCGGAGGACGGGACCCAGATCAAATCCGCCCGGGCTTGGCAGAGCAAACGGCGCCCCGAAATTCTGAGTTTGTTTCAGAAGCATGTTTACGGTGCCGTGCCGCCGCGAAAGACGGCGTTGAAATACGAAGTCCTGGAAGTCGACCCCAAGGCCTTGAGTGGCAAGGCAACCCGCAAACAGATCCGCATAAATCTCACGAAGCACAAGTGGGGACCGCAAGTGACCTTGCTCATCTATCTCCCGAATACAGCGAAGAAACCGGCGCCCGCTTTCATCGGCTACAATTTCTATGGCAATCACACGATCCACGCCGACCCGGGCATTCTCGTGCACGGCAGTTGGAGCCGGAATTCGAAGGACATGGGCGTGGTCAACAATCGCGCATCTGAGAAAGGACGCGGCTCCCGTTCGAGTCGCTGGGCGACCGACATGATTCTCGATCAGGGCTACGCGCTCGCGACGATGTATTACGGCGATGTGGAACCCGACCACAAGGAGGGTTGGAAGAGCAGTCTGCGCTCGTATCACCTCAAGCCCGGACACGTCGAACCGGAAGCACACGAATGGGGCGCAATCGCGGCCTGGTCTTATGCCTTGAGCCGGGCGATGGATTACTTGGAGCGCGATCGTGACATCAATCAAAAGCAGGTGGCGTTGATGGGACATTCCCGATTGGGCAAAACCTCGCTCTGGGGAGGAGCCAGCGATAAACGTTTCGGGGTCGTTATTTCCAACAACTCCGGCTGCGGTGGCGCGGCGCTCAGTCGTCGTGCGTTTGGCGAAACGGTGAAACGCATCAATACGTCCTTCCCGCATTGGTTCAACGACAACTTCAATCGCTACAACGACAACGAGGGAGCGTGCCCGGTGGACCAGCACATGCTGATCGCGTTGATCGCCCCACGTCCGGTCTATGTCGCCAGCGCTGAGTTGGATCAATGGGCGGATCCGAACGGTGAATTCCTGAGCGCGAAACATGCCGAACCGATCTATGCCCTCTTCGGTCACAAGGGATTGGGAACGGACCGGCAACCTGGCCTGGACCAACCGGTTGGTGATCGCATCGGCTATCACTACCGAACCGGTAAGCACGATGTGAAGCCCTTTGATTGGCGCCAGTACCTCGACTTTGCGGATCGGCATTTCGGCCGCTCGAAGTCAGCGGGCAAATAATCGCCGGATCCATGCCCGAAGTTTCCGTCATCATCCCCGCATTCAATGCGGCGGAGACTGTTCGTCGGGCGATCAATTCGATTCTCAACGGAATGCATGACGACTTGGAATGTCTGGTGGTTGACGATGGATCCACCGACCACACCCCCGACATTGTCGATGGAATCGAAGACGACCGCGTCCGCCTGATTCGGGTTGAACATCAGGGCGTCGCCGCGGCGATGAACCGAGGGGTCGCGGAGTCTCGGGCACCGCTCATCGCGCGGATGGATGCGGATGACCGCTCATATCCTCATCGTATCGAATCCCAGGTTGATCGACTGAAGTCCGAACGACTCGATGTTGTGGGCGGACTCGTTCGCATTGTCGACGCGCACAACCGGCCCATCGAATCCCTGCAGCGCTACGAACGCTGGGTGAATTCCTGCCGGACGCACGACGAAATCTGCGCGAATCGATTCGTTGAATCACCCATCGTAAATCCGACCGCCCTGGCTCGCAGAGAGGTGTTTGAACTTGGTTGTCGCGCGGGTGATTTCCCGGAGGACTACGATCTGTGGCTGCGAGCCGTGGCGGCCGGTTTTCGTTTCGGCAAGGTTTCAGAGGTGGTGCTCGATTGGATAGACGGTCCCCACCGGCTGACGCGAAGTGATGATCGATATACGTTCGCGGCCTTCGATCGCTGCCGACGTGAACACCTGTTGAACGGTCCCCTGTTGGATTCCAAGAAGTGCAATCTTTGGGGCGCGGGTCAAAGCGGCAAACCATGGTTGCGATGGCTGGTTGAGAACGGCTTCGAGGTTGGTTTTGTTGTCGATGTTTCATCGCGCAAGATTGGTCACACGATACATGGGGTGAAGGTGATCGCTCACGAGGAAATTTCCTCCTGCGAGGGTGAGCCGATGCTGATTGCGGTCGGAGCGGCCGGCGCGCGGAAGCAGATTGAGCCGGTACTGATCCAAAAGGGTTATCGGATCGGCATGGACGCTTGGTTTGTCGCGTAGGTTGATGGGAACTTCTGTGTGCGGAACGCAATATCGTCTGGCTCGCGCCGGGGCGACTTCGACAAAATGGGTTTACTAAACGGTGTCCTCGGATTAGAACCCGCACTCTCGTTCGCAACTTTAGTGCGTGTGAGATCATGGCAAAAACAAAGATATTCATCGCCGGTCATCGCGGCCTCGTAGGAAGTGCACTGGTTCGGCTCTACGAGCACAGGCCGGAGTTCGAGATTTTGATCCGGACCCGTGATGAATTGGATCTGCTGGACCGTGAAAAGGTTCGTTCTTTTTTTGCTGAGCATCGACCGCAACAGGTGATTCTCGCAGCCGCGCGGGTCGGTGGTATCAAGGCCAACGCGAGCCACCAGGTCGAGTTTCTGCTGCACAATCTCCGCATCCAGAACAACGTGATCGAAGCGGCGGCGGATCATGACACCGAGCGCCTGTTGTTCCTTGGCAGTTCCTGCATCTATCCCAAGCAGTGTCCGCAGCCGATCAAAGAGGAGTATCTGTTGACCGCGCCCTTGGAACCGACCAACGAAGGCTACGCCTTGGCCAAGATCGCGGGACTGAAGCTTTGTCAGCATTATCACCGGCAGTACCAACGTCGCTTCATCAGCGCCATGCCGTCCAATCTCTACGGTCCCCGCGACAACTTCGATCTTGAGACCTCGCATGTGTTGCCCGCACTGATTCGCAAGTTTCACGAAGCCAAGGAGGGAGATCTGCCCCAAGTCACCCTTTGGGGGACGGGCACACCGCGTCGGGAATTCCTCTTCGTCGACGATCTGGCTGCTGCGTGTTTTGAACTGCTTGAGAACTACGATTCGGATCTTCCGATCAACGTTGGCGTGGGCCGTGATGTAACCATTGCCGAAATCGCGGGAATCATACGCGACATTGTCGGCTATCAGGGCGCGATCCGGTGGGACCACTCGAAGCCGGACGGCACACCCCGCAAGTTGATGGATACCTCCCGGCTGACGGAATTTGGCTGGCAGCCGACGACCTCGATGCAGAATGGGATCAGGCTGACGTACGACTGGTTTCGAAAAAACAGTGGCACTTGATTCTCAGCCTGTGGAGTCTTCTTCTAGGTGCTGGCGCAATCGGCCATACACCTGCGACAGCTCAAATCGCATCTTCGCCGCCAGCGGCCGCGCAGCGGTCAGCTTCCCATCCTTGGCCAGTTTTTCGATTTCCGTGGCGAGGCTCAGAGCCTCGGCCGCGTCAAAATGCATCAGCGCGCCCTTGAGTTGATGAGCACCGTCCGTGACGGCTTCGGAATCCTGTTCATGCATGCCGGCATCCAGTGTTTCGTACATCCCGGGGCCGGCTTCCAGGAACACTGTCGCCAGTTTGAGATAAACGTCCGGCTTCACGCTCTGCGCCGCCCGCTCCGGTTCGTCCGCCCGTACCACAGCGTATTTTTGCACCGGCAACAGACTGTTCCGCAGATCTGATTCGTGAATGGGCTTGGCGATGTAGTCCGTCATCCCCGCATCCAGGCAGCGATCGCGATCATCCTGCGTGGCACTGGCAGTGATGGCGATGATCGGGATTGGGTCCAACTCATCTTCGATCTCCATCTCCCGGATCATGCGGGTGGCTTTGAGACCATCGATCATGGGCATGTGCACATCCATCAGGATGACATCATGCTGGCCCTGCTGCCAGGCGGCGATCGCCTCTTCACCATTTTCACTCATATCAACGGTGTGACCGAGGTCACCAAGCATGTCCACGGCGACTTCACGGTTGACTGCGTTGTCTTCGGCGAGCAACACGCGCAGCCCTCGGGAGGAAGCGTGACTCGTGTCCACCTCAGAACTGCCGAACACGGGTTGGACCTTCGCGTTGGCGACCAGTTCCAACAGCTTGGCTTTGAGTTCCGAGTGACTCGGCGGATTGGGGATGGCCTTAAACTCGACCTCCTCCTTGCGCAGCATCTGGGTCTGGCTTTCCGCAGAAATATTTGCGAGCAGAACTACCGGTACCGCCACCCCTGCCTCGCTGCGAATCATGGTGGCCAGCTGCCAGCCGCTGACGTTCGGCATCTCCGCCTCCACGATCACCGCACAGACAGCTTCGCCGGTCGCCGCGCCCTCGGCGATGATCTCGAGGGCCAGGTCAGTGCCGGCCACCGACTCCACCCCCAGGCCCCAAGAGTCGAGCATCTCCGATACGATTGTGCGCGTATTCTGAGAGTGCGCCACCAGGAGAAACCGTTTTCCCACCAGATCGCGCAGATCGTTGTCGACCTTCAGATGCATGGGTTCGGGATACACATCCAAGGGAATTTCAAATTGAAACGAACTCCCTTTCTTCAGTTCGCTGTCGACCCAGATACGCCCCTCCATGGCTTCCACCAAGGTATGGCAGATCGCCAGTCCCAATCCGGTGCCGCCGAATTGCCGCGAGATGCTGCTGTCGGCCTGGGTGAATCGCTGAAAGATTGCCTGCAACTGGGATTCTGGAATTCCCGGACCGGTGTCGGTGACGGAAAACCGAAGATTGCACTGATGCTCATCATCGTCGGAAGGATCTCCCAAGGTTGCCTCCACGAGGATCTGTCCCTTCGTCGTGAACTTCAAAGCATTGCCCACAAGATTCACGATGATCTGCCGAATCCGGCCCGCATCGCCCGCCAACCAATTCGGTACTTCCGGCGCAATCCGCACATGGAATTCCAGATCCTTCGACTGCGCTCGCGCGGCCAGTGGGTTGATCGCCTTGGAAACCATGTCGCGAAATTCGAACGGATTGTAATCCAGATCAATCTGGCGGGACTCGATCTTTGCGAAATCCAGAATGTGATTCACGATCTCGAGCAGATCGTTGGAAAGATTGCAGACCGTCGAAAGATAGTGCCGTTGCCGGTCACTCATGTCCGACTTCAACGCCAGTTCCGTCATGCCGATAATTCCGTTCATCGGCGTGCGGATCTCATGACTCATGTTTGCCAAGAAGTCGGTCTTCGCCTGGTTGGCGCCCTCCGCCTGCACTTTGGCGCTCTTCAAATCCTGAACCGAACAACGCAGTTCAAGCTCCGCCACCACCCGTCGGCCCAGGGCCTCCATACTCTTTCGCTGCTGCTCGGTCAGTTCCCTCCGGACCCGATCCATCACGCAGATCGTACCTATACCATGACCATCCGGCGTCATCAGAGGCACGCCTGCGTAGAACCGCACCTGGGTCTCCCCCGTCACCAACGGATTCTCACGGAAGCGTTCATCCTCCGTGGTGTCGGGAACTTCAAACAATTCGTCCTGCCGGATCGCATGATCACAGATCGCGTGTTCCCGGGGCGTCTCGGCGAGTTCAAAACCGATGCGCGACTTGAACCACTGGCGATCACGATCGATGAGACTGATCAGCGCCACGGGCGCACCACACATCTGCGCCGCCAGATAAGTGAGATCATCGAAGGCCTGCTCCGGGAATGTGTCCAGAACATCGTAGCGCTTCAGAGCCTTGAGACGACGCGCTTCCTGGTCGGGCCCAATTTGCTGAAGTTCTGCCGTCTTGCTGCTGTCCATCACGTCAAACGCTCCCGCCGGTCAGGGCGGTGAATTTCGGTTTCTCGGTCCATATATGCCATTGTGCACTCGTTCTCTGGTCCGCTCGTTTGTGATCCCTTCGTCCGATACCACCACGGTGACACGTTGGTCCCGCGATTAGAATCCGTAAAACGCCGGTGAATTCACAGAAGTCATCTTGTATCCGGAATCTGCGCGGGCGCTTCGGCTGCATGTCCAGCCTCATTCAATCTCCTCATGTTGAGCCAAAGAATGGTCGTTCCCACCGCCGAGAGAACGGCGGCAAACAGAAAGATCATTCGCAGATTCTGCCCCGTCTCCCGCGCGATCAAACCAACACAAAAGTTTGCGAACATCGGCCCCAGCCCCGATCCGAACAGCACCAACAGAGTCTGCGCCGTGGATCGCACTTCCTTCGGCGCAATCGCGTTCACCAGAATGCTCGCGCCGATGTGATGGAACACGATCACCATGCCCGTGAACAGATGGCTCAGGACCAGCAAGGTCATGTTGTGGCTGAAGGAAAAGATCAGATGCCGGAACAACATGCATACACAGCCGACCAGGATCGTGTGCGCATACGTCAACCGATGCAGAAACTTCTTCTGCCACTGAAACAGGAACACTTCCAACACGACCCCGATACATTGGGCGGGGCCGATCCATTTGCGGGCCATGCCTTCCTCTTCCAACAAGGCCGGTGAATAGATCGCCTGGATCGCGAACGATGAGGCCACGAGAAAATAGACGGCGAGCAGAATCAGGTAGGCGGGATTGCGGGCGAGCTTGAGGATCGCCTGCGAGTAGGTGAGGCCGGGCTCATCCGTTTCCAAGGTGTGCGTCACACCCAACGGGGTATGCGGCAGGCTGAACGAGGCAAAGAACATCAGCGCGGCGATACCGGTGCCCAGATGAATCGTCACTGTCAGATCCATGTCCGGATTGGCGGCGAGCCAGAAGTAGACAATTCCCGAGGGAATGATCCACCCGATCGAACCCCAGGCCCGCAACGAGCCGAAATCCTGCCGCGGATCCGCGAGATGAAAGAAGCTCAGGGGATTGAGCAACACGAGTGAAGGATTGAAGCAGGCGTAGAACGCCATGTAGGCCAGTGCAAGTCCCAGCCACGATTGTTGGCGGGCGAACACCACCAACCAGATCACCAGCAGGACATTGAGAATCGTAAACAGGCGGTTCAGTGGAACCGCCCGATCCGCCAACATACCCCAACAGAAGGGGAACACGAGCAACATCGCTGAGGCGCCAAAAAATATCGTGCTGATCTGCGTCAGGTCCAATCCCTTGTCCCGCAGAAACAAAGTGAGAAACGGAAGCACCGCACCACCGATCGCGAACTGCAGAAGCATGGCCACCGTAAGGGGGACGCGAATCGAGCGTTTGTTCATGTTGGTTGGCGAAGAGCTCGATTCAAACGGTTGGCATCAGGACTGTGGCGGGACAATACCAACGATGCGGCAGGCAGCCGCATTCAATCGCTTTCGCGTTTCGCCAACGTCGCCGACAGATGCGAACTCTCCAAGTGCGCCTGAAAACGCGATCCTGTGCCGTTGCCATCGACAAACACCCATATCCGCGCCGCCCTCGTTCCTGTAATCCGGAGAAAGGTGTTTCCGTGGTGACATGCGCACCTTTGACATCCCATCAGGAGCGAAACGTTCGCGAATGGTAGAGGGTCGCAAGACAACGCCTGCGTGGAACAATCGATTCAGCGCGTAGGAAGGAATCAGAAGCTGATCGCCAGGTATGGCAACGTACTTTCCGGAATGCGCACGACCGAAACCGGCGAAACGACCCCTTCCTCAATGAGCCCGGAGATCCGGTTCTGAGTGAGAATGTCGCCCGCAGCAGCCAGCACGCTGTCGGGACTCTTCGGGGAAGTGATTTTGGCAACCACCACTTCACCGGCAACCAACTCCTTGGGTTGCTTGGCTAGCACGGGAGCATCGACCGCGAACTCCGCGACGTTTGCCCGGACTTCGGATGATTGCACGCGGTAGCGCTTGCCTCCTGGTCGATTCAATTCCTCGTTGGCCGTCGGATTCTTCACCGGCGCCGCGGTGAGGGCGAACATGCCGGAAGCATCCTTCACGGCCCGCATCGCCTGCGCGCCCGAAATGAGATGAACCATTTCCACCAGCACATCCTGCAATTCCTGCGGTGAATTGGCACCCCGACGCAACAGAGACCGGCAGGTGCTATGCGCGCTCCGCCGGTCGAATTCAAACCGAACATCCACCCACTTGCCGGAACTGGGAAAGCAAAGTGGAAGCACCACCGAAAACTCCGGACCGGTGGCAAAATCTTGATGCGGTGCCGCAGCACCTTGGCCGAGACCGACCTCCTGAAAGGCCTGGGCGATCGCGGCTTCCAAGGCGGGCAACGGAGCAGGTGCGGCTTTGGCGGTCGCAGCGGGATTGGGAGCCGCCTCTGGTGCGGCCGGTGCCGGGGTGGGTTGCGGACTGGCAACCGGAGCCGGAGCGGCGGCGGCGGGAGTCGCGGGTGCAGCCGGTGCTGGAGGCTGGACATTCGCGTTGGAGGCGATCGATCCGAGCAGGTTGTGACGCCGGGCCAAACTCTCCAGTTCGTTGATGGTCTTCCGCAGCTGTTGATCGTGCTTGATCGTCCGCTCCGCGACGCGCAGTCGCGCCTGGAGCTCCGCGAGATCGCAAGGCTTGATGAGGTAATCGTCGGCACCGGCTTCCAAACCTTTCACGATGTCCAGTTTGCTGTTCCGCGAACTGAGCAAAATGATGTAGATCCGTTCCTTGCGACTCAGCCCGCGCACCTTGGCCGCCACCTCGAGCCCGGACATGCGGGGCATCATCCAGTCAAAGATGGCCAGCTGGGGAGGAGACTGCCGCTGCAACACCTCCCACGCTTCGGCGCCGTCGGACACCACCTGTACCTGATACCCAAAACGTGTCAGGAATCCCGAGATGATTTTCCGGCTGATCTGGTCGTCGTCGGCGAGGAGTATTTTCATCGATCCGTTGGGGTGCTGAAAAACAGAGCCGGATTCTTGCCAAATCCGCCCCGCTCCGCAAGCAATTCAACCGATGGACTGCCTGTCAGGGCAAACGCTTCCAAAGAGCGAGAAACTTGAGCAGGTATGAAATGATCCCAAGCAGCGTTGAGTTGTTTGCTCTTGATACCGCACTTCTGGACTTTGTCTTGTTTGAGCAGATTC